>OLHJ01000605.1_pt1 | contig 10765 bp, 10 predicted proteins | sample 1609491 | NCBI WGS metagenome assembly OLHJ01 (sample SAMN05416861, study PRJEB24817) | seawater metagenome | isolation source: Sea water | place: Canada:Atlantic | collected 2013-11
ACGAGATGCTCAGGAGTCTCGTGGGCTCGGAGATGTGTATAAGAGACAGACAGTATGCTGGTTAGCTTTCACGTTATGTGGGGCAAGCGAGCTCGCCCCTTATTATTTGTCCTGACTAGATCGATTGACCTAAATACTTTGCCGTCCGGTGTATCTTCACCAGTACGGTTTTGCTGTTCCTTTCGGAATTTTTGCATCAGCCTTCTTTCGAAGGCTGATTTGTTCTTATTCAATCAGTTTCTTTTTTTACAGAGCTCTTGTCTTACAGAGCCCTTTTCTTTACAAACTCTGCTCTTTAAAAACCCTGTTCCTTCGCCATCTTGATTGCGATTTGAGGCGCATTCCAAAGCGATGGCAGTAAGATTATGGACACCGGTACCGCTGTGATTACAATGAACGATTGCAGCGCGGAGATTCCGCCTGAACCTAGGGAAATCAGAATCAATGCTGTTACCCCCATCATCACACCCCAGAAAGTACGAATAATTGCGTTAGGCTCTGTCTCACCACTGACTACCACACTGATGGTGTAAGTCATTGAGTCACCTGTCGTTACGATGAAGATCGTCGTCAAGATCAAGAACAGAATAGAGATAAGCATTGGCATTGGTAGTTGCTGAGTTACTGCCAGTAGCGCGCCAGGTAAATTAAAGCCTTCGAACGCTTTACTTACGCTGCCTGGGTCTGCAATTTCAAACGCAAGGCCAGAACCGCCAACAATGGTGAACCAGAAACATGTTACGAACGGTGCAATAAGACTGATGGTTGATACCAATTGGCGAATACTACGACCGCGTGAAATACGTGCGATGAAGATTGCCATCATTGGGCCGTAACCTAAGAACCAACCCCAGAAGAATACTGTCCACCAGCTCAACCAACCTTCGTCACCACGGTATGTTGCCATTGGGATGAAGTTATCTATCATGCTGCCTACACCTTGGATGTAGCCATTGAAAATGAAGTTTGTTGGGCCGAAGACCAGAATGTAGACCATCAATGCCATTGCTAAAATTACGTTGTAACGGCTTAGCATTTGCATCCCGCGGTTAAGACCACTTAATGCAGACAATGTGTAAAGAACGATAGCGAACAAGATGATGATCAGCTGTGTCGTGAAGCCATCTGGAATACCAAACAGTTCGTTCAGGGCGTAGCTCACTTGCAAGCCTAAGAAGCCAATCGGACCGATGGTGCCCGCTGCTACTGCAACAATACAACATGCATCAATCAATGCGCCTGTATGGCCTTTCAGAGCTCTTTCACCTAATACAGGGTAAAGAAGAATACGAGGTTTAAGCGGTAAGCCTTTGTCGTAGTGAAGGTGCATAACCACGATAGACGTTAAGCTACCAACGATTGCCCATGCAAGAAAACCCCAGTGCATGAATGATTGTGATAGAGCATTCACCGCGCCTTGTTGTGCATTTTCTTGTGCGCCATACAACGGAGGTGGGCTCACATAGTGCGCGATAGGCTCTGCTGCCGCCCAAAATACGCCGCCACCCGCAAGTAGTGTACAGAAGATGATTGCCATCCAGCGAAAGCCATCCATCTCAGGCTTATCGATGCCACCTAGGATAACCTTGCCTGTTCGCCCTGCCGCAAGGCCAAGACCAATAAGAAAAGTCAGAAGAAGAAGCATTTGCCAATAAGGGCCGAACACTTTTACAGACCAAGCAAAACCCGTGTTTACTAGGCTTGATAACAGCTCGCCATCAAACAAAGCAAGGGCTACGAACAGAGCAATAAAGCCGCCGCTGTACCATAGTGCTGGGTTGGTTAGTCCTAATTTGTCTGAAGTAGATTCAGACTGTGTATTATTGTTTGCTGTGTTTGTTTGACCCGCATTTACGTTTGAAGATTTCACGCTATTGGTTAAATCAGACATACTCTGACTCCAGAGGTTTCTTTGCAGCTGTCACTTTAATGATGACTACAAGAGGTGTATTTAACACCTGCCCTATTGTTTTTTGTGTTGGGCAGGCTAATCCATGTTTGGGTTACCGCGTTGCGAAATAGACCGTTGTTCCTTTTGAATAGTGAAATTGGTTAAAACAGCACGTCTAAATGAACGTTTATTAGAAGGCTGCTAATTCGATGATTGCTAGTGAAAAAACACTTAACCCTTGCTTTGAGGCTCTAGGCCATCTTTCAAGAAGTTAAACCAGTTTTCTCCCAAGACTTGCCCAGCTTCAGACTCGCTGAAACCATGGCGCATCAATCCGTTATAGATGTTTTCCATACCCGCACTACCACAGAACCAAGGCAGCGCATCTGGCCAACCTGAGTTGTTTGCAGAGCCTTCGCCATAGTCCATTGCTTTAGACCAACGACCATTTCTCATCCATTCAAGAACGGCTTGAGGTTGGTTTAAGCATAGGTCACTACCAATACCTAGGTGTTCTACGCCAACCATGTCAGCGGTAGTCGCAACCATTTGGCAGAAATCTTCCAACGTACATTGGCTGCCGTTTGGTAGGTGGAATGGGTATAAGCTGAATCCGATTAAGCCACCGCGTGCGGTTAGGGCTTTAATCACATCGTTTGATTTGTTTCGTAGTGCATCATGAGCAAACGTTGGGTTCGCATGGCTGATACAAATAGGACGAGAAGACAGGTCAATCGCTTCAAGTGTTGAGCGTTCAGCACTGTGAGACATATCGATGATCATGCCCACTCGGTTCATCTCTTCGATAGCCTGTTTACCAAAGCGCGTGATGCCTGTGTCGTTCTGCTCATAACAACCCGTCGCCAGTAAGCTTTGGTTGTTGTAAGTAAGCTGCATGATCAAAAGACCCTGCTGACGCATCACTTCGATAAGACCAATCTCATCATCGATTGGCGAACAGTTTTGAGCACCTAGAAAAATGCCGACTTTTCCCGTCGCTTTTGCAGTTTCAACATCAGCCATTGAATGAATCGGCATGATAATGTCTGCATTTTGCTCGAATCTTAGGTTCCACTCAGCAAAGCGAGATAAGGTTTCACGAGCTGTCTCGTGGTAAACCGCGGTAGCGTGAACTGCTGTAATGCCGCTCGCCTTTAGTGTTTGGAAATATTCTCTGTTCCAATTGCAGTATTGCAATCCATCTATAACAATCCGTTGCTGGTACATAACCACTCCTATTGAAAGCTCAGTGTTCTAGCTCGGTTTTGAAAACACGCTCAAATAACATGTTTTCAAAAATGGGTTAAATCACTTGTCTAATTTCGTTTGCTGCTTTGGTTGGGATGTTGGCCTGACTCTGTGAATCAGGCCAATTCGATAGCTGGATAGCTTGGGACTTAATATCCTCAGCTATCCAATTCTTATATAGAAAGCTGCTTAGTAAGGACGCTGGTAAGCTGTCTTCACCACTGTGTAGAACTCTTTCGCGTATTGACCTTGCTCACGAGGACCGAAGCTAGACTCTTTACGACCACCAAACGGTACGTGGTAATCGGTGCCTGCTGTTGGTAGGTTCACCATCACACAACCTGTTTGCGCTTGTTGCTTGAACATTGCGCTAGTACGTAGGCTTTGAGTAATGATGCCGCCCGTTAGACCAAAGCGAGTATCGTTTGTTGTCGCAATCGCTTCTTCTAGGTCAGCGACACGAATCACGCTTGCCATTGGTGCAAACACTTCTTCTTGGTTCACTTCCCAATCGTTCTTAGTGTTTAAGAACAGCGTTGGAGACATGTAGAAGCCTTCGTGTTTCATGCTTAGGCGTTCGCCACCAAATGCTAGCTCACCGCCGCTTTGACGTGCTTTCTCAACCCAACCTAGGTTTGCTTCAAGTTGGTTGCCGTCAACAACAGGGCCCATGAACACGCCGTCTTCTAGTGCGTGACCCACTTTCAGCTCGCTCATACGTTTGATTAGTGCTTCAACGTATTGGTCGTGAATGCCATCCATAACCACTAGACGAGAAGATGCTGTACATTTTTGACCTGCGCCAGAGAATGAACCTGCAATCGTTGCATCAACGGCTGTTTGGATATCAGCATCATCTGCAACCACAAGTGCGTTCTTGCTGCCCATTTCTAGTTGGCAACGAACGAAGTTTGGCGCTGTAGCAGCGGCAACCTTACGACCCGTATCAACAGAACCAGTAAAGCTCACACCGTTCACTTCTTTAGAGTTGATCAGTGCATCACCTACTTTTGAACCACTACCCAGTACAAGGTTAAACGTACCTGCTGGCATACCTTGACGGTGGATGATTTCCGTTAATGCAACCGCACTTGCTGGTGTTAGGTTTGCTGGTTTCCAGATAACGCTGTTACCGAAAGCAAGCGCTGGAGCGATTTTCCAAGCTGCTGTTGCCGTTGGGAAGTTCCAAGGAGAGATGATGCCGATAACACCCACCGCTTCACGAGTCACTTCTACAGAAACACCTGGGCGTACTGATTCTGCGTTGTCGCCAATTTGACGAAGCACTTCAGCCGCAAAGTACTGGAAGAACTGACCTGCACGGTAAATTTCGCCACGACCTTCAGCAAAAGGCTTACCTTCTTCACGAGAAAGCAACGTACCTAGCTCATCACAACGTGCAATCAGCTCGTCACCAATCGCTTGAAGTACTGCTTGCTTACGTTCAATCGGCGTTTTTTCCCACTCTGGTTGAGCGTGCTTCGCCGCTGAAATCGCCTGTTGAACTTGGTCAGCACTTGCTTGTGCGAAGTTACCGATGTTTTCAGAAATATCTGATGGGTTAATGTTCGCAACGGTGCTTACACCCGCTTGCCATTCGCCGCCAATGTAAAGTGCGTTTTCTGCTTGAACATTCTGTAATTGAGTCATCATTCTGTCCTTGTAACGGTTAGGTTGCGGTTGAGTCTGGCAACCATCTGATTAATGAATAAAACGTTAATTTATATAAGAAATAACGTTTAAATCTTGTATCTAAAACTGAACCAAGACGCTTGTATCAATAAAGATCTTTACAGACAAATAGCTTTAATCCGCAAATTGCCTCAGTTCACAGTATCTTTATTCAGGTTGAGAGGCTGATGCGTAAACCACGAACTCAACCAACATTTCTTCTCTTGCTAACCCTGCAACGACGACCGCAGCACGGTTTGGATAAGGTGCATTGAAGTATTCTCCGTATACGCTGTTGACCGTTTTTAGATATTCACGGTCTGTCACGTAAATCAGAACTTGCAGCACTGAATCCATAGATTCGCCTGCACACTCCAACGTATGAACAAGGTTGTTAAAAGTCTGACGCGTTTGCGCTTCGATACCGCCTTCTACTACTGCGCCAGTTTCATCAATTGGAATCTGCGCTGTGTATAGAGTGCCGTTATTAACGATTGCCCACTCTAGTGGTGCTTTTGAAGCGAAAAGCTCGGTTTTTACTGGGTGTTTTTTAGTTTGTGCGTTCACGATTCCATCCAACTTTGTAACAACTATGTTTCAAGATGGTTAAATACTGCACCTTGACGGCTGATAAATCTAACGGTAAATTTTGTGCATTTGATAAATAAAATCTATCACCTTTAAAAAAGTAAGGTATAGCAAGGCCTAGAGAAGGATTCCTGTCATGAGTATTAAGCTACAACAGTTAAAACATTTTGTTTTAGTGGTCGAAGAAGGCGGATTTAGAGCGGCATCTCACCGAGCAAATCGCTCGCAAGCGGCACTTTCAACATCGATAAAAGAGCTAGAAAAAATTCTCGGCCAACCACTGTTTGAAACGGGCAACAAATCGACGCTGACACCTTTTGGCGAAATATGTTTACCGAAAATCATTCAATTCTTAAATGTTTACAAGGTATTAGATAACGACCTCCGTGCTGCAGCAGCTGGCCAACAAGGGCGAGTTCGAATAGCGAGTGTCCCTTCAGTGGCCGCAAAACTAATCCCTAGTGTTTTAGGGGCTTTTTGCGAAAAGTACCCCAATGTTGAGGTCAGCTTAATTGACGATAATGCGGCAGGTGTGGAAGCGAGATTACTCTCTGGAGAGGTGGATGTTGCCCTCGGAAATAGCTCCCATTTAGAAGAAGAGAGCATCGATTTCACGCCTTTGCTCTCTGACCCTATTGGTGTGGTCTGCCTCAAAGACAACCCTATCGCCTCTCAACAAGAGGGAATTGAATGGCAAACTTTGTTAAAACAACCCTTCATTCGCAACGGTACTTGTACCCTACTTGACCCAACACCCGCACGAATGCTCAGCGAACAGGCTCTGTATTCAGTAGAGTACATCACTTCGTTGTTTTCGGTGTTAGAACTCGGGATAGGCGTGACCACGCTACCTAAGTTGGCTTTCCCAACCAATGAAACCCGTTTGGTGTGGATCCCATTGATTGACCCGCCCTTACAGCGTCAGATCGGTATTTTCAGATTGGCTGACCGTACGATCTCGCCACAAGCACAAGCCTTTCATGACTTGTGTATTCAATACCTAAGCTATGAAGAGTAATAGAGAAACATGAATGAAGGCGCTTCCTATAGGCCTATTGATACGACAAACATCTTTAGATTCCGATTATTTCTGTATTGAAACTGTTACTTCTGGGTCGATGCTCTGCGAATTCGTCCGATAATAATTCGACCCAACCTCAGCGATACCTCTATTTTTGAGTCAATTAACCCGTACTTTCCATCTGTATGTATGTTTTCTCGCCCTCATCATTGACCCTAGATCTTGTTGCATCAGCGGTTGGACGCTGAATTTTTCATCAAATTTTCATCTTGAACCCGGTGCTGGGCGTGTTGATTCGCGTTCCAATACATCAATAATGAAAATATGATAACGATATTAAAAAATATTAGCTTAATGATAAGGAGCACCATACTGCTATTTCACTACACAAACGAAACCTTCCAATATCAACAAAATTTTGGTTATACCCCGCTTCGAATACCAACCCGTCATCACATTTAGAAAAGACTCTAAGTCATTGAATATGCTTAATTGATAACGTCATACCTTAATATTTTTTCTCTCTAATTTTCTGGGTAAAACCTCCCTTTTCTCGCTATAAACAAAGCATTTTAAATATTCATGGATTTAATAATAGAACTATTACTTTCATAAATGAAAAACACTCATTTCAAAAATGGAATTATTGATGCCGATATTTGTCGTTTTGATCACATAATTTTAGGCGTAGTTTATATTTTGTCGAAACGATAGCGAGTTAGTTTTTAACGTTTAATTTCGTCAGGAGATATAAAGCCAGAAAGATTATTTCTTTGTTAACAAGTAAAGGTTTATTAACAAGTCAAATTGCTATTAACAAGTAAGTGCTAGTAACAAAACATATTCAAACTGTGTTTTATATTGACTTACACTGTTAAATATAAGGTTTTATTATGAGGCTTAATGGGATAAGTAGCGACATCCTTGTTGCTGCTAAAAGAGTTGTTCTCTGCCAAATAGTATTAGCCGTCGGTGTAGTTTTATATGAAGTGTTTTTTGGTAATAAAGTAGATATGGAGTCTTCAGCTTTGGGTGTCGTAATCGCGATGTTACCACCGCTGTTTGGTTTTATATATGCAAGCCTTAAGGTGCACAAGAATCCTAATTATAGTTTACGTGACTTAATGCAAATGAGTCGTGTCGTGAAAATAACCTATACGTTCTTAATGTTTATCCTGGCATTCCAGTTTTTTAAATTGGATAACCCAGTAATATTATACGCGTACATTTTCACAATGATTGGGTACTTCTTAACACCATTTATTACTGCCTCTACAAGATCGGAGTACGTGTAGTATGGATCAAGTCACTACCGCTCACGAATACATAGAGCATCACTTAACCTTCTTAACTACAGGTGATGGTTTCTGGGCGTTCAACATTGACTCAATGTTGGTATCTTGGATCACGGGTTTACTGTTTATTGGAGCTTTTCGATATGTAGTGACCAAGGGCACTAGCGGTGTTCCAGGTCGTTTTCAATGTTTTATCGAGCTTATCTTTGATTTCGTTAACAACCTAGTCAAAGAGATTTTTCAAGCGGAGGATAAATTAATAGGGCCACTGGCATTAACCACTTTTGTTTGGGTGTTGTTAATGAATGCAGTCGACCTATTGCCTATAGATTTAATACCAGGGTTAACTCGTGTAATGGGTTTAGAACACTTTAGAGACCTACCGACAGCGGATGTAAATATCCCAATGTCGATGGCACTCGGTGTGTTTATTTTATTGTTAACTTATACGTTTAAAAATAAAGGTTTGAAAGGCTTTATCAAAGAGCTAACTACTCAGCCATTTGATAACCCTCTTTTATATCCTGTTAACTTTGTTCTTGAATTAATAACATTAATTTCAAAGCCAATATCACTAGGCTTACGATTATTCGGAAATATGTATGCAGGCGAGATGATATTCATCCTTATCGCACTAATGCCTTGGTGGATGCAATGGGCACTAAGTGTTCCATGGGCCTTATTCCACATATTAATCGTATTCTTACAAGCATTTATATTTATGGTACTGACCGTTGTTTACTTAGCAATGGCAACAGAAGAACACCACTAATTAATAACTAAAAAATTAACTAACACATTATTTATCGGAGATACAAATGGATATCGTAAGCGCAGTTTTATATGTAGCAGGTGCATTACTGATCGGTTTAGGTGCAGCAGGTGCAGCATCTGGTATTGGTAACTTAGCAGGTAAATACCTTGAAGGTGTTGCTCGTCAACCAGACCTTACTCCAATGCTTCGTACTCAATTCTTCATCATGATGGGCCTTGTGGATGCTGTACCGATGATCGGTGTTGGTATCGGTCTATACATCATCTTTGCCGTTGCTTAATTAAAAGCTTTGAAAAGATCGATTTGTAAATAATCAAGATTTAGTGAGGAAGGTATGAATTTAAATGCCAGCATGTTTGGTCAAGCAATCTCATTCGTGATTTTTGTTTGGCTATGCATGAAATATGTATGGCCCCCTCTCACCGCGATGTTAGACGAGCGCCAAAAAGAAATCGCTGATGGTTTACGCCACTCAGAGAATGCAGCGAAAGAGCTAGAACTAGCAAAATCAAATGGCGCACAACTCGTCGCAGATGCGAAAAAAAATGTGACCGAACTGATTGAGCAAGGCAAAAAACGCCGCAACGAAATCATCACCTTAGCTCACCAAGAAGGTGAGCAAGAAAAAGCGCGCATCTTAGAGCAAGGTAGAGCTGAGCTAGAAGGCGAACGTCAAAAGTTACGCCGTGAACTTCAGGCGGATATGGCAGACGCTGTTATTCAAAGTGCACAGAAATTGATCAGCAAAAACCTAGATTCTGAAACGAACCGAGCGTTAGTTGATCAAATGATAAGCGAACTCTAAACGGAGGCAATATGTCAGATTACACCAATATTGCTCATCCCTACGCTAAAGCATCGTTCGACTTTGCTTTAGGTGAAAACAAGTTACAAGAGTGGCACTCAATGCTGTCCATTCTTGTGACGGTAGCGGAAGAAGAAACGATCGCTAAACAGATTTCATCAGCAGAAGGTGTTCACACACAGCAATCTGAAGAACTGGTCAATCTCATCATTCACGTTTGCCAAGGACTCGTTGATGACCACGTCATTAATCTCATTAAAGTCTTGGCTGAGAATGGCCGTCTTGCAGTGATCAGAGACTTGTTTAACTTGTTCAGCGACCTAAAGGACGAACATGAACGTGTAATCCCTGTCACTGTCACCAGTTCAGAATTGCTTACACAAGATCAAGTTACATCACTCACTGCTGCACTTGAGAAGAAATTAGAGCGTCAGGTTGAAATGGAACAGGTTATTGATGACTCGCTGGTTGGCGGGATCGTAATCAAGGCGGGTGAAACCGTCATCGATGGTTCTTTGAACACATCAATTAACCGATTAGCCCATCAACTTCACGCGAGATAGGTAACAATTATGCAATTAAATTCAAATGAAATCAGCGATCTAATCAAAGATCGCATCTCGAAATTTAATGTGAGCACCGAAGCTCGCAACGAAGGCACCATAGTCTCGGTTCGTGATGGCATCATTACTATTAATGGCCTTGCGGATGTCATGCAGGGTGAGATGATCGAGCTTCCAGGTGGCAAATACGCTCTTGCTCTTAACCTTGACACGCACTCAGTCGGTGCCGTAGTTATGGGCCCCTACACTGACCTCTCTGAAGGTATGAAAGTGAAAGGTACTGGCCGTATCTTGGAAGTACCCGTCGGTAACGGACCTGTCTCTTATACACATCTCCGAGCCCACGAGCCAATCGATGGCAAAGGCCCAGTGAGTTGTGACCGACTCGACCCAGTTGAAGTGATTGCTCCCGGCGTAATCGAGCGTAAGTCCGTCGATCAGCCAATTCAAACCGGTTATAAAGCCGTTGATACCATGGTGCCTATCGGTCGTGGTCAACGTGAACTTATCATCGGTGACCGTCAGACAGGTAAAACGGCGCTAGCCATCGATGCAATCATCAATCAAAAAGATTCTGGCATCAAATGTGTGTACGTGGCGATTGGCCAGAAAGCCTCCACTATCGCAAACGTTGTTCGTAAACTCGAAGACCACGATGCGCTTAAAAATACCATCGTTGTTGTTGCATCAGCATCAGAATCAGCAGCGCTTCAATACCTAGCACCCTATGCGGGCTGCACCATGGGTGAATACTTCCGTGACCGTGGTGAAGATGCACTGATCATCTATGATGACCTATCAAAGCAAGCCGTCGCTTACCGTCAAATCTCATTGCTACTGAAACGCCCACCGGGTCGTGAAGCCTTCCCTGGCGACGTATTCTACCTCCACTCTCGTCTACTAGAACG
>OLHJ01000606.1_pt1 | contig 10756 bp, 10 predicted proteins | sample 1609491 | NCBI WGS metagenome assembly OLHJ01 (sample SAMN05416861, study PRJEB24817) | seawater metagenome | isolation source: Sea water | place: Canada:Atlantic | collected 2013-11
ACAGAGTAGATCGTCGGCAGCGTCAGATGTGTATAAGAGACAGATTTAATTATCAAGGAATAGAATTGGATGCATTTAAAGTAGGGGTAATCCCTGGAGATATTGTATTTTTAAAATAATGGACTATTATCCCAATAGAATTGTTTGTTTAACTGAAGAAACTACAGAGCTACTCTACTTGATTGGCGAGCAAGATCGAATTGTTGGAATTTCAGGTTTTACCGTTAGACCTAAAAGAGCTAAAAAGGAAAAGCCAAAGGTTTCGGCATTTATTGATGCAAATATTGATGGGATTCTTGCCCTCAAACCAGATTTGGTAATTGGGTTTTCTGATATTCAGGCAGATATTGCTCAAGAATTAATTAAAAAAGGGCCATCAAATAAGCTTGAAAGTTTAAGAGTTGAATTATATGAAAAAATTAATCGTCTTGGCATAGGAGCTCAGGGGTTAGGGGGGTTGACTACCGTCCTAGATGTAAAGATAAAAGATTATCCAACTCACGCAGCTTCGCTTCCAGTAGCAATCATTCCTAATTGTGCGGCCAATAGACATATTCACTTTAGAATGCCTGATGACGGGCCAATAAAATTAAAACCACCTAACCTTGAAGTATGGCCTAAGGGTGAATGGTCACCAAAAGAAACGAGCACAAGGGTGAACTTAGATATCTTACAAAAAAAAGATTTAGAAAATTTTACGCTTGGTCAGAGTTTATTGCTCAGTGGAAAAATTCTAACTGCGAGAGACGCAGCACATAAAAAATTAAAAGAATTGAAAGATAATAACCAACCATTACCTGACGGTTTAGATCTTAAAAATCGCTTTATTTATTATGTGGGTCCTGTAGACCCAGTTGGAAATGAAGTTATTGGTCCAGCAGGACCTACAACCTCATCCAGGATGGATAAGTATTCGTCGCTTATGCTAGAAGATTATGGCGTTATTGGTATGATTGGAAAGGCTGAGAGGGGAAAGGCGGCTTTAGAGAGTATTAAAAAAAATAAAGTAGTTTATTTAATTGCTATTGGTGGGGCAGCCTACCTTATTTCACAGGCCATAAAATCCTCAAAGCTTATCGCATTCCCTGAGTTAGGAATGGAGGCGATATATGAGTTTGAAGTTAAAGATATGCCTGTTACTTTAGCAGCTAATACTGATGGAGACTCTTTGCATGAAGAGGGTGTAAAAAAATGGAATGCAGTTCTAATGAAAAATTAAAATCCTAAGTTAAGCGTTCTAGGATATTTTCTTTAAGTTTTTTTATAGTATCTTTTTGGACTTTTTTTGAGGTAATAAGAAAAAAATCTTCTGCTCTATTGCCTAAGGTATTTATCCTTGCTTTATCTATTTCAAGGTTAAGTTGATTAATTTCTCCACTGATCATGTTTAAAAGACCTGGTCTTGAGTCAGTAATAATTTCTAATTCAAATTGCGTGTCATTAATTATTTTATTATTAACAACGGTCTGTATGTCATGGTGCTCTGCTTGTCGAGTCTTTTGCAAAGACATTTCTTTTCTTTTGAGTTTTTGGGGGAGTGAGTCTGTTAAGCCTTGCTCAAAATGTTGAAAAAGCTGGTTGTAGCTTTCATTTGAATTGTGAACATCCATGACATGAAAAATATCTAACGCATAGTCATGTGAGGTTGTGTAAATTTTCGCTTCTAGAATATCTATTTGGTTCTCATAGAAAAAGTTTGTTATTTTTTCAAATAATAAAGGTTGATTCTTAGAATAAATAAGCACTTCAATAAAACTGCCTTTGTGTTGGTGAATTCTTACTACTGGCTCAATTGAGTTAGTATGGGCCATAAGTAACCTTGTTTGCCAGGCTATTTCGTTAGCATCGAACCTCATAAAGTAATTAAGATCAAGCTTCTGCCAGAATTTATTATAGTGATCTTTTTTAATTGAATATTGGGAAAGTATTTTAATAACTTCTTTTTTTCGATCACTCATCATTTCATCTGGGGATTTATGCTGTTCATTTAGTGATTTTTTTGTTGATTTGTATAAGTCATAGAGAAGACTTGCTTTCCATTCATTCCAAACATGAGGACTGGTCCCCCTTATATCTGCAACTGTAAGAAGATACAATGCATCAAGATAAGTTTGGGTCTTTACTAAATCTCTAAACTCATGAATTATAGTTGGATCAGAAATATCACTTTTTTGGGCAATTTGAGACATTTTTAGATGAGATTTGACAAGCCACGCGATTAAATGAGTATCGCTATCTTGTAAATTTATTTTTTTACAAAATTTCAGCGCAACATTAAAACCAAGCTCTGAATGATCACCGCCCCTGCCTTTTGCAATATCATGAAAAATTGCACCTAAATACAAAAGGTATGGTTTTTTAAAATTAAGAAATATTTTATGACATTCAGGGAATTCATACTTTAAGCTTGCCTTACTAAACCGTCTAATATTCTCAATAACATTTAAGGTGTGTTCGTCTACCGTGTATATATGAAAGAGGTCGTGCTGCATTTGTGCAACAACCTGCCCAAATGCAGGTATGTAGTTACCTAAAATATTACATTTATTCATCAGCCGCAAGGACCGATTGACTTTGTCATTACCTGAAATAATCTCCATAAATTTAGATTGATTTATTTTATTATTTCTAAATTTCTCATTTATAGTCGGCCCAATATTATTAAGTGCTTCTAAAAGATTTGCTCCGAAACCGAGTGCCTTTTTTGTTTTTTGGAGAAGGATGAAGGGTTCAAAAACATACTTACCAATCATTGGAATATGCTCTCTATCAATGTCAATTAAATGATTTGAAATGGTAAAAGGGTATTGGTTCTTAATTTGAATAGTTTTTGAAACTTTTGGGTCTAGTTTTTTAAGTATAATTTCATTTAATAATATTATGTAATTAACTGATTTATAAAAATTTTTCATCAATACTTCACTAGATTTTTTATTTCTTTTTGCCTGATACCCCAACGCATTGGATAGACTGGCTTGAACATCAAATGTAAGCCTATCATCTGAAGATTTAGATAAAATATGAAGGAGAACTCGGTACTTATTTACCTTGTTAACGGTCAGTCTAATTTTTTTAAATTGATCATTAGATAAAATTCCCCTTTGTTTTAATTCTTCAAAGGTTTTTCCTTTGTTTTGACTAGCAGCAATCCACAGTATCATTTGTAAATCCCTGAGACCTCCTGGGCTTTCTTTAATATTCGGCTCTAGTTGGTATGCTGAATCTCTGTATTTACGATGACGAATGGCCTGTTCAGTTATTTTTTCCTTAAAGAACTTTTTGATATTGATTATTTTATTAATTGTTAAATTGAATTTTAAATATTGCTCGTTACTTCCAAATATAAATCGTGCTTCAAGGAGGTTTGTAGCTGTTGAGACATCCGCTTTAAATTCCTCTTCAACTTCAGAGATGTTCCTAACACTATGGCCAATTTTTAAACCAATATCCCAGCATTGCGTAATGAATTGAGAAATATTTTTATCATTCTCTAAACTTTTTTCATTATGGAGGACCAGTATGTCAACATCTGAATAGGGAAATAACTCATTCCTTCCATATCCTCCAACAGCAATGAGTGTGTTTTTTTTAGAAACATCATTATTTATCCATAACTTAATTAATAAAGCATCAACAAGCTTAGTGTGCTTTTTTAGGAATAATGAGGCGTTAGCTTTTTTTATGAATTGATTACATAAGGCTTGAAATTGTCTTTGGTAACCCTTTTTCTCAGTAGCTATAATGTTTGCAGACATGAGTAAACTTTAATCTAAAAATGGTTTAGGCGTATCTTTTGATACCGTTAGTACTTCGTAGCTTTTGTCTGTGACTAATATTGTATGTTCCCATTGAGCCGACAAGCTTCTGTCCTTAGTTACAACAGTCCAGTTGTCGGGTAAGACTTTGATATCTTTTTTTCCTGCATTAATCATGGGTTCGATTGTAAAAATCATTCCTGCTTCTAGCTTAAGGCCTTCACCCGAATTGCCATAGTGTAGGACCTGAGGTTCATCATGAAATACTTTCCCAATACCATGCCCACAAAATTCTCTAACCACACTGTAAGAGTTTGATTCAGCATAACTTTGAATTGCATGACCTATATCACCAAGGTATGCACCTGCTTTAACTTCCCTAATACCGAGCCACATAGATTGATAAGTAACATCACAAAGTCTTTTTGCTTGAATTGAGGGTTCTCCAACAAAAAACATACGACTTGTATCCCCATGATAACCATCCTTTATAACAGTGATATCAATATTAACTACATCACCCTTTTTTAATATTTTCTCTCCAGGAATACCATGACAAATTTGATTATTTACTGATGTACAAATTGATTTTGGAAATGGTGTATGCCCGGGAGGTGCATAATTAAGAGGGGCAGGAATAGTCCCTTGCTTATTTGTCATAAAATCGTGGCAGAGGCTATCAATTTCTTCTGTTGTGATACTTGGCTTTATGAAGGGGGTTATAAAATCAAGAACTTCAGATGCTAGCTTTCCAGCTATCCGCATCCTTTCTATATCTTCTTGATTATTAATTGTTATTGGCATATTGAATCTTCATTAACATTTATTTAATTTGTTGAAATATGTTATCATAGCCGCGATTTATTTTTAAAATTTCCACTAAGTTTTTTTAAGGGTGCTTAGCATTTTTAAACTTAGTGCAGCTATAACCCTTAAAGGAGAAAACTATGCCTGTAACTATGAGACAAATGCTTGAAGCTGGCGTTCACTTTGGACACCAGACCAGATACTGGGATCCAAAAATGGCACCGTACATCTTCGGTGACAGAAACAAAATACACATAATTAACCTTGAAAAAACTCTCCCTATGTTTGAGGAGACAATAAAATATGTAAAAACATTAGCAGCTAACAAAGGGCGGATTCTTTTTGTTGCAACAAAAAGGCAAGCCAGAGAAATTATTAAAGAAGAAGCCATAAGAGCAGATTGCGCTTATGTAAACCATCGTTGGCTTGGAGGTATGTTGACTAATTTTAAAACAGTTAAGCAGTCAATTAAGCGACTAAATGAATTACAGCTCAGTTTAGAAGACGGTAGTATTGATAAAATAACTAAGAAAGAGGCTTTAGGTATTAAGAAAGAGTACGACAAACTAGAGAGATCAATAGGTGGTATTAAAAACATGAATTCACTACCGGATGCAATATTTGTGATTGATGTCGGTTATGAAAGCGGTGCTGTTGTAGAAGCGACTAAACTTGGAATACCTATCATGGGAGTAGTTGACACGAATAATTCAATTGATGACATTGCTTATGTGATTCCAGGTAATGATGATTCAAGTAGAGCAATCAGGCTTTATGCAAGAGGAATTGCAGATGCGGTTCTTGAAGGAAAGAAGAATGCGATTGATGAATTAGCAAAAATGGTTAAAGAAGAAGCCGCTGAAAAAGATGAACCTACAACCGAAAAAGATAATAAATAATATAATTAGGAGTTAGTAAGTATGGCTGAGATTACGGCAAAAATGGTAATGAGCTTAAGAGCTAAAACTGATGCGCCGATGATGGACTGTAAAAAAGCACTGAGCGAGGCTGAAGGTGATGCTACTCGGGCTGAAGAGATCCTTAGAGTTCGTTTCGGTAACAAGGCTTCAAAAGCATCAACGAGAGTAGCAGCTGAAGGAATTGTTGCCTGCTTTATTGAGGATAATAAGAAGAAAGGTGTGCTTGTTGAAGTAAATTCTGAAACAGATTTTTGTGCAAAAAACGATGAATTTCTTGCTTTTGTTCAAGCAATTACAAAGGCAGCAGTTGAGAATGATGTAAGTGATGCTGACCAATTATCTAATCTATCAATTAACGATAAAACGATTGAGGAGATAAGAACACAGTTGATTGGTAAGATAGGAGAAAACATAACAATCAGAAGAGTAGAAAAAATGATTGCTAAAGATAATCTTTTCTCATATAACCACGGAGGAAAGGTGGGGGTAATTGTTGATATTCAATCAACTGATGAGAATCTTGGTAAAGACATTGCGATGCATATAGCAGCTACAAAACCTAAGGCCCTTGATCAAAGTGGTGTATCACAGGATTTAATTGAAGCTGAAAGAAGGGTAGCGATTGAAAAAGCTAAGGAAGCGGGTAAGCCTGATGAGATGCTTGAAAAAATAGCAACAGGAACAGTTAATAAGTTTTTAAAAGAAATTACTTTGTTAAATCAAGTATTTGTTAAAGATGACAAGCAGACAATTGAACAACTCCTCAAAAATAATAATTCAGCAATAAATGGATTTAAGTTTTTTATTGTCGGTGAAGGAATTGAGAAAAAAGAAGTTGATTTCGCATCTGAAGTTGCAGCTGCACAGCAGTAAAAAAGTAGTTATTTGAAAAAAAGGATTGTTAAGCAATCCTTTTTTTTTATCTAAAACAGTCTAGAATAAAGAGTAGTTATGAATAAATTAAAATACAAAAGAGTTCTCTTAAAGTTGTCTGGTGAGGCATTAATGGGAAGCGATGCATTTGGTGTAAACCCTGAAACAATTAGCAAAATTGTCAGTGAAATCAAGCTTATGGTTGATTCTGGAGTTGAATTAGCAATTGTGATTGGTGGAGGTAACATTTTTCGTGGCGTAGCGCTTGGATCTAAGGGTATGGATCGCGCAACTGCAGATTATATGGGTATGCTTGCTACCGTAATGAATGCAATTGCCTTGCAAGATGCAATGAAACATATAGGTGTTATTAGTAGAGTCCAGTCAGCAATTAAAATTGAGCAAATAGTAGAGCCATACATAAGAGGCAAGGCAATAAGGTATATAGAAGATAACAAGGTTGTAATTTTTGCTGCAGGAACCGGAAATCCTTTTTTTACAACTGATACGGCTGCTGCTTTAAGGGCGATTGAATTAAATGCTGAAGTTGTTATAAAAGCTACAAAGGTTGAGGGAATCTTTTCAGATGACCCAGAGAAGGTAAAGGATGCAAAGTTATTTAAAAAAATTACTTTTGATGAGGTAATCAGTAAAAAATTAAAGGTAATGGATTCAACAGCTTTTACTTTATGTAGAGATCAAGGCATGCCTATTGTAGTATTAAGTTTATTTAAAAAAAATGCATTATTAGATTTTATTCATGGTGAAGAAGAAGGTACCTTAGTCACTTTAAATTAAAATGTGAGGAAATATTATGGAAGAACTATTAATTAATTCAAAGGATAAGATGCAAAAGACGATTGAGTCTTTTCAAAATAATTTATCAAAAATAAGAACAGGAAGAGCAAATACAAGCCTGCTTGATCATATTTCTATTGATTACTATGGGACAATGACCCCATTAAGCCAAGTCGCTGCAATAAATGTAGCGGACTCATCAACATTGACTATCCAGCCCTATGAAAAAAATTTCTCAGCAGTGATTGAGAAAGTAATAAGAGAGAGTGACTTAGGTCTTAATCCTGTAAGTGTAGGAGATTTAATTAGAGTACCCATGCCACCCTTAACGGAAGAGAGAAGAAAGGATTTAATTAAAGTGGTTAAGTCAGATGGAGAGAATAGTAAGGTTTCAGTAAGAAATATTCGTAGAGACTCTAATGATGAATTAAAAAAATTAATAAAAAATAAAGAAATTAGCGAGGATGAGGAAAGAAGGCTTCAAGACCTTATTCAAAAAAATACTGACTTGTTTATAGTCGAAATAGATTCAATGATAGGTTTAAAAGAAAAAGATTTGCTAACTATATAGAGTAAAAAAAACTGTACTTCATTAAAAAAAAATTACTCAAAAAAAATAAAATACCTAAGCATATTGCTGTAATTATGGATGGCAATGGAAGGTGGGCAAAAAAGAAGCTATTGCCAAGGTTGGTTGGTCACAGCAAAGGGTTGCAATCTGTAAGAAAAATTATTGAATACTGCATTAAATACAATGTTAATACTCTTACAATTTATGCTTTTAGTACAGAAAATTGGAAAAGACCCATTAAGGAAGTAGATGGCCTAATAAAGCTTTTTTCTGAATCAATATCAAGAGAATCAAAAAAAATTCATTCGAATAATATAAAATTAAAGTTTATTGGTGATACCTCAATATTTACAGAACCTCTCCAATTAAAAATAAAAGAAATTGAGAGAGAAACGTCAAGAAATAAAAGGTTAATTCTCAATGTAGCATTAAATTATGGAGGTAGACTTGATATAGTCAATTCAGTAAATAGCTTTTACGAAAATCAAAAAATTATAAAAAAAATCACGGAAAAAAATATTAATAGTGGCTTATACACAAAAGGGCAGTTTGATGTGGATTTGTTAATCAGGACAGGCGGTCTACAAAGAATGAGTAATTTTTTATTATGGCAGTCAGCGTACGCTGAACTTTATTTTTCAAAAAAGTTGTGGCCAGATTTTGACGAAAAAGTATTTGTAAACGCTTTATATTTCTTTCAAAATACGGAAAGAAAATTTGGGTCTATATAGCCATATATGTTAAAAAAAAGAATCTTTTCATCTGTTATCTTGTTTTCAATTTTTATAATTTCATTCTTTGAAATCTATATAGATAATAGTATTTATTTCTTAAGTTTAATCCTTATAGCAGGTTTTGTTTTAATATATGAATTAGGCAAAATACTCAAATTAAAAGACTTTAGCTTGGTAATTTATTGGATTATGTCTTCTGTTCCCATTATTTTCTTTTTTAGCCTTGTTCTTATAACAAAGAATGATTATTTGTTAAATATTGATATAAGGATGATAAATATGAATTTTGATTATTTATCTCGATCAGATGCACTTTTATTAGATAAATTTTTAAAACAATTTTCTGTATTTATTGGAATTATAAGTACAATTTTTTGGTTAATAATCGTTCCATTAGATATGTATTTTAAGAATATCTCATCCAATCATAAATTTAAAATTTTTTACGGTTATTTTTTAATTTCCCCTATGATTATTATTTCAGCAGCTATTTTTATTGAGCAAAGATGGGCTTTATTTTGGTTATTTGTATTTATTTGGATTGCAGATATTGGCGCATATTTTTTTGGAAAGCTCTTTGGTAAAACAAAATTGGTCGAAACTATCAGCCCCGGAAAAACTGTAGAGGGTGCTCTCGGTGGTTTATTTACTAATTTACTACTTGTTAGCTTTTTTATTTTTTGGACAATATATTATGATGCAGAAATTTACGTACCTTATGTAATTTTAGCCTTTATAGCAGTAATTGCTATAACTGCTTTAAGTGTAATTGGTGACATATATGAATCATTTCTCAAAAGGCAGGCTGGGGTAAAAGATAGTGGCAGGCTTATACCGGGCCACGGTGGTTTGTTAGATAGGCTTGATGGATTTTGTCCAACCATACCTTTATGTTTCATGATGGTCGTTGTTCTTAATAGCTTTTAATGAGTATGAAGTTAATTTCTATTTTAGGCTCTACTGGAAGTATTGGAAAAAGTTCTTTATCAGTTATAAATTTGCATCCTGATAGATTCAAAATATTTGCATTAGGTGGTTTTAATAATGTTGATCTATTGCTAGAGCAAGCCATTAAATTTAAACCAAGCTATATTGTTACTAAAGACTTACCATCAAAAAAACTATTGATTGATAAGCTCAAAGATGAAAAATTAAAGACTAAAGTTTTATTTGGTGAAGAAGGGTACAGTTTTATAGCATCTCATGAAGATGTAACAACAGTGATAGCTGCTATTACTGGAAGCGCTGGTTTAATTTCTACGGTTGAAGCTGCAAAATCTGGAAAACAAATTTTATTAGCAAACAAAGAGTCAATGGTGATGGCTGGAGATCTATTAAACAAGATTTGTTTAGAAAATAATGCAACATTAATACCTATAGACAGTGAGCATAATGCTATATTTCAAGTGCTATCTTCCCAAAAAGACTCTCAAGAGATAAAAAAAATTATCTTAACTGCATCAGGAGGTCCCTTTAGAGAATTTGACATTGAAAGCCTAAAGAATGTAACGGTTGATCAGGCTTTAAATCATCCAAACTGGAAAATGGGGAAAAAGATATCCATAGATTCAGCCACAATGATGAATAAAGGACTTGAGGTTATTGAGGCCTCTCATCTTTTCAGACTTAATATAAGTAAAATAGAAGTTGTAATGCACCCACAAAGCATCATTCATTCATTTGTTGAGTTTATTGACGGAAGCTCATTAAGTCAGCTTGGCAATCCTGATATGAGGGTTCCCATATCATATGCGTTGGGCTATCCCGACAGAATTACTTCTGGTGTAGATGGTGTTTCACTTGATAAATTACCAAATCTTGAATTTTTTAAACCAGATTTAAAGAAATTTCGCTGTCTTGATCTTTCCTATCAATGTTTAGCTATGGGAGCTGCTCATTGCATTAATTTAAATGCATCCAATGAAGTAGCCGTGGAAGCTTTTTTATTAGGGAAGATTAACTTCATGCAAATTCCAGAATTAATAGAAAAAACCCTTTTAAAGGCTGAAGCTGCGGATGTAAATTCAGTTGAACATATACTTGAGATTGACAATTTAGCTAGATTAGAAGCCAATAATATATTAAATAAATTGTCTTAAAACAATACTTTATTTTAATTATATAAAGTATTGTATATAATTAACCATAAACCAAAAAGCACTTAAGAGCTTCTTAAATTAATGTTTTTTATACGTTTTATTAACTATGGTTGAATAAATGTTCAAGACTCCCTAATTTTTTTAATACTTCTGTCTCTTATACACATCTGACGCTGCCGACGATCTACTCTGTGTAGAT
>OLHJ01000608.1_pt1 | contig 10744 bp, 10 predicted proteins | sample 1609491 | NCBI WGS metagenome assembly OLHJ01 (sample SAMN05416861, study PRJEB24817) | seawater metagenome | isolation source: Sea water | place: Canada:Atlantic | collected 2013-11
AAGAAAACGGAATACAAAAAGAATTTAAAGGGCACTTTAGCCTGAAAAGATAGATAATTATTATTATGAATATGAAAAAAACCTACGTTGTCTTATTATTATTGCTCTCACAGATGGCATTTTCACAAGACGGAATCCCTGTTTATTCAGATTATTTATCTGATAATTTGTATTTATTGCATCCATCCATGGCTGGTGCTGCATCATATAATCAAGTACGATTAACTGCTAGAAGTCAATGGGGGGGTGTAGAAGATGCTCCTAAAATGCAAACCTTGAATTATAACACTAGGGTGGGGGAAAGCTCTGCAATTGGAGCTATATTTTTCAATGATAAAAATGGATATCATTCACAAACAGGAGGATATTTAACCTATGCACATCACCTTAAGTTTTCAAGAAGTGATGCTGATTTAAATCAATTGTCTTTCGGAATTAGTTTTGGACTAATACAATCAAGATTAGATGAAACTAATTTTGATCCAGAAGATTTTGATCCAATCATCGCAGGGATAATTCAAAGTTCTTCCTATTTTAATATAGATGCAGGAGTATCCTATAATTTTCTAAACTTTTCGAGTCATTTTACAATAAAGAATATAATATTCCAAAATAGAAAGATTAATGACGAAGGATATGAATCTAATAACCAAAGAAAATATTTGATCTCTGCAGCTTATGCAATTGGTCAAAATGGAGCAACTTGGACTTATGAGCCTTCTTTCTTAGTTCAGTTTGCTGAAAGTTCAGGAGAGCAAGCTTTCGATATTAACTTTAAGGCTTATAGAAAAATGGATTTTGGTAGGTTATGGGGTGCATTATCTTATCGTAGAAGTTTGGATGGTGCTGAATATGTAGGTGGAACTCAAAAATTACAATATATCACACCAATAGTTGGTATTAATTTTAATAAATTTATGTTTGCCTACACATACTCTATACAAACTGGTGAAGTAAAATTTGATGGTGGCTATCACCAAATTACGCTTGGATTTAATTTCTTAGGAGGACGTGATGCACCTTATGAGTGTAATTGTCCAGCAATAAATTAAAATAAAAAAAACTTTTCTTTATAAAGAAAGGTTTTTTTTATTTTAATATTTTATAGATATTAATTCCAAGTATAATTCTTTTTTTCAGCTTGTTTTTTCAAAAATTGAATCATTACACTTTTTAAGCCATTTGTATTTTCTTTTTCAGCATTGGGAAAAAAATACCTTCGTTTTTTATTTAACTCTATGATTTTCTTCTGAAACTGCTCTCGTTCTTTATGCTATATAGCTTCATAAGCTTTTAACTCTTCATTGGATTTATTTTTTAAATGATCTGATAATACTTTTATTAACCCAAGTAGGCGACAGACTATTCGAAACCGTATTTGTTACCGCATATAACCAATATGCTTTAAATGCTCATGCTTCTTATTATTTATTAAAACCAATAGCTATAGATAATTTAATTGAAGCAGTAGACTATGTTTATGAGATTAAAGAAAAAGAAAACAAGCTCCAGCAGACCATTTTAAAGTCTGTTAATGCAAAAGTAACTGGAAAGTTAACAATTCCCCAAGCAACAAGGATTTGGGGTGTTAGAAGTGAAGAATATACTTTATTGCCAAGCGGATGATAATTACACTCAAATCTTATTTGGTAAATGTAAATGCTGTTGTGGAATATAGAAAAGGAAAAAGAGGAAGTGTTGTTCTAGAAAATGGCAAACAAATTATGGTAAGCCCTTCTTGTAAAAAAGAACTAATGCATTTTTTAGATAACTAAAAGGCTAAGTTTTTTATGGTAACCTTATTGGAATAATCTATTAAAAACTTCCGTAGTACATTAATTTCTGAATTAGTAAAGAATTGTAGCTTTGGTTTTTCCTTGCTAAGAGAGGCTAAATTATAGAGATCAAGGATGTTTTTTGTTTGCCTTGCAATAGCTTCTCCAGAATCAATAATACTTACATTTTCTGGAAGTAATTTTTTTAATTGCGGAATAAGGTATGGGTAATGACTACAGCCTAATACAAGGTAGTCTATGTTTGCTTTTAACATTGGCTGAAGGTATTTTTTTAAAAGCATAATAGTTTCATCGCTATCTATATTTCCTTCCTCGATTAAAGGAACCAAGCCCTCGCCAATAACTTCAATTATAGAAATGTCGTTGGTAACTTCTCCTGAAGTTGACATAAAAAGACTGCTATTTAAGGTGCCTTTTGTTGCCAAAATACCAATGTTTTTGGATTGGGTTTTTAAAGCAGCAGGTTTTATTGCTGGCTCAATGCCAATAATTGGAACATTAAACTTTTGTCTTAAAATAGAGATGGCATTAGTGGTAGCGGTATTGCATGCAACCACTATTATTTTACACCCCATTTCTAATAATAACTCTGTGTTTTTTATACTTAATGAAATAATTTCATCCACAGATTTATAGCCATAGGGAGCATTTTTACTATCTGCTAAGTAAATAGTATTCTCAAACGGTAGTAGCGAATGAATCTCCTTCCAAATAGAAGTTCCACCTACTCCAGAATCAAAAATGCCTAAGGGTTTATTATTATACATAGCTGTAAAAATAAAAAAAACCGCTCATCAAAAGAAGAGCAGTTTTTTTATATTGAAATAATGGAATTATTATATTCCTAATTCTTTTTTAACATCAATTAAAAGGTCTTTTCCTTCTGCAAGTAATAAACCATTTTTATCCATTACATATTGAAATCCTTGTGCTCTTCCAACTTTTTCGATAGCAGTACGTGCTTTATCTAAAATTGGAGCATATAAATCTTCTTGTTTTTTCTGAAGATCGTCTAAAGCACCTTGTCTGTAGGCACTAATGTTTGCTTGCATCCCTTGAACTTCTTCTGCACGTTTAGCATTTTCTTCTGCTGTTTTACTCTCAGCTTCAACTTCGTATTGTTTGATTTTTGTTTCAAACTCTTTTACTAAAGTTTTTATTTCTGTGTCGTAAGTTTTTTGAAGTTTTTCTAATTGGCTTTGTGCTGCTTTCATTTCTGGCATAGCTTCAGCTAAAGCTTGTGTGTCGATATGGGCAACATTAGATTGTGCGTTTACAAAACTAGTAGCACCGATAAAAATTAGTATTGCTGCAAATAATGATTTTAATTTTTTCATTGTAATAGTATTAATTTTATGTGTTATTGTTTATTTAGGTTATTATTAATTACTTATTTGTTCCATTCCCGTTATTGTCTTCCCCTTCATTCTCCTCTTCATTAGTGTCCCCGTTGTTTTTGTTAGCTCTAACTTCAGCGATAGAATCTTTCTTTCGTTGCCTCTCGTCTAATAAAGCTTGTCTTCTAGCATCATATTCTGCTTTCTTTACAGCACGAACAGAATCCCGAACTCTTTTACGTTCTGCCATCATTAATTCGCGTTCGTCCTTTTTAGCTTCAACAGCTTCTTCTCTTTCTGTTACCGCTTGATCTTCTTCTAAAGAAAGATCCTCTTTTTGTTGTACTTCTTTCTTCTCTTTTTTAGAGTTTGCTTGCGTTCTTTTAGCAGTACGGGTAATACTACGTAGTACAATATCGCTAATGTCGTGCCTTTCAGCAGAAAAAAGCATTACAATATCTGCAGATTTATCAAAAATGAAATCGTATTTTTTACTTTCGGCAATTTCTTGAACAATATTAAATACTTGATCTTGGATTGGCTGTACTAATTGTCTTCTTTGAATGTATAAATCACCATTAGGTCCAAATCGATCCTGTTGGTATTTTAACATTTCATCTTCTTTAATTTTAATGTCTTCTTCTCTTTCTTCAACTAATTCTGCAGTAAGCAGGACTCTTTCAGAACTTAAATTAATATTCATTTGCTCCACTTCGTTCATCATCTTGTCAATATCATTTTTCCAACGTTGTGCTTTTCCATCTAACTGTGTAGAAGCTTCTCTATATTCTGGAACATTTTCTAAAATATATTCCATATCAATATAGCCAATTCGAACTCCTCTTTGAGCGTTAGCTGAAAATGTAAAACATAAAATGGTTAGAGCAATAAATAATAACTTTTTTGTTCTCATAGCGATTAATTGTGTTTTAAGAAAATAACGTGCCATAATTAAAATTGTTGTCCTATAATAAAATGTGTTTCCCATCCATTTGGCTGTGCAGTTCCTGGTATTGGATCGAATCCATAAGCAAAATCTATTCCTAATAATCCAAATGCAGGCATAAATATACGTAATCCTACGCCAGCAGACCTATTTAATTGGAATGGATTATAGTTTTTAAACTTACCATAAGATTCTCCTGCTTCAACAAAAGTTAGCGCATAAATAGAAGCTAACTGTTTTAATGTGATAGGGTATCTCAACTCTAATGTAAATTTATTATAGATAGGATCTCCATCAATCCCAGATAAAGATTGGTTAGGATAACCTCTTAAAGCAATAACCTCACGACCATCTAAACTAAAAGAACCAAGTCCATCTCCTCCAAGATAAAATCGCTCAAAAGGAGGAATACCTCTATCTTGGTTATAAGCACCTAAAAATCCAAATTCAGCATTGGTTTTTAATACTACTTTACCAACAACAGTAGTATACCAAGTAGCTTTGAATTTTAGTTTATAGTATTCTAACCATCTAAAACGTTCTTGATCAATTTCAGCTATTCTTTCAGTAGCGTCAACATACCCTGGATCACTAGGAGCTACTCCAATTAAATCTTTTCTTTCATCAGCTAATTCTCCATAATCTGTACTACTAAATGCAGAATAAGGTATAGTTATCTTTGCAGTAGCACTAAATTCAGAACCTGAAGTAGGGAAAATTGGATTAGTTGCGGTGTTGTTTCTACTAATTCCAATGGTATATGCTAAATTGTTAGATTCTCCATCACCAAATGTAAATAGTCCAGTATTGTAATTTTTTAGATTATAATGTTGGTAACTAACAGCATTTGAAAGCGTAAAGAAATCATCTGGCCATTTTAACCTTTTTGCCATACCAACAGACCCTCCAGTAATTAGGAATCTACGGTCTTTATCTACATTATTAGCTCTAGGGTCATAAAAATATTGAATCGTATGTGAAATTGAAGTGCTTAACTGTACTGGTTTTTTTCCTCCTAACCAAGGTTCAGTAAGTGATAAGCTATAAGTTTGATAATAACGACTCCCTTGAGCTCTAATGGATAGTTTTTGACCATCACCCATTGGAAGAGGGCTATATGCTTCTTTATTAAATATATTTCGTAGAGAAAAATTGTTAAAAGATAGACCTAAAGTTCCAACAAATCCACCACCACCGTAACCACCTTGTAGTTCAATCTGGCTAGATCCTTTTTCAACCACAGAATATTCCATGTCTAAGGTTCCATTATTAGGGTCAACATTTAAAAAGTTAGGCGATATTTGTTCAGGATCAAAATATCCTAATTGACCTAATTCTCTTATAGTTCTAACTACATTACGTTTACTGTATTTTTGACCTGGTCTTGTTCTTATTTCTCTATAAATTACGTGGTCATTAGTTTTGTCATTACCAACTACAGTTATATGATCGAAATAAGCAATTTTACCTTCATGGATTCTTATTTCAAAATCTATTGTATCATTTCTTACAGCAACCTCTACTGGGTTTATTCTTGAAAACAGATACCCATTGTTTTGGTATAAGTTAGTAAGGTCATTAGCTTCAGGATCGGTAACGTCTTCAATACGCTCTTGTAATAAAACTCCATTATAAGTGTTACCTTCATTTAGTCCAAGTACTCCTCTTAATTGAGAATTGGTATAGACACTGTTTCCAATAAAACGAATATCTCCAAAGTAATATTTTTTACCTTCTTCAATATTTATTCTTAAAACAATATTCTTATCATCTTTAATAATAAGGGAATCACTTAAAATACGAGCATCACGGTAACCACTTGAAGTATATTTTTTAAGCAAAGCTTCTTTGTCTATTTCATAGTTGCTTTCCGTAAATTTTGATCTTTTCCAGAAACGAACAAAAGATTTTTTCTTCGTTTCTTTGAAGGTTGCTCTCAGTTTTTTATCAGTTAAGGCTTCATTACCTACAAACTCAATATCTTTAATCTTTACTTTTTCTTTTTTATCAATAGTAACAGTAAAATGCTTTGAGAATTCTATTCCTAAACTGTCTTGATATGGGGCTGTTGTAATGTCTACTTGTGTGTTAAGATACCCTTCATCTCTATATTTTCTCTTTATATAGTTCTTTGTGGTTGTCACAAGGTTTTTAGTGATTTTTACACCACCTTTTAAATTATTGTCTTTAATAATTTCTTTTTTCTTCTTCTTCTTAACCCCTACTATAGTTACATCCTTTATTTTAGGAAGTTCAACTATATAAAGTTCTAAGTCAACATGATCTCCTCTAATATCTGTTACATAAAAAGCTATATCGCTAAAAAGGCTTTGTTCCCAAAGCTTTTTTGTTATTTCACTAAGTTTTTCACCCGGGATATAAATCCTATCTCCAGTTTTTAAACCTGTAAATGCTATTACAGTTTTCTCGTTAAAACTTTGTGCTCCAGTAACTATAATAGTGTCTATAGTATATTTTTTATTTCCCTGAAGTTCTAATTGCTGTGCATTAATAGTAAAAATAGAGAATATTGTAAAAAGTAAAATACAATAAACCTTTCTATATGTATGTAAAAGTGGACTATTAGTTAATTTGCTCACTGGTCTTTCCAAATCTTCGTTCTCTGTTTTGATAGTTTAATATTGCTTCAAAAAGGTTTTCTTTTGTGAAATCCGGCCAAAGTACTTCTGTAAAGTATAGTTCAGCATACGCTATTTGCCATAGTAAAAAATTGCTAATACGTTGTTCACCACTGGTGCGTATTAATAAATCTACATCTGGTAAATCACGGGTGTAAAGATGATTATTAATTACCGATTTGTCAATATTTTCGGGCGAAATTAGGTTATTTTTAACTTTAAGACTAATCTCTTTAATAGTTTTTATTAATTCTTCTCTAGAACCGTAACTTAATGCAAGTGAAAGTGTAAGCCTAGTGTTGTTTTTAGTTTTTTCAATAACATCTGTAAGCTCATTATATACGGTCTTTGGCAATAATTCTAAATTGCCAATTGTAGTTAGCTTAATGTTGTTTTTCTGAAGTGTTTCTAGTTCTTTTTTTAGGGAAGAAATTAAAAGTTTCATCAATAGTTCGACCTCTATTTTTGGACGATTCCAATTTTCCGTAGAGAAGGCATATAGTGTTAAATATTTAACATTGATTTCCGCACAAGCTTCCACAACTTGTTTTACCGTTTTTGCTCCACTTTTATGACCAAGATTTCTGAGCATTCCTCTTTTTTTTGCCCAACGACCATTGCCGTCCATAATAATGGCAATATGTTCAGGAAGCTTAGTGCTATCTATTTGGTCTATTAAGGACATGGGCTGTTAAAAATTACAATAACAAGGTTTTCTTCCAAAGGTATAGGTTAAAGTAATACCAGTAAAAACATACCAATCATTATTATTAACATTACCGAACTTTAAGCTTTCATTATCTTCTAATCCTTTTACAGGGTTACTACCATCAAGGTCATCTGTAAAGGTATATCTTGCTCCAATTTCGGCAGCAATAACAAACTTTGTCCCAAGGGTTGCTTTGTAGCCTAATGTCATAGGGATGGCAATAGCCGAAGCCCCATCATAATCTTTAATTATATCTCCTGAAGTTTTGTACAATGCTTTGTACCAGAAGTAAGTTAGTCCAGTGTATAAATAAGGAGTTGAAACAGGCCTGCCACTATACATGTTAAAATCCCAGAAGGTGTATTCTATACCAGCTGAGATTTCTGTAATATTATTTTTAAAAGAATACCCTCTTTCTTTTCGTCTACTTTCTTTGGAGTCATTATCATCTCCTTCAATCTGAGCAAACATGATAGATCCTCTAAAGGCATGCCTTGCGGTTCTATTCCACTTAAATAATGCTCCAAAAGCAGGGGTGTTTGGCGCTATATATGTTGTTTTTCCAACATCTCCTATATAATTGGCACCTCCAAGAAAACCACCTATCTCATAAGTTTGAGAAAACGCAGATAGCGATAGTAATAGTATTAAAAATGTGCTGGTATATAACTTCATACGGGTAAAAGTTTGCAAATATAATAATAAACTTTGCATCTAAGAACGATAAATTAAATAGTCTTTGTTGATTAACAATATTTGGAAGTATTTATTGTAGTATAGTGTTTTAATTACGTTTATCTTCTCCCCAAAGTAGCTTTTCGCGTAGTGTTTTTATAAAACTATCTTCTTTTAATTGAACTAGTTTAATGCAAAAAGGAGCTTTTTTTATAGTGATTACTGTCTTGTCTTTTAAGGTTGCAATTCTTGAATCTAAAGAAGTTAAATAGGACTTTTCTCTTCCCGAAACTTTTAAAGTGATGGTGCAGCTGTCTGGAATGACCAATGGACGAGCTGTTAAATTATGAGGTGCTATAGGGGTTAACACGATGCTGTTGGTTCTCGGGTCTATAATTGGCCCTCCACAACTTAATGAATACCCTGTAGATCCTGTTGGAGTAGAAACAATAAGACCATCAGACCAATATGAAGTAAGGTGTTTGTCATCGATTAAAGTTTCTACCTTAATCATCGAAGTGGTATTCTTTCTGTTGATAGCAATTTCGTTTAAAGCAAAATTGAGAGGATTAATTTTATCATTAATAGGGTCTGTTGTAATTGTTAACAAACTTCTTTCCGAAATTCTGTATTCTCCATTAAGAATTTGCTGTAAACTTTCGGTTATTTTTTCTTTCTGTATAGTTGCTAAAAAACCTAATCTTCCTGTATTTATACCAATAATAGGAATTCCTAAATCTCTTACATAAGTAACCGACTTAAGCAAAGTGCCATCTCCGCCAATACTTAAAAAGAAATCATAACTAGAATCAATACTTGTAAAGGTAGAAACGCCTAAAAAGTTTTTAGAAATATCTTTATGCTTATTAATGCTTTTTAAGAATTTTTCTTCAACAACAATTTCTACTTCTTTCTTTTGTAATGCATTTAAAATATACTGAATATAAGTTTCAGAATCTTCATGATAAAATTGTCCGTATATGCCTATTTTCATTATTAAATATTGAGATATTTATCTAAATAGTTGGATCGATCTTTTAAGTCTTCCAAAAATTTATCTTCATCATGACTAGAAACTACAATATAGCCATACCTTCTAAATGTTTGAACAATGGCATTCATTCCTGTATGTCCAATTTTTATAGTTACTTGAGCGGTTTCATTATTCATTTTAGAGATAAAAGCGCCAAGTATTTTTGCGTCATTAGACTCTACAATCTGACATATTTCGCTAAACGAATATTCTTTAGGTCCCTTTTCTACGACAATAATTCCCCCAGCCTCATTAAGAAAAGGAGTGTTATTAAAAAGATACATAATGTCTGTAAGTTCATAATAACCAAGATATTTATTATCCATACCAAGTACTGGCATAATATTACTGTTGTGTAAAGCAAAAGCTTCCAAAATATCCAACCAATTAGTATTATCTCTAACAAAAAAAGGTTCTAAGGAATACACGTAGTCAGTAATTTGTTTGGTGCCATCAAAACAATGTGCGTCATTTTCAGAAATACATCCTTGATATACCCCCTCTTTTATTACAGGAATATGAGAATAGGTAAGCTGATTGAATACATTTTGTACCTCTAAAATGTTTGTAGTAACATTAAAAGGTTCAATATCATTAATTATGTATTGTTGTGTGTTCACAATGTTTATTTTTTGCAAATTACTTAAAAAATATATGTAAAGCCATAGTTCAAATTGTATTTTTGAAAATCAAAATTCAAATGATGACAAAACTAAGTGTCAATATAAATAAAATTGCAACCCTTCGTAATGCTAGAGGAGGAAATTCGCCAAGTGTGTTGCAAGCTGCAATCGATGTTCAAGATTTTGGTGCAGAAGGGGTTACCATACATCCTCGTCCAGACGAAAGGCATATTCGATATCAAGATGCCTATGATATTAAACCAGTGATTACTACGGAATATAATATTGAAGGAAACCCAATTGAATCCTTTTTGAAAATGGTTTTCGAAATTAAACCAACTCAGGTAACCTTAGTGCCAGATTCTATAGATGCAATTACTTCTAATGCAGGTTGGGATACGGTTACTCATAAAAGTTTTTTGTCTGAAATAATTTCAGAATGTAAGAAACAAGATATTCGGACTTCCATATTTGTAGACCCTAGTCTTGCAATGATTGAAGGCGCTGCAAATACAGGAACAGATCGAATCGAATTGTATACCGAAGAATTTGCAGAACAATATGCTTTAGGAAATAAAAAAGCTATTGAGCCTTATACGAAATGTGCAGTTTTGGCAAACGAACTAGGACTCGGCATCAATGCAGGACATGATTTGTCTTTAGATAACATTCAATTTTTTAATGAGAATATTCCTAATTTATTAGAAGTCTCCATCGGGCATGCCCTTATTTGTGAATCTCTATATTTAGGTATGGAAAATGTGATTAAAAGCTATTTACAAAAATTGAAATAGGTTTTGTACTCTGAGTGATTTTGCCCAAGCAAATCGTGTACTCTTCGATACAATTTTTCAGAAAGAGAAAAATCACTCAGAGTACTATAAGATATAAATTGAAACAATAAACAAAGGTTGCTGAGTTATTTGTGATAGTAAATCGAAGCAATACGTGTACTCATCGATACGATTTTTCAGAAAGAGAAAAAT
>OLHJ01000609.1_pt1 | contig 10737 bp, 14 predicted proteins | sample 1609491 | NCBI WGS metagenome assembly OLHJ01 (sample SAMN05416861, study PRJEB24817) | seawater metagenome | isolation source: Sea water | place: Canada:Atlantic | collected 2013-11
AGCTCAGTTGGTTAGAGCACATCACTCATAATGATGGGGTCCCTAGTTCGAATCTTGGTGTAGCCACCAAATTTTAAAATCCCGATTAGCACACGTTAATCGGGATTTTTTGGTTTTAGATTCTCAGAAATTTTACCCTCCCCTTGTAACTTTAATGCACTCGCCAAGCAATCCCGTGGCCCCAGTCAGTGACACACAAAAAGAAATAAAGAAGAACAAAGCCGCACGTTAAAAACGCCGTGATACCAGCACTAAAAATATCAACGTACTTAAAAAGATTGGGGACTAAAAGATAGGAGGGAAAGAGAAAGCCTTAATGGAAATGCACCACTAAGGCTAAAGGTAAATCACGCGCCCGCTAATAAGCTTTGGCTTTTATTCAGTAAGCGGCTGATTTTTTGTTTATTGTAATACACCAAAAGGTAAGCAGCTTCGCCTTTATAATTGGTCACACTGTCTTCAATAAAGGCCCATTTTCTTGCCACTGCCTTTAAATTCTTTTGCACCTTACCTGAGAGCTTTAATTTCTGAAGGGATTTTAAACGAGCATTAAACGCTTTTGCCATTTTAGGCGCGTCAATAACAACGTCTTTATTGGATATAGAAAGTGTGCCGTATAAAGCACTGGCAATATCAAAAAATCGGGCCGACATAACTTCAATGCTTAAAGACATAAGCGCTAATTGCTCCGCTAAGTTGGCTTCACTATTAGATATTTCTGAAATTTTTGTATATAAAACATTTAAATAAGAGCGGTATTCCATGCGCAAGGTCACCGGAATAATAAAGCCCGCACCATCGACATACTCAAATTTCAAATGCCCTTTAAATTTATCCCATTGTCTTTTCAGTTCCGTAGCCGACACAGAGTCTTGCTTTTCAAAAGCACTTAAATGTAATTCGGCATCTGATAAGTATTGCTCGTAATCGGTTTTATACTGCTTATCGCCCTCGGTGAGGCTATACATGTAAAAAGCAGACATTGATTTGCTCACGCTCAAGGTGTGCTCAGTTAATGCGGACACCGCAAACGAGAGCTGACTTGCAACAAGCAAAAGACATAGCGTAAAAACGTGCTGTATTTTCAACATAAGAGACGCCTCCGTTTTTTATTTTTTTGGCGAACGTCCACATCTTAGCCTATTTTTTCAGCACTGATATAGACGGAAAAAGCATATACTGTTTTAAGTGGCGCAATAAACCCAAATTAACTACACCAAAACAAATTTCAGTTATGTGCCAGCCATCACATTTCTGCTTTTATTTATCAGTTTATTGATTTGCCCTTTATTGTAATAAACCAATAAATAAGCCGATTGTTCTTTGTAATTGATCACACTGTCTTCAATAAACTGCCATTTCCGGCTCACCAATTTCAGGTTTTTACTAATGGGTTGAGTGGCACTGGATTGAATTAATTTCTGCAGTTTCACATCAAGTGCCTTGGCCATGACTGGCGGGTCAATGATTCGGTCATTACTGGAAAGATTCATGGGGCCTGTCACAGAGCTGGCTACATCAAAGAAGCGTGCACTCATTAACTCTACATCTAGCAGCATTAATATTAGCTGTTCTTGAAAATTGGTTTCACTATTAATACTACCGGATAGCTTCCCATACAAAGTATTTAGGTACTGTCGGTACTGTGTACGCATTTGGCTAGAAACGATATAACCCGCGTCTTCTACATATTCAAAAACTAAATACTGGCGTATTTTGTCCCATTTGGATTTTAGCTCCCCAGCAAATTGAGCCTCTTGTTGCTGATAGGTTTTTAAATGCTGATCTGCCACAGAAAAATAATGTTTATATTCTTCTTCATAACGTTTATCGCCGTCTGTGAGGGCAAACATGTAAAATGCAGACATAGACTGGCTTACTGCTAAGGTGTGCTCGGTTAAGGGTGATGAGGCATGGGCCTGATATGAAACAAAGAATAGAAGGGCATACAAAAGTTTTCGACACGGTTCAATCATAGTGGGTACCTTATGATTCACTCACAATTTTTTTATTATTTAAATGCGCGAGGACATCCATGATTGCTTATTATTATTTTTCCATCCTACCCACCATATAACTTTTACCACACATTGGTATGACTCAAAAGGATGATTTGTTGATTTTTTGACCAGCCCACACCCTTTTTAAGCGGTGCGAACAGCTAATAACCTTTAAATATGAGGGGCAATAAACCCTTTCAATTGTGCCTTAGGCAAGGCGCCCGCTGTATCGGCCACTACTTTTCCACCCTTAAACAGTTTAAGGCTAGGAATGCTTCTAATGGCAAAACGTGTGGCCAGCTCTTGTTCGCTTTCAGTATCCACCTTCAAAAAAATGCATTTTCCTTTCATTTCTTGCGCTAGCTGACTAAACACAGGTGCCATGGCTTGACATGGCCCACACCAAGTGGCCCAAAAATCAACCACTACTGGCAAACCACTGTTCGCGACAAACTTATTAAACAATGCCTGGTTCGCTTCAATAACATTGCCATTAATCAGCAATTCCTTACATTTTCCACATTTTGGGTTATCCACAATGCGCTCGTCAGGTACTCTATTTACGCCCATGCAAGTGCTGCATACTAAGTTCATAATTGCTCCTTTAGTTGCCGCTATTTTCATTCAGTCTCATCTTTCCTGCAAGGTACTCACTCTTCTTTTTTATTAAGTCTACTAAGGAGTACTCCGTAAGAGATGCGACAATTTGTCGCATCCTAAAGTGCCTTTTAAACCCTTACAATTAGGTCATTATTTTATGCCATTAAGGGACTTTCCATGCTTAAGCAATTCACCTTAGCCACTCTAGCCGCGTTCACTTTAAGTGGCTGCGAATTAGATGATTCAGACTCTAATAGCGATGCTTCGACAGGTACTTATTCATTTGATTTAACCTTGGGGGAAATCAGCAACGGAGTGGCCGAAGTGTCTGTAAAGGTGACCGACAACAATGGTGATGACCTACCGAGTAGTAGCGTAACTATTAAGCCAATGATGAACATGGCCAGCGGCATGCAACACGGCACGCCGTTCTCAGCCAATAGTGGCGAGCTTGATGATGACGGTGAATTCTCCACCACAGCTTATTTCTTAATGCCCTCCGCCATGGGCGATACCCCCATGGGTGATTGGAGTATTACCATGGCATTTGAAGGGGAAAGTGAGACATTTGATATCACCGTGGAAATGGCCACCAGTGACGTGAAAAAACTCAGCGGCGGTGATTCAGACCAAATTCCATCCATGGATATGAATATGGACAGCACCATGGAAATGGCGATGGCCATGGAGAACCGTACTTATTACTTATTTGAGCGTGAACGCATGGTCATGGATAACATGAACAGTTTTGAAGTGTTCATTGCCGCCCGCGAAGACATGATGAACTATGCCGCTATAGAGGAAGACGTCACCCTAAATGAAGGCGTCATGGGTGCCAACCTAACGATCAATAACGTACAAGTGGAAATGTGTAATATGCAAAACGACTGCTCCAAACAAAGCGTTAATTGGATCAGTGCCAGTGCAATAGAGGGAGAAGCGGGCGTTTATAAGGTTATGGGGCTGGGCCTAATGGGCGATGATAATGATGAAGTGGACGTACGTTTAACCATAAATGATGCTCAGAAAACAAGTGACGGTACTGAAAATGGATCGAATGCCAGATTCGCTTTTGAAGCCAGCGATGCCATGGCCATGTAATGAATATGCCAGTATCTATCTTAAAGGTGGCAGCCGCCTTAGCTGCCGCTTCCCTTTGCGGTAACACCCTCGCTGCCTCCTGCTGCGGCGGCGGTGCCAGTGGCGGTGTTATTTTGCCTAAGTTTAATCAGGCCATGTGGGAAATGAGTCTTTCACAAGAAGCCTACGACGGCTCTTGGAATCAAGATGGGGATAGTCGCCCCGCATCCGCTGGCTCTGACTTAAGTAAAACCTCTCTAACCTTAAGTTATGCACAGCGTGTGAGTGATAACTGGCAACTCAGTGGCTTTATTCCCCTAGTGCAAAACCAAAACCATTATTCAGGTGGCGAACAAACCGACGTCACCAACATTGGCGATGGCCAAATTGGAGTTTGGTACGAAACCTTTGAAAATGTCACCTGTGTATATCAGGTTAACTCTTGGCAGAGCCTCAAGCCTTCTGTGTATTTAGGCGCCGCGCTCACGTTACCCACAGGGATAAGTGAATACGGCGACAGGGTAGACAATAGCTTTGAAACCACAGGCAATGGTTTTTATCGGTTAGATGCCAACATGCTTATTGAGAAAACCATTTACCCCTATAGCGTGTCTTGGCAAGCCACCTATGGCCAACACTTGGAGCGCCCAGTAAACGAAGAAAGTGGCAAAGCCGTCACCCCCTACGATAAACAATTAGGTGACAGAACCCTGCATACGTTTAGCGCCGCTTACACTTTCTTTTTACCTAACCTAGCCATGTTAAATGCCACCTTGAGTCACACTCGCCTTGATCAAGGACAAACAAAATACGACGGTGTAAAAGACCCTTCTAGCGGATCTGAGAAACAAGGGCTAGGTTTAACGCTCTCTTATTCCAGTGCAGTACGCGACTGGATTGTGAAGCTGGGCATTAGCCAAGCGCAATCAGGTAAAGGGGTAGATAAAACCACGGTGAGCAATTTAGGAATTAGCCATGTTTACTAATATAAAAAGTCTTGCAGCTCTCGGTTCAGCTTTAATTCGTTTAACTGTTTTGGCCAGTCTCTTAACGCTGCTAAGCGCCTGCGAAGAAGATTTAGTTCCTAGCGATAGCGCTTTATCACAAGATGCCACCGGCATGACGCTGGACGACTTTACCGTATCCCTTAATACCGATACCCAGCTTGGGTTAACGCAAACCCTCACCACTCATGATGCAGTAGTTTTATACTTCACCATGTGGTGTCCCATTTGCGATAGCCACATGACACACATCCGCAATCACCTAGTAGACAGCTACCCTAATGTAAGCTTCATTATGGTGGATTATGTATCTGGCAGTTTACAAGATAGCCGAGCGTCACAATTGGCTTCTGGCTACAGCGACTTTGACGTCATCGCCGATACCGACGATGCGCTTCAAGATCTATTGCAAGGCACCATGGGCAGTATCGTGGTGATAGATAAAAATCAGGTGGTATTACTTAATGAATACTTTAAAAATGATGCATCGCTTGTGGCCATATTAGATGCATTATAAAGAAGCGTCTTATCTAATTTACTTAGAATAGCTCTATGGCTTGGGTTTTATAAAAGCGGCTATTAAGCTCTATGAGCACCCGTTCTTTTAATTCCAATAAACGTTCATTATCCCAACTTTCCAGCACAATGCCTTCAAATTCCATCCAGTCTTCTTTGTGCTGCTCTTGTTCATAACACCGCTTATGGCTAGGCCCCAGTCCCGACACCACCATCACATCTTCATGGCCAACCACTGGCCCCTCACAATAAACACAACGCATTCTTAGCCTCCTAATTCCAATGGCCAAGCATTATATCGAGCCAGATTCTTAAAACTGTGAAAAAATGTGGCGCAAATGTAAGTCTGTTTCGCTAATTCCCTAAGTTTTGTTAAAATAGGTTTTTTTGAATCTATTGCCCGCCCAGAGATACGTGTATGACTCCCTCCCCTGTTAGCCAATCTTCCACCTCAGATGTCATTATTATTGGAGCAGGGGCCGCCGGATTAATGTGTGCTATCTCGGCTGCTGAATCGGGTAAGCAAGTACAAGTATTAGACCACGCCAATAAAGCCGGTAAAAAAATTCTAATCAGTGGTGGTGGCCGTTGTAACTTCACCAATTTGTACACCGAACCCAGTAACTTCATTAGCCAAAATCCACACTTTTGTAAGTCGGCTTTAAAGCGCTATACCCAATGGGACTTCATTAGTGAAGTGGATAAAGCCGGGTTACCGTGGAGCGAGAAGAAACTCGGCCAGCTGTTTAGCGACAAAAAAAGTGAAGCCATATTAAACATGCTACTAGATCGCTGTGACGGTCTAGGGGTTCATATACAACTAGACTGCAGCATTGAAACCATTGAAAAAACAAACGATGAACACTTTGTATTACAAACCAATATAGCGCAATACAGTTGCCCTTCCTTAGTAGTGGCCACAGGGGCTATGTCGTTCCCCACCATGGGAGCCACCGATTTTGGCCACCGCTTGGCCAAGCAGTTTGATATCAATGTAACCGCCACCACCCCAGGGCTGGTGCCTTTCACCTTTGACGCCTTTGAAAAAGATCGCTTTGATGGTTTATCTGGTGTGAGCATGGACAGCAACATTGAATGCAATGGCCAAAGCTTCAGAGAAAACATTTTATTCACACATAAAGGTTTGTCGGGACCGGCTGTTTTGCAAATTAGCTCATACTGGCAGCCAGGCAATACCGTCACGGTAAACTGTTTGCCCGATTTCGACTTAGGCGAATCATTAAAGGAACAACAAAAGAAAAACCCCAACAAGCATCTTGTTAGCATTTTAAAAAATCATTTCCCCGAGCGCACCATAAAGGCTTTTTGCAACCCGTTAGATGTAAGCCAGCCTTTACAAAATTACAAACACAGTGAATTGGAAGATATCGCTAATCTATTTCAAAAATGGCATTTCATTCCCAGTGGCACCGAAGGCTATAAAAAAGCCGAAGTCACCCTAGGTGGTGTAAACACAGATGAAGTCAGCTCTAAAACGTTTGAAAGTAAAAAAGTAAAAGGCTTATTTTTTATTGGAGAAGTGCTAGATGTGACTGGGCACCTAGGGGGCTTTAACTTTCAATGGGCTTGGGCCAGTGGTTACTGTTGTGGGCAGGCGGTTTAAATGTGATGTGATAATACAGTTTGAACACAAGGGTAGTGTTCGCTTTCTAATACCATAAAATGGCCATTTTATGGTATTCACGTACGGGTTAGATATAAACTAGCTTGCTATAGCTGATCTAACGGACTCGCAACTGATCGCATACCCTTTCTTAGAACGTGCATATAAAATCATTGTCGTTCGAACATCTTTGTTTCCCATTAATTACTGAATAGTTCGAATATCTGTTCCAGCTTCAAGAAGGTGTATTGCAAAAGAGTGTCTTAAGGTATGACTGTCACACGTTTGTTTAACTCAAGTATTCAAACCGCCCCCTTACCGCCTTCTGTAGTGTCGATGTTGTGCAATGCCACCGTTTGGTGACTCCAGTTTTTATATCTTTTCTCGATGCACTAGATGGAAATAGGTATTGCCATTGAAAGCTAGTTGCAGCATTTTTGTACTTACGATTTAGCGCATTAGGTAGATCTACATACCCCCAGCCTTTATGTATATCTTCAACCTGCAATTGTTTTCGCTTCAATAATTGTCGCTCTAATGCTTTAAGAAGCCGCTGGGGAATTAATATTACACGGGCTTTTTGACCCTTGGCATTTCTTATAGTGATCGTCCTTAGAGATAAATCAATATCCTGAACCCGAAGGGTTACGTATTCATTTACTCGAAGCCCTGCACCGTACAGTAAGCCAGCCATTATTTTTGAAGTCCCTTTCATCTACTGAAATAACTGAACCACTTCTTCTTTACTCAGTACTGTAAGAATGTTTTTGAGCGTCGAACATTACGTAAGTAGTCCAAGTCTGCGATATCTTGTTTTAGAACATGCCGATAAAGAAACACCACGCAGTTAAGTGCTTGAGCTTGAGTGCTGCCTGCAACATTTTTAGTTGTAGCTAAATTGGTTGGGAGTTGTTCAATATGAGAGCTGTTCAGATCTTTTGGGTGTTGTCTATCGTGAAAGTAAATCAACTGCTTAACCTAGTATATATAGGTTTTCTCAGTGTTTGGCTGTAATGTCGGCGCCAGATTGCATTCTGCATTCTATACAAAAGCTTAATGGGATTATTCAGGGCCTGTATATTACCTCATAAGGGTCGCCCCTTTTGTGATTTACGTGGTTGGATCTAAAGCAAAAAACTAGATATTCCCGAATTCAGCAGGCGTGTATACACAGAGCTCTTGGTCCGTATATTCAGTAAGCAGGATGAGTGGTCGGTAAATGGTAAGACCTTAAATTTTAAGGTAAAGTTGGGAAATAAAATAGCTTTCAAAAAGCGAATATACGGACCGAAGGGACCGCTCTATCGCACTGTTATGAGTATTCGAAGTATGAATAAAATTAGAATTTCGACTGATAAAAATGAGTTGGATAGGGAGTTGATTTTCAATTTTCTTCATAATGAAGCTCGGTGGTGCAAGAGAATACCACGAAATATCGTAGAGAAATCTATAAAAAATAGTCTTTGTTTTGGTGCCTTTATCGGAACACAGCAAGTTGGTTTTGCTCGTATGGTTACCGATTATGCAACATTTGGAAATTTAGTTGATGTATTCGTAATTGAAGAGTTTAGAGGTAATGGAATTTCTAGGGTAATTCTTAATGCCGTTAATGACCATCCAGAACTACAAGGATTGAGGCGTATTACTTTAGCAACCTCAGACAAACAGGAACTCTATGCGAAATTTGGATTTAAAGAGCTGGCGCGGCCTGAAATATTTATGGAAAGATTTGAGCCATCTGTTTACTCATAACAAACGCCAACACAATCAGGCACTGCGTGCCTTGGACTCGCAAGCCCGCCTGTGTGGCGGACATTACATTTTAAAAAGGAGCAAAGTTTGGCAGATTTAAACGCGTTAATACCAGTTATTACGATGGCTGGAATGATGTCAATGATATTGCTTGGGGTTGCAGCATTATCTAAATCATTCTACAAAAAGGTTCCGCCTGGAGAGGTAATGATTGTTAACTCGATGACGCTTACTCCCTTGCTCGTAAGAACTGGCGCTCTGGTTTACCCCATCATTCATAGTGCGTCAAATGTTAATCTTAACGTTGTGCCAATTGAAATTGAAAGCGACCTTCAAGATATATTTCATGAGCAATTTTCGCTAAAAATTTCTTCGCTGTCAGTGCAGGTTGTGGACTCAGAAGAATCAATTTTAAAGGCTCAAAAGCGTATTTCATTGGTTGATGCCAATGAAAGAAATAATCAATTATCATCGGTATTAAACATAGCGGTTCGCGAACAGATGAACACTAGTAAGAGTATTCAAGAACTAAAGAATACTGTAAATGAGACTCTATCCCAAATAGGTTATGAGCTTGTTATATAGTAAAAATGTAACAAGGCGATCTTGCGAAACTCCGCTCGTAAATTGCGGCGTTAATATACTTTAGTTGCTTATATACCCACTTCAGTAGAAATTACGCACTTGATCTTAGTTTTAACATAAGTAAAAAGGAAAGTTCTAAAAATGGCATTTTTTATTAAAGATACAGAAGTACAACTAGCTAAAAAAGATATTATTCAGAACGATGAAGGTTATACCGCATTTCCACAAAATGAATCCGTTTCATTTAATTCAGATATATTATTTCCAGTAGGATTGTTATCAGGCAGCAAACTAAAAGATGCGGTTAAAGAAGATATTTTAATCGCCATTCCAAACATCCAAGGGACATTTGACGGCGATTGGCCTTGGATTACGTACTCATTGACTGATGATGGCTGGGTATTAGATGACGAATATGTAGAAGCATTGAAATATAAAATCGAAGATAACTATGTCGAATACTATAACAAAACAAAAGCATTCTTTCAGCAAAACAAATGTATAGTACGAAACTTCAAAAAGGATGATCAAAAGAAATCTCCATTATTTGAACTGGGTGGTCAGCCGCCACTAGGTCAAAACTGGGATTCAATAATGTTTGATGAAATGGGCGACAATCCAGAACTTGATCATTACCATGATGCAATGGACGAAGAAGAGGGTGAAGAATTCGAGCGCATGAGTACTCGAGAAATTACCTATTTCGATGAAGATCTTGAAAAGGAATTTATTTACCTAGGCCTATTCAGCTACGACACATACATGAATGGTGGTGGAGAATGTATAGTGTTCTATCAATCAGAGCTTAAGAAAGTGATGGTGATAGCGGAGTTCTCTTAGATTACTCAAAAAGTAATGCTTAATGACGCCCTTTACTAATAACGGCTGATAGAAGGCTTGTTAAGGTAAAATAAGACACGAAAAGGTGGTGTTTATTGTCCAATCTAGCTGGAGACGAGATTATGGCCACCTTTAAAAATTTAGTTGCAAAAGGCGTTGCCTTAAAAGACGTTGGGTGACGTAGAATAAATTGTTAGCTCTTTGGAAGGGAGTATGAGGATTAACTTGTATACATGCTTGGTAGAAGAACAAAATGACCAAGAAGCATTTTTTCAAGTGTATTGGTCTAGAGCAGAGCATTTGGGAGAAGCGATTGATCTCATTTTGAGTGCTGCTCGTTTAAATGGATTAACGAACCCAATAGTTAGAGAATGTGATCCATACGATATTAATAATTTGGAGCGTGACGTTGAACCAAACATCGAGTCTGAAGTGTTCTGGTCAACTTCTAAACACTTTTTCCCTCCCGAACCAGTATTCAACTTACCCGTAGGTATTATTTCATCATGCATTGAAGGAGAGCATGATATTGATGAATTAGAGGCTGGGTATACTGAGCAATTGGAAGAGGGCCTGATTACTATAGAAATAAACGCAGAAGAAAGTCGTTTATTTAATCTATACAAAAATATCGTTTCTCTGTATTCGTATTATAAAGTTTTTTGGTACGTGTTGCATTATCGGAGTTTCTCAAGGTAGTTGTCGCTTTTATTGTCACGCTGCCTGAGATTTCACT
>OLHJ01000613.1_pt1 | contig 10672 bp, 24 predicted proteins | sample 1609491 | NCBI WGS metagenome assembly OLHJ01 (sample SAMN05416861, study PRJEB24817) | seawater metagenome | isolation source: Sea water | place: Canada:Atlantic | collected 2013-11
TCTACACAGAGTAGATCGTCGGCAGCGTCAGATGTGTATAAGAGACAGGTCTCGTAGTTCACGGTCTAGGTTGAGATGGTCAGTCATTGGGGCTCTCCAACCTGATACCGGCGATATGCCAAAACCGCATTAAGCATTGCTTCAGATTCATTGCGTCCAATTCCGTGATGGTCGCTTCCATCATGGGCGAAAATATCACATCGCCATTTTTGTTGCGGATTTTCATCAATGAATTTCACAGGCCTGTCTTGCAGTCGTGATCTAACTACAGTGTATCCGCTACTCATTCCGTCTCTCCTTGTGTTGCGCGGGCTTTGGCTCGCTCGCGGCAGTCCTTGCGTGCAGCTTCTAAAAGCTTCATGCGCCCATATGTTCCAGGTCGTAGGCCGCTTTTATTTGCGGCCCGCTCAATCGCCTCTTTCTCGCTATCGCTGAGAATAAGCCGAATTTGCTTTGTTCGTTTATCGTCCATGCTCAACATATATCATGCAAATAAATTGCACGCAAGGGGTTGCATGTTTTTTGCATACCCGCTAGATTGATAGCAACAAAGGAGAAACACAATGAAACGGCCTATGACCAAATCGGAAGCAATCGAGAACGTTGCAGCAATGAAGGCTGACACGCCTAAAAATGCAATGAAGCGCCTTCTCACTATGGCACTTGGCCCAATTGGGAACCTTTCCGATGAGGCAACGGTTGTTTATCAAGATGCACTTAAAGAGCTGCTGTCATGACCTGCCGTACATGCAACAACACCGGCGAATACACCCGAGGCACCGGCCACCCCGCAGCGGGCTATCGCGGCCACACACTGCCCCCAGAGGGTAGCGTTGTGGATTACTGCGACTGTGCATCGGGACGTGCGTTGCGGGTCAAGGATGCGGCATCTGGTCGCGTTGAGGATATGGCGGCGATTGAGGATTATATCGACATGAAGCGCAAAGAGCGTGATGCTGATCTGGCGCGGCAAGGTCTGGCAGACTGCATTAGCTGCATGACGCCTGCTGATCTGGAAGAACTGAAAGACAATCGCGGCTTGTGCCGTAAGTGTGGGAGAGATGGGAATGAGTGAGTATACAAAAGGGCCATGGACGGCGCACAATATGGTTCATGAGGAGGGTCGCCCGATGACCCCTGATGAAATTGGGGAGTATGTCGCAAACTCGGTGCGCATGTCTCCAGAAACCCGTTTTCTATTCATTAGCGGACAAAACGATGGCGTTGATGTTGATGTTTGCCATGTGGGCAATGGGCCAAAGGGTCCTTGGAATGCGAAGTTGATAGCCGCAGCGCCAGAACTGCTTGAGGCTTTGGAGAACGTGGCGGGGTTTATTGATACCCCCATTATGCGCCGCAAGCTTGGCATTGATCAGCAAAACCCACCTGAGTGGATAGAAAGCGTGCGTTCCGCAATTCGGAAAGCTAAGGGAGAAACCCAATGACTGACCAAACCGAAACCAACGTTTTCTTTGTGCTGAACTGGCTGACAGGCGTTGCCATGCTTGTTGCCCTTGCAGTCTTTGCGCTGCCTGTGATCAAGGCGGAGCTTGGCGTTAACCCTGCTTATGTGGAGATGTACTGATGAGCGACCTTGTTATTCACCTGACGGAATCCCGAATCCATGAATTGCGCGACATGACGGACCTGCAATTCAATGACGCATTGAAGGGCATTAAGGCGGATCCGATTCAAAGTAACTTTCAAAGCGACCCCGTGCCACTGGCGCAGAAATACGAGTACCGCAAATGACCGACATTATCACAGAAGCCAAGCTCAACATCCGCGACCGCCTGGCGGACGACGCCCAGCGCCTACCGCATCTCATTGCAGCATGGCAGGCGGAGACAATGCCGCTAGCCCGTGCCGCTCGCCGCGCTGACCTGCGGACGCTGTGTGTCGGCAACCAGCAGGACCGGGTGAAGCTGAAGCGATGGGAGGATATGGGGTGATGAGAAGTGCATATGAAACGCCGCCAACCGACTGCCCTTATTGCGGTGCTGAATGTGAAGCAGACTGGTGTGACGTGGGTGTTGGGATGGTTCAGTGTGGTCCCTATCACTGCGAAAAGTGTTTGGCCAGTGAGGCGGGGCCATATGATGACTATCAATCGCGAAAAGATTACGACCCAGAGTTCGGCTGGTATCTTCCTTGCTCTCCAGCCGGATCGACTGCGAATGTTGATGGTGAGGGAAATGTCATAACGCACATAGAAGCAGATGACATTTATCGGGCTACCTATGGTGTGGGGCCTCGGCGGTGGACTAATAGATACTAACTGCGACATCTGACCACATACCACCCACCACCTTCTCTGCTACTGTCAGGGTAACGAATATAGGAGAGACCGATGAGCGATAACATGAAGATTTGGGACGCGGTGGGAAAGACAAACCCCAAGCACACCAAGCACGTTTCGCAGCGCGGCGGGTTTACGTCCGTCAATGCTCACTCGCAGATCATGGAGGCCACCCGCCAGTTTGGTCCAATTGGTGAAGGGTGGGGGTACACCACGGAAAGCATTGAAATTCACAACGGCTTTGTGGTCGCGCTTGTAACGCTGTGGCATGGTTCGCGTGACAATGTGTTTGGCCCAATGCCAGGCTGCGCAGAGATGTTTGGGAAGCGCAGCGATAGCGACGCGCCCAAGAAAGCCACTACCGACGCAATCACCAAACTCCTTTCTCAGCTTGGTTTCAATGCTGATATTTTCCTAGGCATGTGGGATGACAACAAGTACGTCCAGCAGCGCGAGCGTGAAGTTGCCAAGGAAGAGCGCGACAACGCGCCAGAACCCACGCCAGCCGAAACCCGCGATAAGCTGAAAAAGAAAATCCAAACATCATCTGCGGACGGCCTCAAGAACGCATGGAACACAAACGCAGAGTTCCGAGCCAAGGTAGCCGCCCTACCGCCTGCCATGCGCTATGAGCTACGCACTGCCGCTATGGGCGTTGTGGGGGGGGATCTGCCAGAGATTAACCCAGAGGTGGAGGCCCCATGAAGCTTGACCCCGAAACCCACAAGGAGCGCATGGCAACGGCTGTGAGTTCCTTAATGCTTGCCTTTGAGGAGGACACGGAAAGCCTGGAGATAGAGCCGACCGAGGAAATCGTTGCCAAGATCGCCGCCCTACACGACATGTCCCCATCTGATTTGGAAGAAGGGTTCAAGGACGCTATTGAGGAGTTTGTGAAGGGGTGGGAAATTGGCGACTGAGACCCGCGTTGTGAAAACAGATGAGGACCGCGAGCGGCTGGTGAAGTACATCAACTTTCGCGGCCTCCCTTTCACTGCTGCCATTGCCGATGGTGAAAAGCGGACCAATCCGCAAAACAACACCGTGCATATGTGGTTTGAAGAGATAGCCCGACACATGGGGGACCAGACAGCCGCAGAGGTGAAAGCGCACTGCAACCTGACATACGGTCTAGGCATCATGATGCGCGATCCCGATTGGTCAAGCGCGTTTGAATACATCTTTCAAAGCCTATCCCACGCCGCCAAGCTCAAAGCCATTCGCGTTCTAGACATTCCATTCACTCGCAAAATGAAGGTGCCGGAGCTGACCGAATACATGGACCTGATGAGCAGGGACTATCGGGAGATGGGGATTTTCCTAACGGATCCAGAATTGCGCAAGTATGATGAAACGTAGCGGATACATCCAGCGCAAGACGCGGGTCAAGCCGGTGAGCGATAAGCGTAAGGCCAGAAGCGCCACTCCAGAGGCTCAAGGCGACGCATGGTATCGCGAGCAGGTTCTAGCCATGCCGTGTATGTTCTGCGAGATTGACGGACTGCCACAGTTAAGCCCAACAACCGGCCACCACCCAACACACCGACGCTATTGCAGAGACAAGCGCCCTGACCAATTCATGGTGCCGACATGCGACGGACACCACCAGGGGAAGTTTGATAACAGCAAGGTTTCTGTACACAGAGAACCGGAGAAATGGAAAGCGCTTTACGGTGACGACATTGACCACGCAGCGACAATTCAGATGCGGATATTTGGCTACACTGTGCCGGATCCGTTTGCCCCAGAAGACGAATAACCCCTGCGACATTCCACCACATAGTCCCCACCCCCTGACTTGGTAGGGTGGGGGTAGATAAAGGAGAGATAGAATGAAACTGACATCCCTAACAATTTCCCCGTCACGAAACTGGGAAGCGCCGGGTGAGAAAAATCCACTTAAGGCGGTTGTGAAGCTGGCAACTGAACAAAGCACAATTGAGTGCGTTCTTAGCGAGGAGTCTATGCACCGCATGATTGAGGTTTGCGCAGATGAAATCGCAAAGCAGGCGCAAGCTCGTGTTGGAGAGTTTGTTTCTGCCGTGACGCAGATCGATGCAGGCAAATCTGATCTGATGATTGAAGGCAACTAACCACCTCGCAGCAGTTTCCTCCCTGTTATGCTGCGACACTCCCCTGCGTCACTCCTCCAGGCGCAGGGACTTTTTGCAAACGATGGAATGAGCGCAAACGAAAGGAGCCTCCAGATGCCGCTCAAGGTTGGGCTTCCCAGACATCGCCCTAGCCGCGCCAATGGATAGGGCAAACCGCCATCGTTTTCACAAAGCAACAAAGGAGAAGTGATATGTTCTTTACGATACTTTTAGTTTTTATGGCAGGTGTGATTATTGCCTCTGTTTTATTGGCGATGTGGTGCGCGTTTTCACGGGAACCCGATGGTGTAGCGGGGTCATTTGGTTTAGGCGCGGTGGTTTGTGTGTTTCCAGCTATGCTTATCGCATTTACATGGACCGACCATGCTAAAAACCTCGCAATAATCAGTAGCCAAGAGCCAGTGGTTTCCGTCTATCAGGAGCGCGTTGACGCCCTGACAAAACGATTGTCTGATTTCGAATACCCAAAGAGCGCGTTAGTTAACGCAGACACACCCGTTGCTGCAATTGTTGCGTCTCTGTCAGAGGCGGAAGGTAAGCTTGCCAGTGCCAAAGCTGAACGTGCCCTTGCGATGCGATCAGTTGAAGCAACCCGAGCGGGTCCAATGTCTGGCGTGATTTGGTTTGCTGGCGACTATAAGTAAGCAGATGCCCACTCACGGGCGCACGGGGCGGTCAGCACTTGCATCACGGGAATGGGGCCGGTGCTGGCCGCAGAGATAAAGGAGAGAGAAGATGACCATCCGAACAGTAACCGTAGGCCTCACCTCTGCGCAGGGGCCGCTAGCCAAAACGTGGACCGTCAACGGCGCAACCTGGGCCTCTGTGTATGTGGGGAAGTGGGAGACAGCGGTGGGGGTGTTGGTGCAGTGAGTCTCCACAATAACCCAGAATACAACACACCTGAAATGATCGAATCTATGAAGTCACATGGATTCAAATCAGAAAGCCCAAGTCAACTTTCAGATGCCTTTCGACTTGGTTGGATCTCGTCTGGTCGTGATGAGCTAGAAGACACACACACCGATAAGGCTGACGCTTGGGACGTTATGGCAAAGAAGAACGAGATAATCTCAGATCTGAAGGCTGAGAATGAGCGGATGCGGGAGGCTTTGATTGAGTGCCGCGAAGAAATAGACGGCTACATTCGTCAAGAATATCCGCTAGACCACCCCCTGCACGAACGATACAGGGAGCGTGACTTTTCGGCAAATCCAGCACGTATTGCTCTTGAGGAAGACTAACCCCACCCACACAGCAAGAAGGGCCTCGGCAATCGCTTGAGGCCCTTTTCTATGCTTAGATCGAAGTGCCTAGCATTATGTCGGTAACGGTCTGGCCGTGGTAGTCTTTGCCATGGGTCAGGATGCACATAGCGCCGCTGTCATCACGCGCGGTGAATGTCCATGTCCCGTTTTCGGGATTGGCCCACATTTCCAGAATAACACCGTCTTGGTCGCGGGCATCCTGTATGGTTTCCTGATATCGGCTATCAAGCCGCATCATGATGTGGAAGGCAGGCGCGCAACTAACTTGCTGAGAAAGCGCAGCCGTGCCAGTGATCGAAATGATTGCGGTTAGAAGTAGTCCCTTCATAGTCTATCTCCTTTTTGTGTAACAGCAGCGTAACACAGAATGGAGAAGGTAGGGTTAACCGTACCCGTGACCTATTGTCGCGGGCTATTTGCGAACTGAGAACAGGGACAATCCACCGATGCAGGCAAGGATAATCCAGCCCTCCCATTCGTTCATCGGGGGAGGTAGAGCCGCAATGGTCCATGGCTTTGGATATGCGCAACCCTCACACCAGAAAATTGAGTAGGCCACCACAGACCCGAAGTGGAACAACACCACAGCGCCGAATGATGCAAGCAGCCAGAAGCCGCCAGCCTTAAGCCACCCGGCGCGGGTCTGCATGTGAGATACAGCCGCCGCCTTGATAACGTCTGCCTTGATCTCTTGGCGCTTGGTTTCCCCATCAACCTTGTTGTCGATGCTGTCTAGGATCCGGTCAAGTGGACCTGAGATAATCCATTTGAAGATACGTTTAATCATCCAGAGCGCCGCGAACACCAATGCCGAGAAGGCCGGTGTTAATCATTACAGCCGCAGACATGCCGCCAGTCAGGTTATTGATGGTGGTGACGATACTGTCCATCCCGTGCAGGGGTAACGTAGCCACAACAAGGCCCGCCAGAAGCGGAACAAGGGACGCCAGCCAGGTCAGGCTTGTCGGTTTGAAATACTTGCCAACCATTGGATTAACCTTTCAATGAGTGTGGGGGATTTGGTTTTTACTTTGGGTTTTGCGTCAGGCATAGTCACCAGCGCAGAGAATAGGGCCTCACGAGTTTTCGGGCCAGAAATTCCATCAGCATCTAAGCCAACGGTCTGTTGAAAATCTTTCACGCCATCAATCCCAAATCCGAGAATAACCAGCGCAGCACGGTCAAACTTTTCCAGTCTGTCAGAATAACCATTCAACCCGCCATTGATGCGGCGCGTCACCATCTCGTGATTGCCACCGTCAACGTACTTGAGGGGGACGCGGGTGGTCCAGTACCATAGAGCACCAATGCCAAGCCAATCCGGTTTTTCTAGCGCCCCTGGCTTTGCCTCGAAGTCGGGGCAGTTCTTTCCGCTTTCGTGCGACCACTTTGTCAGGTGGCGATAGTTGAACCGGCCCGTGATCTGGATGACGTCACGCCCCATAAAGCGCTTCCCATCTCCTGGCTGTGTGTTGCCAAGGTCAGCGCGACCCTCATAACGCTTTTGCGCGTTGGTCGGCCCCCAGACCTCCTTAACATACCGCAGGTTTCCGCTCTCGTGCAGGATTTGAGCCAAGAACATGGCAAGCCGGTGCGGGCGCATCATATCACCGCCATTGGCGTTCAGGAAATTAGACAGAGCGACCTTGCGCGATGCGTACCGCGTGGAGTTGGTGATGTCGTCAAGCATGTCTTTGGTCAGGATCATTCGATCACCTCAGTTTGTACGCATTCGGGGGCAGGCTCACAGGATTGCTCAACATCAACAAGCGTGGGCAACGCCGCATTCGCAACAAGAGCCACAATCGCCGCACTCACAATAAGCTTGAACGTAGTCATTTGGATGTCCCCGCTAGCATGTCCAAGATTGCTATGACTTCGGACCTCCGCAATAGCACCAGGAGACTGACAGCGAACACCCACGCTTTCCAGTTTACGGCGAACGCCACTAGGGGGGCGGTTACGATCCATGCCTTGTCCGCTCTGTCTGCGGAACGGTAAAGCCTCTGCCATTCTTCCTCGCTTTCTGGGGGAACCTTTCTGTATCGGTGCAGGTCTACGTCTTTGTCAGCCATTGACCGTCACCTTTTTCTTATCATCTTCTTCAGATTCTGAATGCCGCGCCAGATCACCCCAGCCATGAGAATATCTGCCGTGACCGATAGAACGATTGCCCCCCAACCCACGTATTCCACTGCCAATGTCAGAAAGTCTATGAGCCACGTCATGTCGCAATGACCATCCTATAAGGAGCATCGCGGCAATCAGTAGGAGGTCTCCCGCAACGTATGGGGCAGAGCCAAAGACACGCGGTGCGTCAGTTAACTTGGCCCACAGTCCCGTCATCCCATTCATCACAAGAAAGACACGCACGATCAAGGTTGTGGTGTCTCCGCCTGCAACCTGACGCGGTATCAGTGCGGCCATCACAACCCATATAGCAGAAATCAAGAGGATGTCATAGCTATGGGAAACCGGAAGAGCCAAGGCAACCCGAATAGCTGAAAGGCCTAGAAGTATCACAAAAGCGCACCTTGCGGCGTTGCCGTTCCCCACAAGCCAAGCAGCCACCGTAATGAGTGCAGAGAATGCCATGAGGAACGGCCAAACCATTACTTGCCACCACCGGAGCGCGTGCCAATCTGACCTTCGTCAGCAGGGATAGACAGGTCGCCCGCCTCTGCCTCGGCCATCATCAGGTGAGCTTGCACCTTGCGCAGCTTGTCGCGCTGTGCAGTCAGGCCGCGCTCGCAGCATTCAGCGTGTGCCGCGCCGGTCGTGTCGATCAGTTGGCGCAGGCCCTTTTGGCTCGCGTCTAGGTTCGCTTGGGTTAGTACAGTCATGGTTTACCTTTCTTCCATGTGGTGTTTGTTTTGTGGGCAGATTTACCCAATACGCCAGCCGGAGCCAATCGACCGCACAAACACAGTGTTGGCTCCCCCGCCCACAACAGCATCAAAGAAAGTTGTGGACGTGGCGTCGTCAACCAGCATAGAGCGGTTTCTGTTTTGACCGGCGGGAGGCAGGTCTCCAACCTTAATCGGTTCTTGGTCGTTATCGCTATACCAAGTGAGGGCACCAGTTGCGCCAGATCGGAAGCCGAAAAACACTTTCTGATTTACTGGATCGGCGGTGTTCCTGCGGTAAATAATTGTAGTGCTTTGGCTGACACCTCGGAGAACCTCAACGGTTGCGTTAAACCCGCCGCTAAGGGGTGGCCCGTTTTGAGTTTCTTCTGGGTCGGGTGCTTCAACAGACCTATATAGACCGCCTGGTATTTCCAACTCGAAGTCAGTGAGCAACTCACTCAAGTCAGCACCAACCCCGAAATTACTCCAATTGTTGCGCCGTAACAATTGGGTAATATCTCCATCTGCCCAGTCGTTACCGGCATCGATGTGGATGCGATTGGCATTTGTAGGTCCGCTGATAATCCCCTGACCGCCCGCTTCCGAGTAGTTCTCGATAGAGCATCCGTGCATCCCAATGAAGTCAACGCCGCCAGACCGTGCAGTGAAGATGTCAGAACCAAGCGTCGAAGATCCTCCGTTCACGCGCACACCATCAAGATTGATAGACCCCGCGCGGGTTACGTCAAAAGCACCGGCGGCGGCGTTACTAGCCCACCCCGCAATCTCTCCCCCGGTTAGGTAGATCGATGCATCAGCGTGGGCCGCGTCACCATCAACCAAGAACATTTCCTCATAGGCCCCAGAGAAAAGACTGCCACTAGACCGCACCCCCGAAATAGCCTCATTAACCTCGTTAATGTGGATTGCGATTTGGTCGCTCGTTGTGGTGCAGCGGAGGTTGGCCGCGTCGATCATTGGAATCCTGGAGGCATTTGCATCGCTTGTATCCAGTTTGATTTTGGTAGCCCCAACAAAGGAGCCGCCACCATCGTCAAACCAAAGGTCGCGCAACATAATGCTTCCTGGTGTTTGTGTGCTTTCAGTCGGCTTGACCTCCAAGGACACATCCGACGCACCCCAGTACGTGCCTCGCATCGTAAATCCATCGCTGCTCTCCACAAGCACCGTGCGCTCATAAATGCTTGTTCCTGGGTCAGTTTTAGATGATAAGCTGCCCCCCTCAAAAACTACGGAGAACCCGCGAGTGAAGCTAAGATCCGAATATTGCCACCACGTCTGCTTGATTTGCGCCTCTTGCGGGGAAGAGTAAGCAATCGTTGGAGAGGTTCTTGTGCCTATGCTCTCAAAGTTCCGACACCCTTCGAGCAGAATGTCTGGGGATCCGCCCCAAAACTCGCAATCCTGAAGGAAGGTGTTGGTGGCCACCGTTGCCCGAAGCAAAGGTGCGGTGTCGGTCCCAATTTTCTGGAAAATACAGTTGAAGAACTTAGTGTTTACCGGGCCAGAAGTCCCTGGGACTGTAGGGTCAACATCCCTAAGCCAGACTCCGGGATCACCGGCAGGTTGGGCGCACTGAAAGATTGTACCAAATTCGCAGTTCCAACTTTTCCGGTTATCGGAAATAACAACGGTTTGCTCAATGCGATATTTGCTATCTTTGAAGTGCACATCATCGGCATACGCAAATGCGCTTTGAATGGCCGCCTCCATGGGTGTTGTGCCCGGGGTGGTGTTTTCTGCCCAGTGGTCTGGGGTTGCGGCACCAAGTGGTAAGGCATTAAGCATGTCCGGGATGTCTGTCGCGCCAAATTGGTATGTGTATTCCGATGTTCCGTCAAATAGCTTAGACCCGTCAGGAAGGCGAATATTTGCAAGCGCCGCCACCAACTCCGCGCGGGTGCCTCGGGAAAAGCCTCGTGCCTCTGGCATGGTTAGAATGAACTGTTGAGGGCTTGCGCCAACCCCTAATGTCACTTCATACTCACCTGGATAGGCCCAGAACTCGAAGTCACCATTTGCGTCTGCGGGAAACGTGCCTCCTGGAATTACAGTAATGCCATCGTCCGAATAGCTGTCTCTTATACACATCTCCGAGCCCACGAGACTCCTGAGCATCTC
>OLHJ01000617.1_pt1 | contig 10638 bp, 8 predicted proteins | sample 1609491 | NCBI WGS metagenome assembly OLHJ01 (sample SAMN05416861, study PRJEB24817) | seawater metagenome | isolation source: Sea water | place: Canada:Atlantic | collected 2013-11
AGATGCTCAGGAGTCTCGTGGGCTCGGAGATGTGTATAAGAGACAGATTTAAACCTGCGGCTAATGACCATTATGTATGAAAGCATTAATGCTAAGGCCTATCTTAAAGCACAGTTTAAGATTGTTAATAAATTATTAGAAGGTGAAATCTCCCAAGAGAATATGGAGCAAGATTTGAAAGAGCTGTTTCAAAAGCAAAAAGTTAAGGTTGTAAAGCGTATTAGTTTACTGCCCGAAAAGTCCTATCTTATAAGTTCACCGTTAAAACATAAACCAAATTTACTAAGTTTAGGCTAACGTAAAGCCGCCAATCCAGCGAAAGAAAAACCTTTGAATTTGGTTTATGCTAAGGCTTTTAGCAGTACACTCATTTTCTTTTAAGGCTTTTTATACTTGTGGAAATCCACTACATTGAAGGCCACAATGTTAACGATCAATCTTTTCAAGGAAAGCTATGACTTATATACCGCCAAAAGTTTGGAAGTGGGAAGTTGGTAGCGGAGGTAAGTTTGCTAGCATCAATCGCCCCACAGCTGGCGCCACACATGATAAAAAATTAGCGAAAGGGAATAACCCACTTCAACTGCATTCACTGGCCACGCCAAACGGTGTGAAAGTGACGATTATGTTAGAAGAGTTGATTGAAATGGGTTTTAAGGATGCCGAATACGATGCTTATATAGTGAACATTATGGAGGGGGATCAATTTGGTAAAGAATTTGTAGACATTAATCCTAATTCGAAAATTCCAGCTTTGTTAGATACCAGTACAACCCCACCTATTCGTATATTTGAATCTGGTGCTATTTTGGTTTATTTAGCTGAGAAATTCAAAGTATTGTTACCCACCAATGCTGCACAACGTGCTGAAGTGATGTCATGGTTAATGTGGCAAATGGGGGCAACTCCCATGCTAGGAGGGGGCTTTGGTCATTTTTATGCTTATGCTCCAGAAAAGTATCAATACCCTATTGATCGCTACACTATGGAGGTTAAACGCCAGCTTGATGTATTAGATGGACAATTAGCCAATCACCCTTTTATAGCCGGTAAAGAATACTCTATTGCAGATATAGCCATATGGCCTTGGTATGGTGCATTAGTGAATAATGAAGTCTATGACGCTGCTGAATTCATTGAAGCGCACACGTATCAAAATGTTGTGCGTTGGAGTCATGAAATCGCACAGCGACCTGCAGTGAAACGCGGACGTATTGTGAATAAATCTTGGGGCAATAAAGAAGAGCAATTAATTGAACGTCACAGTCAAAGTGATTTTAAACGCTAACATTTATTGATTCTATTTATATAAAGCCCAGATAATATTTGGGCTTTATAATAGCAGGGCGCCGGTTATTCTTTTTTATCCCAAGCTGGTCCTGTATCGCGCTTTTTCTGGTTTAAGTAACGAACCCTCGCATCACACTCGCCATTTTTAACAAATGGCGGGGTGAAACCATCAAATAGATCGATATGCACAATGCCACTTTCCATTAAAGCGGGCAATATACAGGTTTCGGTTAATAGGTTGTCAATAAACGACTTTGAAACCCCGTTAAGTTTTTCGTAACCTAATTGCACCTGCTCTAAGGACCACGCGCGGTAGCCAAATGCGCCGTACTCTGTCATGACACCATACACATTTGCTTTTGCGGTCTTGGAATTTTGAGTAATGGCCTTTGCAACACCTGTGCTAAAAGGCACATAGGTTTTACCAACAAATTCTAATAGTTCTTTTAAAGATTCGGGGACGCCTTCATCTAAATCTATCCAATCGCCAAATATCTGTTGGCCAATACACCCTCGGGTATCGCCAAATTCATTAATGGTATCAATCCAGTTGACAGTGCGGGCTCCGTGGCGCTCTATAATTTCAGCAGAGAAGGGATCTTGCAAAATGTGTGTGTATAAATGTGCGTAAACAGCAAAGTCCGCAAGGGATGGTCGATTACCCAATAAAAACTGATGATCGGTAAAGTGCTTGTCTAATATACCCAGCAAGTCGAGTAGTTGTTGATCTAAGGACTCACGAACGTCATTGCCTGTTAATCCCAGCGGTTTATCAAAACCTTGTTGTCGTTGTAACACCATAGGTGCAGCTTGTTTAGGATGCATCCCTAAACTGCCATAACAAATCGCCCGTGCAATTCGGTGGCTAACAGTTTGTCGGTTCTGTTCATTCCCCCAACGATAATGCATTGAAAACCTAGGTAAATACTCATCTCCAAAGTCTTCCAATAATGCATTAATAAATTGCAAACGCTCGTCAGCAGGGCTGCAACTGTTGTCTTTATAGATATTTTCAAAATGAGTCATGATGGGTGTTGTGTCTTGCATTACCTGGTCATCAGGTGTGAGTACGGCGGGCATAATATGCATGCCAACTCGTTTGACAATTTCATTTATGGCAGGCATATCAATAGACATCCGCTTATAGGGAATACCCTTATAGTGCATATAGGTACGTAACTTCCATGAGTAAGGAGAGTCATTGGCAGCCCATACTCGGTAGAAATCCTGTTGTCCATCAGACAACACCATTTGTTCTTTTAGCACTTGAGCTTCGCGCTTTAAGTTTGCTTTTGAAGGCATTGTAATTTTATCCATTGTGATTTAGAGTGCTCTCAATTTACAATTGGTTGAACCAATTAGCAAGTGGTTTTGAATCCGCTTGCGTCAATGCACTATGTTCAAAAGAGACGATTATGAAGCACCAGTATAAGTTTTACGGATGGCAGGCCTCTTTTTTTGCGGGAAAAGCGCGAGGGTATTTAAACTACAAGGGTGTGGATTACGTAGAAAAAGAGATCAGTCTGTTTGATATTTTGTACACCATCCCTAAGCATACAGGGCGAAAAGCCATGCCTGCGCTTAAAAATAAAAAGGGGGAGTGGTTTTGTGATACGCCGTTAATGATTGAAGAATTGGAAAAGCGTCATTTGGAACCGAGCATCTCAACCGATGGGCCCATTCAGAATTTTGTGGCTGAACTATTCCATAATTGGGTAGATGATTGCTGGATCCCTATTGCATTGCATACCCGGTGGTCGTATCCGGAAAATTATGAAAAGATAAATCGTGAAGAGGGAGGTAAAAACTTAATGCCCTTTGCTCCTCGATTTATTCGCAATAAGATCGTTGATAAAGCGTTCTTGCAAAATATGCTTTCTCACAAAGAAAATATGGGCTTTGTACCGGAGCAGATAGAATTATTTGAAGCCTGGGCGGTGAATCTACTAAATATATTAGAAACACATTTTAGTGAACATGGCTATTTGTTGGGTGAGCGGCCCACCATTGCAGACTTTGCTTTATTTGGCCCTATGTTTGCGCATTTGAATCGAGACCCTTGGCCCAAACGTGAGTGGTTGGACCCTCGTCCAAACTTACAAAAATGGGTGGAAAAAATGCAACGAGGTCAAAAGGGCTCTGGAGAATTATTACTTAATGATCAAATTCCAATGACATTAATGCCTATTATTAAAATTATATTAAGTGAATACTTACCGTTTATGGAAGACACGGTTAAAGAAACTGAAAATATAATAAAATTTAATCAGTTGAAGTCAGGTGATAAATTGCCTCGTAGTACCAAGATATTAAGTATGAGAATGTTAGATGGTCAGTACAAGCGAGCGGCGTTTACCTATTCTATATGGCGTATGCAGCGTTTTCAAAAAATGCTGGCTGACTATTCGCCAGAAAGTAAGGCATCACTGATAACTTGGTTGACATCACTGGGTATTGCAGATCTCTTAAACTTAAATTTTGGCCATGAATTAAAGCGTGATGGCTTGAAAGCTGCCTTGGTATAGTGTGAACTTTTATATTATGGGAGAAAGAAGTTCACTTCATATTTTTATACGGTGACCTAATCACCTTTCATAACTTGACTAGGGTGACTAGGGTGACTATTGAGAGGCGTTTTTCAATATTTTATACGCTAAAGCAGCGGATTACAGAGTGACAAGTATAAAGGGAGGGATGCATAGAGTTTGGGATTAGGTGAACTGTTTTAGAGCTCACCTTTTTAGATAAAATTTATATATCGGGTACAAATAAATAACCACGGTTTCGCACTGTTTTAATATGCTGGTTAGCGTAATTAAACTGATTGAGTTTATGGCGGATTTGCGAAATGATAATATCAATCATGCGGCTTTTTCCGTCGTAGTCTATGCCGCGAATAGCCCGAAATAGGGCATCGCGATCTTGAATTGTACCGGTATTTTCTACCAAGCATAATAATACATCGTATTCAGGGCCGCTTAATTCAACTTGATGCTGCCCCACTAACACTTGTCGTGCTGCCGGTTTTACGGTGAGTTCGTTATACACTAGATCTTGGCTGATGACGTGATTGTCTTTTGTGGGCTGTTCGATTACGTGAGAACTTAACTCAATGTTTCGTAAACGAGCGCGAATTCTGGCCAATAGAATTCTGGGCTCCACCGGTTTTTGCACAAAATCATCGGCCCCAATTTCTAACCCCACCACTTGGTCAAATGGGTCGGCTGAAGCGGTTAACATTAAAATGGGCCCTGAATAATCGTGGCGCACCTTTTTACAAATCGATATGCCATCTAAGCCTGGTAACATTAAATCCAAAATGACTAAATCAGGTTGCCCTTTTACAATCGCGTCAACCGCTTCTAAGCCATCACTTACAATCGTGACGGTTAAGTCTTTTGACTCAAGATATTCTTGAGTGATTTCGGCCAGTCCAGCATCATCTTCTACCAATAATATTTGGGTTTTATTTTCCATTTGGGCTCCTTAAAACTTCACGTATATGCCAGCACTCAAGGTGGTTCTTGTGTAGTCATACCTGCCTTGATTAGAGTCGCGTTTGGCTTTTGATACACGACCTTTAATGCTCCAGTTGGCATTAAATGTAAACTGACTGGCAAGATATAAGTTTTGATAGTTATCCTGACGATTGAAGTCAAAACATAATTCAAGCCCGAAGCAGGTTTCTTCTTGTTCTTCTTCAAGTTCAGGATAGTCCCTCAAACCCTTGTAGTCTGTTTTTTGATACTCAGCACCCATTCCAAATGAAAGGCTTCTGCTGACTTTATAACCGATTCCCAGCGACCCCTTAAATCGATCATAAGAGAGATGTTGAGCATTGTCAGTGTTGAGTAATGAAAAAGACAATTGGCTCTTTAAAGTCAAAGCGCTAGAGATGGGATGTTTAGCGGATAGATTAGTTTCTAATAACAAGGCGTTTTCTTTAGAGTCACTAAAGCGTTGATAATCTCGATAGCTGAGTTTCTCCCAAAAGGTTAAGCGAGTCCCGCCCGTGTTAAATCCGTAAGAGACTTTACCTTCATAAAAGTGGGCTAGGTCATCCCCATCTAGTTGGATTCGCTTCATGGATATCGGCACGGATAGTCGGCTGTTTGAATTACTGCGCCTACCAAGGCTCGCGCCTAACTCTAGAACTTGATAATTTCGATGACGAGCTTCATCGTCTTGATATTGACGGTCCGATGCTCGGGCAAAAAGCGCGGTTTCTAGGGTATGAGTGAGGACGCCATCATCGATCTTTGGCGTTATATGAGTGATTTTTACACTGGCATTCAGACGTCTAAAATATCCAGATTGCTTGGTTTTTTCATCATCTTCCGAGCAACTATCATCAATATCGCACTCGTGCACTTGGTCAGGATCTTCCTCGAACTCTTCTTCGTTATCCTCTTCGAATTCTTCCTCGAACTCTTCTTCGAACTCTTCCTCGAACTCTTCCTCGAACTCTTCTTCGTTATCCTCTTCGAATTCCTTTTCAGGTTCTTCTTCGTAATAGTCTTCAATAGCGAGATCCAATAAACCATCTAAGCCGTCGCTGCCACTGGCGGCGATATTGTCGTCATGCCCCAGTAGCCATGAACCCGTAATAGTGATACTGGATCTCGCTTCATAATGTTTTTCATAATGGTGTAAGAGCCTTTTTAGCGCTATTTCTTGTTCTGGGCTAAGGCGTTTGTGGGTGATGCTGGTCAATAGGTGTTGGGCTTCACTGGCGCGATATTGCTTTAAATATAGGCTCACCAAATACAGTTGTGCGTTTGTAAAGTCCTTATTTTTTATTAACAGTTTTTGCGTGTCACTAATTTTAAATGAGGTGTTTTGTTGGCTCTTTTTAATGAATGATAGCTGATTATTTAATTGCTTTTGATTGCTTATGTTTTTCTTGTGCTGCTGTATAAAGCGAATGACATTACTTCTAACGGTGTCTGTGGCATCTTGGGATTTGAGGATTTTCTTAAAGAGTTTACTGCCTTTTGTGTAATCCTTGGCTAAGAAATAACTGGCGGCCAGTTCAACCTGAGCGTGTAAGTCTTTTGGGTGTGCCTGAAGGTGGTTTCGTAATTGTTTAATGGCCTGATTTATTTCACCTGCTTTCTTTAATCGGATGGCACTGAGCACCGTTGGATGCTGTCCGTTGGAAGTCAGTGCTGGTGTGTCTTGTGCCCAAGCTATGCCACCTTGCATAAAAAGGTTGACCAATAAAAAGGCCGTAGCAATAAAAGGAGCCTGGTTTATCATAATAATTGTTCCCTTGATTTGAACTGGCTGTTTAGCATGTGTTGTTTATTATTATTCATCAAAAAAACCCTCTAAAGCATCTTGTAACTCGTCACTGATATCTTGATCTAAGCCGGATTCAATTTCTTCATCCATTTCAGTGGAGAGTTCACTATCATCACTTAATGAGCCACCGGCGGTTTCCAATGGCTCTAGTATATTATTTTCTAGGGTCTCTTCATCATCAGGGGATTGTTCTAACAACTCTAATGCTTCCAATAAGTCCGCTTCGCTGGTTTGCTGGCTGTTTGTGTTGTTTAGGGCGTTGTCTTCAAAAAAATCAAAATCCAATTGTGATTGGTCAAGCTTCTGAATTTCACGTATGGCTTGGCTATCAGCTTGGTGTTGTTCCGCAGCTCGCACGTCTGCATGGGCACCCAACAACCAAGAATAAACACTAAAGAGAAGCATAAGACGAATCATGGTGATCGCCTTTTAGAGTCCGAGTGTTGAGAGGATTGAAAGGTGACTTTAAAATTGGCTCCCCCTAGTGGCGAGTCCGTAACGGCTATATTGGCTTGGTGTAAGCGGGCTATACGCGAAATAATGGCAAGGCCCAATCCGAACCCACCTGTTTGACGATTACGGCTAGAATCAAGGCGCACAAAAGGGGTAAATATACGTTGGCGCTGATCTTCTGGTATGCCATCACCATCATCACTGATTTGTAGCGTTACTGGGTGTTCAGTAAGCGATATTCGTACTGTTGATTGGGCATGTTTGAAGGCGTTGATCATTAAGTTTTGCAGCATGCGTCGTAATTGATTGGCATCGCCTTTCACGCAAACAGCGTGTTGTGGAAAGTTTATTTCTAGCTTAATGGCTTGGTAGGGCTCATATATTTCAGCGAGCATAGTATGAATAAGCGCCACCATGTCTACGTCAGTAGGCTGTGGTGTATTGTTAGAATCGAGCATTTGAAAAACTAACAATTCTTCTACCAGTAAATCTAGTTCTTGTATGTCGTGATTAAGTTTTTCAAGCCTAACTAGGTCTTGTTCTTGGGCTTTGTCTTTTAACATTTCCACACGAAATTTCATGCGTGAAATGGGGGTTCTTAATTCATGGGAAATGGCTTGAGTTATGTCTTTTTGGTCTTGCAATAGGTTTTCAATTCGACTCGCCATCACGTTAATGCCCTTGGCCATATCGCTAATGGCATCTTGGCCAGTATCGTCAATGCGTGTGCCTAGGGTCGTTGGCCCAAAGTTCACCACTACTTCACCGATACGCTTCATGCGCCTTTCAAGAGATTTAACCAGTAAATAAATAAAGAACCCAGTGACGCACAAGGCAAACACCAATAAAGCGGCCATGAGCCAAGTGGGATTGGCGTTATAAGTGGCAATGGGGCCTATGGCTAAATATTGGCGTGTACTTTTATAACGGCTGTAGACATGCAAAACATCTTGGTTACTTTTGTCTTTATCAAACGAGACCACCACATCGCCGCGGTCAAGTCGCAGCAGCTGTTGGTTATCAAGACTCAGCTGGTTTTTACTGTAAATATTAATGTCGTAATGGAAGTACTGGCGCAAGCGAACCAGTTGTTCAAATTGTTTGGATCTAGGGTAGCGACCCAATTCATTTAAAATTAAAAAAGCGGTAATACGAAGTTGTTGTTCGGCTATGTTCTTAAGCTTTACGCTGATTAATTCGCCATCGTCAGCCTGAGTCCAGATACGGCTATGAATGCCATCTTTGAGCGGCTCGATGTAAATTTTATCTTGTAAAAGAGTTTCAATTTGGCTGTGGGAGAGGGGAGAGGTGTTTGCCTTGCTAACAGTAATAGGCAGGCCAATCAGCTTCTCCACTAAGTCAATCCATTGCTTACGCTTGTTGCCTTGGTGGCGATTCACGCCTTGCGTAATTAACTGCTGAGTACCACTGAAAATAGACAGGGTGTATTCGCTTACACGCACATGATTAATATACTGATAAGCTAAATAGCAGCAGGAAATGGATATTAAAGTTGAAAACAATATGCCGCTGTAAATTCGTACAAACATATTTATTTATTGACCAAATTTTATTTGCTGTATCAAGGTTGCCCTTTAATAATTAAAGGCTTGGATGGCTTTTCATTCAAAGCGCAATGTTTAAATTTGTTAAGGCTTTATTGTAGGGGGGCAATGAAATGTAGGGAAGCACTATATTTCCCTTACAAAACGCTAACAAATGCTCCTTAGCCCTTTAGACTAGGGCACATCCCAACATGCAGTGTAAGCGAGAGCCCCTTAATATGACTTTTTAAGCCATTATTGAGAGACCGAGTTCACGTTTAAATTGTGCCATATCGCTTAGTTATTTTTCTGCCAACAAATGACTAACATTCTCATAGCACTCCCATAACACAACAGGAACACAGCTAACAATTGAACTGGCTAAGATGGTTTCAGGGTTTGAGAAGCCTTGTTAAATATCACTCAATTCAACAAGGCACTCACTCCATTAATAGAAAGACAGCGAGTTTACTATCGAATCAACGGGAAGCCATATTATGAAGTCTTACATGAAAAAAAGTTTGCTGGTTACGGCCATGATGGGGGCGATCACAGGTTGTAATGTGGATGTATCGCAAGATGACGCGGATAAAGCGAGCAATGCAAAATACAGCGGTGAGGGCACCAGTACAGGCGCAGTGACACGCAAAGATGCCTCTAGCATTACTGTAAACGGTATCCGTTTTAATGTGAGTCAGGCCTCCATTAACCTTGATGGTCAAACTGGCAGTCAAGACCAAATTAAACTGGGCCAAGTGGTGACCATTACAGCAGACTACAATAGCGACGGCTCGGCCACAGCCTCCATGTTAACCTACGATGATAGCCTGCAGGGACCTGTCGACAGCGTAAACCTGACCGGCCATAGCTTAATTGTGATGGGTCAAACCATCTTAGTGAACAATGAAACTTTATTTGATGGCATTACCCTAGAAACCATCACCCAAGGACAAGTATTAGAAATCAGTGGCTTAAGTAATTCATTAGGCCAATGGCAAGCAAGCTATATTGGTTTGTCTGATCAAAGTATTACCGAGTTTGATACCTTGGGTGTGGTAAGTGCATTAGATGCCGCGGCCATGACCTTTAAGATTAATGAATTAACGGTAGATTACAGTCAGGTTAGAGATTTAAACGAAGTCCAACAATGGATAGCCAATGATAAACTGATTGATGTGTACGGTACCATGACAGAATCAGAAGATGGTTCAATAGTATTGTTGGCCGCTGAAGTTGAAAGCGAAGAAACCATCATGGGTGAACATGGTGAGTTATTAGAAATTGAAGGCCTTGTCACCACAGCCATTAACAATGGTCAGTTCCAGGTGTCTGGTGTTACGGTGTTGGTAAATGATGAAACGCAATTTGATTTCGGCGAAGCGTCTTTATTAGTAGTAGATGCATTAGTAGAAGTGGAAGGCACCATTAATGAAGATGGTACCATCACTGCAGAATACATTTTTGTAGAACCTGAAAACCTTCTAGAAGTGGCCTCGGTAATTGAAGCCATTGATGTTGAAAATAATACGGTGACCATATTAGGTAAAACCTTTAGTGTTAATGACAGCACTTTGATCGCCAATGAAGACATGTTAGAAGAATATGAAGATTGGGATGAAAGCGATGACTACAATGAAGATGATTTTGATTTAAGCAACTTCAATGAAGAGGATTTTAACGAAGAAGACTTCAACGACGAAGACTTAAATGAGGCGAATCTTAGTAATGAAGGGTTTGATGACGAATACGATGACGAAGATTGGCAAGAAAATATCAGTACTCTCACATTAAGTGATTTAAGTATTGGTGATTATGTTGAAGTAGCCGCTTACCATTCAGGTGAAGGCCAACCATTAGTTGCCATCTTCCTTGGAAAAATGGAAGCCGATGAAGCAAATGAAGTCTTTATGGCTGCGCCCATTGAAAGCATCGAGACCACGCAAAAGACCATCACTGTATTTGGTGAAACCGTTGACCTAACGGCACAGGGCATCGAGTTGTATAGCTTCTGTCTCTTATACACATCTGACGCTGCCGACGATCTACT
>OLHJ01000618.1_pt1 | contig 10627 bp, 7 predicted proteins | sample 1609491 | NCBI WGS metagenome assembly OLHJ01 (sample SAMN05416861, study PRJEB24817) | seawater metagenome | isolation source: Sea water | place: Canada:Atlantic | collected 2013-11
GTGTATAAGAGACAGCTTCCGGAAGGTGATTTGCCTTTAGAGATTTTTGGAAACCACAACTTAGAAAACCTGGCAGGAGCCAAGTGGATCTGCCAACACATGGGCATTGATGAAGATGATTTTTATGAAGCCATTGCCTCTTTTAACGGCGCAAGCAAACGCTTGGAGAAGATCGCAGAAAGCCCAGTAACTGTTGTCTTTAAAGATTTTGCGCACAGTCCAAGTAAAGTCGCTGCAACCACCAATGCGGTGAAGGCGCAGTATAAAAATCGCACATTGCTGGCGTGTTTAGAATTGCATACCTATAGTTCTTTGAATGCCGAATTTTTGGCCGAGTACAAAGGAGCATTGGATGCAGCAGACAAGGCCGTGGTGTTTTATTCACCAGACGCCGTAGCGATCAAACAACTCGATGCGGTAACTGCTGCACAAATAGCCAATGCATTTGAACGTGAGGATCTCATCATTTTTACGGATTCCACAGCATTTAAAGAATTTTTATATGCCCAAGACTTTAAAGACACCGCACTCTTATTAATGAGTTCTGGAAATTATGGGGGTCTCGATTTTGATGCTTTGAAAGGGGTGGTTTAGTTCTTGTTAAAAAAGACTCTCTTGTAAAAGCGAATGTCACTCAGCCTAGTTGCAGCATGTATAAAATGAGGTTTGCTATAAAACGCCTTGAATAAAAGTCTTGCTCTTGTTTTTTGTAAGACCCATTTCTTCAAATAGGCATTCCGTTGTTGGTGTTTTTTTGGAGTGTCTAGTAGTGACAGTATAGACGCTCTCTTTCGCAGTACATGAGTTGTCTCTTTAAAAACAATGGATTGGGTGTTTGAAAAAATAGTTGAAGCAACTGCAAGAAATGTGTTGAGTTCTTTAACTATTTTTGGAAACGTTTCGATGCTTTTCAGCGTGTTTTCTTTTTGTGCTAAAAGGAACACATCGTAATAATTTCTCAATGCAATGCTCTTGTACAAATATCCCAAATCATTGATCTGATGATTCATAAGGGTGTGGACAATTTGATGCTCATAAGAGCATAGGGAGCAAGTATGTACCTTTCTGGCTGTTGGAGCAATGGTCTTGTAATTGAAGATGTTGCGATATGCTTCTCTAGTGAGTTCTAGATGCACTTCAATGGCATTGATGCCTCCTTCTTTTACCATTCTCGGATGGTGTTTTACATAACTTACTGTCTTGGTCAGCTCTTCCGCTAGCGGATCGATGTTGCTATAGCCATCGTCAAGTAGCAGTTGTACGGCCTGGTCTGCATCACTCCGATCTACAATAAAATCAATATCTCCCACCATACGCTCTGCAATGTCTTCATAGCGGTTGTCTAATAAGTTGGCGGTTCCTTTTAAAAAGATCGGAGTAATATTGTTGCTTAGGAGTAGGGTGTTGATCGCTGTTGCTTGTGCAATAATCTGTTGGTTGCGTACTCTATTCAAATCCGTAATATGCTCCATATGCGCAACGAGCTCTACCGGGAGGTATTGCAAAAATTCTGCACGTTGTAAATTGCAATACAAAGCAGGATACACATAATGTTGTGTACTCACTTGTACCACATGATCCCAGTCAACCGTGCCTGACTGCAATTCTTGTTCAATGCTGCTTCTATTCGGAGCATCATGTGTAATGGTCAAACACTTGGCTATAAAAAATAGGGTTTCTTTATAGGTCATTGTTAAAGAGTTTGGTCACGGTAGCAATCATTTTCGAGGTGTCTGCATAGGTGAGTTGATAGCAAGGGAGTTTTGCAAACCAATCGAGGAAGCGTTCTGCGTTTGCCGGTAGTGGCGAAATCCAAGCATCGGGCACCAATTGTTGAAATGCCAGTTGTTTAGACATGGGCGAAATCTCTAGAGGAACTGTTGCGTCATATTGTATAAATACGAGTGCTTTACAGGGAATGTGTAGGTCGTAATCTATGGTCTCAGGAGGCAAGTAGCGCACAATCTTATTCAGACTTTTAAAATGGTATTCAGCGCTATTTTCTAATTCAGGATAGTATGGAAGCAATGTGGAGACACTGTTTTTCTTGATAGAAATTGCAGCAGGATGACTTCGGATGTGTTGGTTGCTGTCTACAGGGACAAAATCATCTGCAATGCAAGGAAAGCCATGGGCATGCAAAAGGGCCAATGAGGTGCTCTTACCATTGCCAGAGTCACCCAAAAACAAAAGAGACTCTTTGCCATTGCTCACCGCTGAGGCATGAAAAACACCCATCCATTCACTTTCTGGTTGTTGGTAAATGTCTATGAGCACATGCATAGATATTTTTCCCTTTAACAGATGAATTTCAGAAACAGGCCAGCTGCCAATGAATTGCTCGTTTTTGAGAAATACCAATGTTTCTTCGTGTTCAAAGACTTGATACTGCATGACTGTACTTGCTGTTGGAGCATCTTCGAGATGCGCAATGGCGGGGTGAATCTCCGATTCTAGAAATTCAGTTTCGTACGCAATACAGAAGATCGTGGTGTGTATCTTGTAATATTTTTTAGCACTAAAGTGCGTCGGGATATGGAACCTGTTCTCTTCGGGAATTTCTTTTGTTAGCGGTCTTGTATTTTCATGATACATTCGAGCGGTGTCTGATACAAAACTACGAATCACATGGATGGGCGCATCGATGGTTTCTTTGCAAAAGATTTCGATGGTTTCTAGAGGAATCCCTTCAGAAATTTTGGAGATAATGGCTGCAACAATGGGCTCAAAAATAGCATAGGCATTGGGGTGTTGAAACCAGACTATGTAGTTGTCTTCAAGCTGTTGGGAAAGGAATGGCTGCATAGTAAGAATGGATATAAAAGAAAGATATGGATTTTTGTAGCGATAAACAAAAAACCTCGAAATGACTTTCGAGGTTTTGTTTTCTACTGTTTAGTCTAAAAACCACTTCCTGGACCTGATGGACTCATGGCTTGTGCCTTTTTAGGGTTGAGAAAAATATAGGTCCCAACAGCGGTTAAAGCTGCGTACTTGCCATAGCTTCCAATTTTCTTAATGGCTTCTTTTCGTGAGATTTCTTCTGCCTTGTTCTTCATCATGGTTCTGTGTTTAGGGGTTATTGTATGAATATTTTTTTAGTCGTGCTGCCATTTTCCGTAGTGATCGAGACAATATAAACGCCTTGTACAATATGGCTCGGTAACTTAAACTGCATCGATGCTTCGCTTTTCAATGTTGTATTGATAATGGTTTTTCCTAGTATGGAATGCATTTTTAACGCAGCCTTATCACTTTGAAGTCCTGTGATTTTTAGGGTGCTGTTTGCGCTCATAAAGACATGTGCTCTACTCAGGTTTACATCATCCACAGATAAGGTTTGATCTATTGAAGAGGTGATTAGATAAAAACGTCCAACGCCATCCTGATCCGTATCCAATGTGGTTTTGAATGCGCTGTTTGCCTCATCAAGTCGTGTTGTAGTGTTGTGTAGACGGTCTTCGAGAAATACCATCATGCCCTCTGGTAAGTTCTTTGCATTCACAGTAAAAGTCAATTCTTTACCTGCTGCTGCTTTGAGTCCAATTGGAATGATCCCATTTTCATAAGCTGCATTTGGTAATGATTGAATGCCTAGTTTTTTATCTGTACCATTTTCTACAGTCTGTGTATAGAGTTGTGATTCATTCTCAAGGCCTTCAAAAATAGAACTGTCATACCCGTTGTCCCATCCAGTAGTTGCCGCATCCATATACAAGATGTCAGTGGTTCTGTTTTCTGTTCCATTGGTCATGAGTAAGCTGATTTCTGGACGACTAGAAGCTCCTTTTTGGAAGGTGTCTGCAGCATGACTTTGCATCGCTTCTCTAAAGTCAAAAGACCAGCATCCAGTTTTTACTGAGATAAAGAATCCTTGTCCGGGAGCGATTTCTAAATCCTCTGCAAGGTTCTTTTGCACATAACTGTCTTGTGCTTGATCCCAAAGCCAAATGGTTTGCTCTTCTAGAACTGTAGCGTTCTCATTGAGTAATTCTGCTACAGAGACGGCAGCTAAATAAGGGTTTCCTATGAGGTTAAAACCATTGGTATTTCTAGAAAGCCAATTAACATTGACATCAGTATCGTTAAAAGTTCCTGTGAAATTGATGTTTCCACTCGTACTTCTCTTTATGGCATACCCTGGACCAGAACCAAAGCTTCCTAATCCAATAGAGTTAGATTGGAAATAATTCCACGCCTCTGTAACGTTGCTGTATGCAGCCAAACCAATGTTGTTTCCTGTACCTGTTGCCAAGTTAGCGTCAGCTATAAAACTACTTCGATTTTGTCCAACAACAGGCATTGTGATGAGGTACCAGTTGTCTGTGTCTAATGTTCTTGTGTACGTGATTGTTCCCGCGAATGTACTTTCTGCAATCAAGGAAGCGCCCGAGTTAATCGTTGCTGAATTGATCGAAACAGCATTAGATGCAGTTGGGTAGTTGCTCACATTATTTGAAATGAGTACATCAGAAGAAGCAGTAGGTATACCACGACTCCAGTTGGCCTCAGTACCCCAAGCACTGCTGCTAGATCCTTGCCATATGTTTGTATTTGTTTTCCCTGGTGAGCCTCCTTTGAATCCACTTGCTTGCCAGTTGTTACTTGTGGATGCATTATCTTGATCATAAAGCATGAGTTCATAAGAAGGACCATCGCCATCAGTGGAAGAGGCATGGCCTTTATCGTAAGAAACACTGTCAACAAGTCCACCAGCGGCATTTTTAAGAGAGATAGTTCCCGATGTATTCCCTAATTTATTGGTAGAATTCTTATCAGCAACACTTGCATTAGCGACAGCCAAGTTGTTGTAATCTGGAGTAAATGGATTGTCATTGTTATAGGTTTCATCTCCATTACTACCCACAGCAACGGTAAGGTAAGCGCCTGCTTGCATCGCGTTCATTCCCGATGGGAATGTGAATGTTTTGTTACTACCATAGGTTAGTTGCCAATCTGAGATATCTACTGCACTGGTTTCTGTATTGTGAACCTCAATCCATTCATCATCTGTACTTGGTGTATTGTACATAAACTCAGAAATCACTATGGCAGGCAGGTCGTCATCAGTAACTGTGACGGTGTGTTGAGTTGTACCAAGGTCTGCACTTCCTGAGGTAACATCAATGTTTATAACAATGGTTTCATCGTTATCATCAGCATCGTCTTTGATATCTAATGATATGTTTTGAGTCCCTGCTCCTGTAAAATCTAAAGAAGTGGTGTTTACAGTGTAGTCTCCTGCCTCTGCAGTACTTGAGTTATCTACGAAAACACTTATGGTTACTGGTGAATTATAATTTGCTAAGGTAACAGGGATATTTGTATTAAACGTGGCATCTGTTTCTGTTTCAGAGCTTGTTGGACTCGAAAATCCTATTAAAGGACTACTAGAAGCCGCGCTTACAGTACCATTGATTATTAAATCATTTCCGCTAAAGTCTCCAATACCTCCACTTCCACTGGAGCTCTCAGCGTTGTAAAGATATATTCTGTAGGTTACCGCACTCGCAGAGGAAGCTTGAGAAAAAGTAAAGGTAAAGCCTTGTGTACTTTTGTTATCGGTTATTTGTTGGTCGCTATCAAGGTCAGAAGCGTAGTTGTCTAAGGAGTTTCTAATAGCAATAGAGCCAGGACCTGTTGCAGATCGTTGTAACTTGACTTCTATTGAAGAAATGCTAAACTGGTAATTAGAATTTGGAGTTACAGTAAATTCCATATAGTCCTCTCCGCTAATTGCTTGAGAAATATCTCCAGTTGACCATTTAGTTGCGTTGAATCTTCCACCGTTACCTGATGCATTCAATCCACTACCTCTTGTAATAGAGGAGGAACTAATGTTTGGATCGTTTGTATTAGAAGTTGCAGATACTTCGCTACCTGCCAGCGAGCTAAATTCGAAAGTTAAAATTTGTCCGTAGCTAAAGCAGCATAGCGATAGACAAAGGACTAAGGTTAAGAGGTATTTTTGTTTCATATTAAGGGGTGTGAAAGGTTCGTTTTTGAGGCTGCAAAAATACAAAGAAAGCCCAAATGATTTCGACTCATTAACAAATGTTAACGTTTTGTTAATTTGGAGAGCAATCCCTTGATGTACTTAATGATTTGGTTTGTAGTTGGTTAACGGGTTGAAAAAACTTTTGCTGTGCTAAGGGCACATAGAACATCTGTATTCTCCGAATTTCTGAGGATGTATATTCAGACTAAAAACCACTTCCTGGATCTGATGGACTCATGGCCTGCGCTTTTTTAGGATTTAGAAAAATATAGGTTCCAATAGCAGTTAAAGCTGCGTACTTGCCGTACTTCCCAATTTTTTGAATGGCTTCTTTTCGTGTGATATCTTCTTTCTTGTTCTTCATCATGTCGTTGTATTTAATCTTTACTGTATGAATATTTTTTTTGTAGTGCTGCCATGCTCAGTAGTGACTGAAACAATATAAATGCCTTGTGTTACATGGCTAGGCAACTTAATTTGCATTGACGCTGTACGTTTCAATGTCTTGTTTATAATGGTTTTCCCAAGTATGGAATGAATTTTAACTATTGCCTTGTCACTTTGAATTCCTGTGATTTTTAGGGTGCTGTTTTCACTCATAAAGACATGTCTTCTACTCAGGCGAAGATCATCAACCGATAAGGTTTGATCTGTTGAAGAGGTGATTAGATAAAAACGTCCAATACCATCCTGATCTGTATTCAAGACGGTTTTGAATGTGCTGTTTGCCTCATCAAGTCTTGTAAAGGTGTTGTTCGAACGATCTTCAATGAATACCATCATACCCTCTGGTAGGTTTTGTGCATTTACAGAGAAAGTCAATATCGATGTTGCCAAAGCTTTCACTCCAATCGGAATGATCCTATTTTCATAAGCTGTATTTGGTAACGATTGAATGCCTAGTTTTTTACCTGTACCATTTCCTACAACCTGTGTATAGACTTGAAATGTATGTTCAAGGCCTTCAAAAGTAGAACTGTCATACCCATTGTCCCATCCGGTAGTTGCGTTGTCCAGGTATAAGATTTTAGCTGTCCTATTTGCAGTGCCATTGTTCATGAATAAACTAATTTCTGGACGACTAGAAGTGCCTTTTTGAAAGGTGTCTGTAGCATGACTTTGCATCGCTTCGGTAATCGTAAAGTTTCCTGCTGTCTTGGCTACTACAAAGAACCCTTGTCCGGGAGCAATTTCTGCATCCTCTATTAGGTTCTTTTGTACAAAACTGTCTTGCGCTTGATCCCAAAGCCAGATGGTTAATTCCTCTAGAACAGTAGGGTTCTCATTCAATAATTCTGCAACAGAAACTGAAGCCAAATAGGGGTTTCCTATGAGGTTAATGCCATTGGTGTTTTTAGTAAGTGGGATCGGAACATCAGCATCGTTAAACGTTCCTGTGAAACTGATGACTCCGCCCGTGTTTTTCTTTATGGCGTACCCTTGGCCTGGTGAAAAGTTCCCTGTTCCACGCCCACCAAATTGGTAATACGACCATGCCGCTGTACTGTTCTCATAGGTAGAAAACTCAATCGTACTTCCTGTACCTGTCGCCAGGTCAGAGCTACCTACAAAGGCATCGATATCTTGTCCCGTAATTGGGGCTGAGATGAGGTGCCAGTGGCTATCTCCGATAAGGTATGTGCAATGAATAGCGCCCGTTACTGTTCCTTTGGCAATGAAGGAAGCAGCAGAGTCGATGTTCAAACTTCCTGAGTTGTTTAGACTGCCATTAACAGTGAGTGTATTTCCAGCTGAGAGGGAGAGCGTCGCATGCGCTTCAATAACCAAATTGCCTACTTCTGCTGTTGTGCCTTTTGAAATGATTGCTTTAGTGGTTGATTTGGGAATGGTTACAAAGGAGACACTACTTGGAATACCATTACTCCAATTTTCTGTATGATGCCAGGAAGAACTCTGTGCTCCAGTCCAAGTGGTCTGCTGAATCGTAAAAGCACTGTGATCAAACGGTAGGAAGCTTTCGCCATTGCCTGAAGAGGAGAGTGTGGTCCAGTTTTGGGTATCCGAGATGGCCTCAAGATAGTCATGAAATGACGTTTTACTTGATCTAGATGCGGTATAGGCTGCACCATCAGGAGAGTCCACAGCATCGATGACAACAATGGTAGATCCGATGCGCAAATTGGTATGACTAAGGGTAATGCCATCTGCATCAAAAGGCCCTAGTTCTGAGGTGTCGTTTCCAATTTGAATCGCAGCAATATAGGTGGTCGGAGCAGTGGCACTGGAACCCGTGTAAGCAATAATACCATCCTTTGAACTAGAAATACCAAAAGCACCCGTCCGAGTAATGGAGCCAATAGAAACTCCAAAGGTTGGATTCGATTTGTTGTCAACATCGGTAAATACCACCACAGTCCCTGCGCTTATCGGTACAGTTCCCGTAGACCAGGTAAGCACACCTTCACTCCCCACAAAACCATCGTCTCCAGTGGTTTCATCATCGGTAAAGTAGAGGGTCGTGTTGGGAGAAATGGGAGCCAATACAACAATCGCAAAATCTTTGTCGCCATCTGTATTGAATGCAATAAAAGCCACATCGCCAAGAGATTGACAAAAGCCAAGCTGAACTGTGATGAAAAATAGGAGCAAGCAAATACCGCTCCATTGTAATGAGTATGTTCTTTTCATAGCAGTGAAAATTTTTCATAAAGTTACTGAAAAAACACATACATGGTATTAACTAACTAGAAACTAGACAGATAGTTTGTTTTTAGTTTTTTCTCCAGAAGAAAGGAGAGAAGAGAATCAATACCGTGAAAAGTTCCAAACGACCAATAAGCATTAAAAAAGAGCAAAACCATTTGGCACCTCCAGATAAATGCGCATAGTTGTCTACCGGACTGACAGAGCCAATAGCTGGACCGATATTTCCTAAAGAAGAGGCTGCTGCGCCAAGAGCAGACTTAAAGTCGAGACCGAAAAATGTGAGCACCACTGAGGATACCACAAAAATACACATGTAGATGATAAAGAAAGAAATGATGTTAAAAACGATGGTCTGTTGCACGGTTTTACCATCGTAACGCACGGGAATAATCGCATTCGGGTGCAAGGCTTTTTTAAACTCTAAAAAACTACTCTTTAACATCACAATATGACGCACAATTTTAACACCGCCACTCGTAGAGCCTGCAGAGCCACCCACAAAAAATAAGGAGAAGAAAATACCTGTTGCAAAGAAATTCCACATGGTAAAATCTGCACTCACAAAACCAGTAGTAGTGACTACCGAAATGATTTGAAATAGCGCATGACGTATGGCACTTTCAACGGGTCCAAAAACCATTGGATGTGCGATGCTTGTCTGTAAGTTCGGATCTTGATCAAACAAAATTAGCAAGGCTATGACCGCTGTTAAAGATAGGATACCATAAAAGTAGTAGTTGAATTCTTCACTCTGAAAAACTTTTCGAACTTTTCCCTTTAATGCAAAGTAGGTCAAGACAAAATTAGTACCAGCAATGAACATAAAAAAGATGACAATGTATTGCACCATTGGCATGCCATTGTAATAGGCTAAACTAGTATTTTTAGTAGAGAATCCTCCTGTACTCATGGTGGCCATGGCATGATTAATCGCATCAAACCAGGTCATTCCTGCTACTTTTAATAAGAGGAATTCAGTGAGCGTCAAGACCACATAGATCACCCACAAACGTTTGGCAGTATCTGAAATTCTAGGATGTAATTTGTCTGTTGAAGGGCCCGGTGCTTCTGCCATGAATAGTTGCATGCCTCCAATACCAAGCAAAGGTAAAATAGCAATGGTAAGAACGATAATTCCCATACCGCCAATCCAATGCGTGGCACTTCTCCAAAATAAAATGCCTTTTGGCATGCTTTCAATATCGGTGAGAATAGAAGATCCTGTGGTACTATATCCTGAGAGTGTTTCGAAAAAAGCATTGGTGATACTCGGTATGGCACCACTCAATACATAGGGTAACATTCCGGTTAATGACAAGGTAAGCCACCCTAAGGTAACAATGAGATACCCCTCTTTTTTCTGAATATTGGTTGCGCTAGGTTTGTTAAAGAAATAGAGTACTAAACCCAAAGAAACAGTAATAATTCCCGCATTTAGGATTCCGTAGGTAGCCGCTTCATTATGGTATAGGCTAAAGGGCAAGGCTACAAACATAAAAACACCGTTTAGAATGGCAGTTAAGCCTAAAAAACGGTAGATTATTTTATAATTTAAAGAACCCATGGTTTTATGATTTGAAGAGTTCTTCTACAGTAGAAATAGCTTCCGGTAAACAAAATACAATGGCTTTATCTCCCGCTTGTATTTGAAAATCACCAAAAGACATCATGGCTTTACCCTCTCTAATAATTCCTCCGAAAACAGCTTCTCTTGGAAATTTTAACTGACTAATAGGCTTCTTTGTTACCCGAGAGTTCTCTTTTACATTGAATTCAAAAACCTCTGCATCAATGTTGTGGAGGTTGGCCAATGCTAAAATATCTCCCTTGCGAATATGCTTGAAAATACTACTGGCGGCCAATAGTTTTTTATTGATCAAGGTGTCGATTCCGATGGTTTGAGAAATATTGATATAATCCATATTTTCTACCAAAGCAATGGTCTTTTTTACGCCCTTAGAT
>OLHJ01000620.1_pt1 | contig 10609 bp, 7 predicted proteins | sample 1609491 | NCBI WGS metagenome assembly OLHJ01 (sample SAMN05416861, study PRJEB24817) | seawater metagenome | isolation source: Sea water | place: Canada:Atlantic | collected 2013-11
TCTACACAGAGTAGATCGTCGGCAGCGTCAGATGTGTATAAGAGACAGTCACTATACAATGATTTTTCTCCTTCAACTTCTGCCAATCGTCCAATTGCCCAAATGTAATTGCGTTCAATTCTATTAAAATCGTCTTCTGCTTGTGCATATAACAACCCAAAAACAGCATCTGCATCAGTTTTACCATACACATGAGGAACCCCAAAATCATCTCTAATAATCTCAGTGTTTTTAGCATGTTGCTCCATGCGTTCTTGCTCTGTTAATTCTTTATTCGTATTACAGCTTACAAAAGCAACAATACATAAAATCAATAGTTTTTTCATTTCTTATTTTTTTAATACAGAGAATTCGATGCTAGAATCTGTAAATACAGTGTGTGTTTGCGTTTTGAAATCTTTTTTGTCTGCTTTGTAAATGTTATCTACATACGTTTGTGGATTTAAATCTATTAAAGGAAACCATGTACTTTGCACTTGAATCTGTAATTTATGTCCTTTTTTAAACGTGTGATTTACATCTTGTAATTTAATGTTCACATTTGTTTTTTTGTTAGGCGTAAAAGGTTCTGGTTTCGAAAAACTATTTCTAAAACGACCTCTTAAAACTTCACTACGAACCATTAAATGATAATTGCTCATCTTTAAATGTTTCTGCATGTTTTTGTTATTGTCTTTTGTGTCATTAGGATGTACATCTATTACTTTCACAATCCAATCTGCAGCAGAACCCGTAGTTGCTACTTTTAATTTTGCTAAAATGTCTCCTGCCAACGTGAAGTCTTCAGTTAATACTTCGGTTTCAAAAACCAATACATCTGGTCTACGAGCAGCAAAACGCTGATCGTCTGTCATGTATTTTCTTGGCGTAAAAACCGTTTTGATATCTTCAGAATAGGGAACAGGACGTTTGATGTCACTAATAAATTTGATTCCTTTGTTTCCTTTTTTAGTAGATGTCAATTCTTGATTGTCAGATAAGAACCAGCTTTCTTTTACAGCTTCTTTTGGAGGCCAAGAAGCATAAGAATTCCATTCTTTTTTACCTGAATCATACACATATGCTTCTGGTAATCCAGTGTTTTTGTCTCCGCTTCCTTTTAAGAAATGATTAAAGAATTTTGATTCGATTTCTTTTTGAAATTTTAAAGAGATTGAATCTCCGAAATAATAATTCCCAACCGTGTTTTTTACAGAACTTCTAGACCATCCACCATGATCCCAAGGTCCAAAAACAAAAGTGTTGTAATTGTTTGGTTGATTTTTCTCAATGTTTTTATACGTTTCTATAGGTCCGTATAAATCTTCTGCGTCAAACAATCCAGCAACAGTCATTGTTGCTACAGTAGAAGGAACTTTGTTTAGATGTTGAATGATTCCTTTGCTTTGCCAAACAGAATCATAATTAGGATGCTCTGTAATTTCTTTCCAGAAAAAATCGTCTATATGTTCATTATTTTGTGGAGTAGCATTATCAACAGTTTCCTTTCTAAAATATTTATTTAAGTTTTTTAATGGACCAGCATCTAAAAAGAATTGGTATTGATCTTGCGAATTCATTTTAGGAAAAGAATACCAAGCAGTATCTGTTGGTTGATCTTTATAAGCTCCAAACAATGAAATTGCTCTAAAGTAACTTAATAAAAAGGCGCCATTATGATGAAAATCATCAAAGAAAAAATCTCCAATTGATGCTTGTGGTGATGCCGCTTTTAATGCAGGATGCGCATCTATTGTAGAAACGGTTGCATAATGCCCAGGGTATGAAATTCCCCAAGTACCAACATTTCCATTATTTTTTTCAACATTTTTAACTAACCAATCAATAGTATCGTATGTATCTGTAGTTTCATCAGTTTGCTTCCCTGTTTTATTTGGGATATAGGCTCTCATATTATCATAAACTCCTTCACTCATCCATCGTCCACGAACATCTTGGTAAACTACTATGTTTCCTTCTTTCATTAATTGAATGTTCGGACCAATTTTAGTTTTGAATTTTCCTTCTCCATAAGGAGCACAACTATAAGGTGTTCTTTGTAATAAAATAGGGTAAGTTTTACTTTGATCTTTTGGCGCATAAATTACGGTGTGTAATTTTACTCCATCACGCATTTCTATGGTCACTTCTTTTTTAGTGAAGTTGTCTTGAACATAGGTGTTCTTTTTTTGTACGGTTTCTTCTTTAGTAGCATCACAACTTATTGTAACACTAATAAATAACAATGATAAAATTGAATAGAAAATTTGTTTTTTCATGATGAGAATTAGGTTGATTTTGAAGTAAATCTACAAAAGAAAAAATAGTTTCAAAATCATTTGAAAGATTAAATCCATTTTTAATACTTTTATCAAACTTAAAACCAAATGTAGCGATGAGATATTTAGTTGTTTTTCTATTTTCATTATTGATGATTGGATGTAATCAGTCAATTGATAAAAAAGAAAATGTAGTTGTTCAAAAAGAGTTTCCAATACTAAAAGAAGGAAGATATAATGTTGCTTTTTTAATAATGGACGGAACTTTTAATACAGAGTTAACCGCTCCGTTTGATATTTTTCAGCATACAATTTTTAGAAAAGGGATCAAACAGATGAATGTTTTTACAGTTGCAAATACAGATCATGCAATTACAACTTTTGAAGGCATGCGAATTCTACCAGATTTTAATTACTTAAAAGATAGTTTGCCGAAGATCGATATTTTGGTTGTTCCAAGTGCAGAGCATCATTTAGATTCAGATTTAGAAGATACAGCAATGCTAGATTTTGTGAAACGAGTAGCTAAGGAAGCTGAGTTTATTACTTCTCATTGTGATGGCGCTTTTGTATTGGCAAAAGCAGGTGTTCTAAAAGGAAAAGTGTCAACTACATTTCCAAGTGATATTGATCAAATGCGAGAGGCATTTCCAGATTTAGACATTCGAAAAGATGTATTGTTTGTACACGACGGAAAATATATTACTTCTGCTGGTGGCGCAAAATCTTTTGAAGGAGCCTTGTATTTGTGTGAATATTTATACGGAAAAGAAATTGCAAAAACTTTAGCAGGCGGTTTAGTTATTGATTGGGATGTAGATAAAGTACCACATTTGATAGTAAAGTAATGGGAAATTAATAAGATAAAATGAAAATGCTTATGTCACATTGATCGCAGTCGAGATATAAGTTCGTGAAAATAGAAATAAGTTCTCGACTGCGCTCGAACGGACATTTGAAATTAGATAAACTTCCTTAGTGTAAATTGATTTTAATTATCAATATAAAACAAAAAAAGGCTACCAAATTGGCAGCCTTTTTTATTTATAAAGCGTTGGTTTTATCCTTTAAACCAAGCATTTCTTAATTTTGATTTTGCATTGTTTGCAGATGCATCTTCAATTGCATAACCTTCTTGCTCAACTTGAGGAACTATTGCAGTTCCTTCTAATTTCATTGTTTTTCCAGCTCTCACAACTTCTAAACTAATTTTGTCACCAGCTTTCCAGCTAAATGTTTTTACTAAAAGAGCATTTGCATTTTGTAAAGTTAATGCTTCGCCGTTTACACTTTTAACAACATCATTTTCTTGAACTCCTAAAGCAACTAAACCTGTGTTTGTTCTTTTTGTAAAGTAAATTTCTCTATTCTTATTTACAGCAATAAATGGTCTGTTAGATTTATCTACGAAATATCTAGTGTCTACTGTAAGTGTTTTCTTTACAATTCCAGTTCTGCTAAAGAAATCATTATAATTTATTGGCATTTCTCCTTCAACATGATTCTTGAAAAACTCACCAACTGCAGGATATGTCATTTTTGTAATCTCTGCAATGATTTCATCATCCTTAAATGCTTTTTTAGAACCGTACTTTTTAGCTAAATCTTTCATTAAGTTTCTTACACCATAGGTTCCTTTGCTTTCTTCTCTTAAAATAATATCCAAGCACATTCCGATTAATGCTCCTTTTTGGTAGACATTACCGTAGTTTTTTGCATATTTTTTATCTAAAATGTTTTTACTCATTACAGTAAAAGGCATCGTGTCATCATAACGTTTAGCACTTGCAATTTTTCCTTGCATTTGATTGATGAATTCTTGCTCAGTAATTAAACCTTGATTTACTTGAAATAAATTTGCAAAATATTCAGTAATTCCTTCATACATCCATAAATGTTTAGACATGTTTGGTTTGTTGAAGTCAAAAGAATGAATTTGTTCTGAATGTACAGAAAGTGGAGTTACAATATGAAAAAATTCATGAGAAACAGTTCCGTTAATCATTCCATTTGCTAATTGTTTTTTAGAATAACTTTCAGGATAAACAACCGTAGTTGATGATAAATGCTCTAAAGCTCCAAAGCTATTCCATTTGTAAACTTTAGAATCAAAAAGATACAAAAGAATGTTATATTCATTTGTTGTTTTAAATCCTTCTAAGAAATTAGTTTGCGCTTGCACCATTTTCTTTAAATCAGCTTCCATGTCTTTTGCTTTGTGCAAATTGTTTGGAGAATACACTGCAAAATTCACTTCAATTCCATTTACTGTAAAACTCACATTGTTTAATGGAGCATACATAATTGGGTTGTCAGAAATTTCATCGTAACGAGAAGCAACAAATACATCTTTCGTATTGTCTTCTTTCGTTGTGTTTTTGTTAATTAAAGAAGTGGTCTCATATAAGTCTGATGGATGCGCAATCGTAATTGTATAAGGAGACTCTTTTTTCCCTTTAAAGTATCCTACAAACCCAGGAAGATTTAAAAAGAAGTTTTTTCCTTCTTCTATGTTTGTTCCTGCCATAACATAGATACCGTGCTTTTCTTTAGAGTCAAAAGTATCATCAACCCAATAAGAAACTTTATCCATTTCTTTAGCATTGTTTACTTGCCAAGAGTTGTCATCTAATTTCTGAACAGTAAGTTCATTTCCTTTGTAATCATAGGCTTTAAAGTCAGATACGAACTTTCCGTAATTACTCATTGCATAGGTTCCAGGAACAATTGCTGGAATTTGATATACAATGGTTTCTGCTTTAATTTTCTGCGGATTCACTTCCACTTTTACTTTGTCGTCTACTACAGTGTTTAAGTCAATAGCAACTTCAATTAAATTTGTTTTGTTTTTAGCAATGTTTGAAGTAGCACAGCTACCTAAAAATGCGATTGCTGCAACAGCAATAAATATTTTTTTCATGATATATTTTAGTTAAAAAATCGGTTAAAGATAAATATAAGACGGCTATACATCCAAATAGTTACAGTGTTTAACATAAATTTCACAGTGTATAAAGGAGATACAAATGATTAGAAAAGTAGTGCAATCCATTTAAATTGGGTATTTTTGCCGAGCATGAGTGAATTAAGATTAACAGATTGGTTACCTACTACAAATAAGGAGGTAAAATTAAAAGGGTGGGAAGAATTAGATGTAATTCTTTTTAGTGGAGATGCCTATGTAGATCATCCATCTTTTGGACCTGCTGTTATTGGACGTATTTTAGAAAGCTACGGATTAAGAGTTGCAATTGTACCACAACCAAGTGTGAATGATAACTTACAAGATTTTGAAAAACTAGGAAAACCTCGTTTGTTTTTTGGAGTAACTGGAGGTTGTATGGATCCAATGGTAAGTAATTACACTGCAAGTAAAAAGCGTAGAGACAAAGATGCGTATACACCAAATGGCGATAAAGGATTTAGACCCGATTACGCAACGTCTGTATATTCAAAAATATTAAAAGATAAATTCCCAGAAGTTCCAGTTTTAATTGGTGGAATTGAAGCTTCTTTAAGACGTGTAACTCATTATGATTATTGGTCTGACAAACTATTGCCAACTATTTTAGAAACTTCTAAAGCAGATATGTTGGTGTATGGAATGGGAGAACAACCTTTGCGAGAAATTGTTGAATTATTGCAAAAAGGAGTTCCGTTTTCGAGTTTAAAAAACATCAAACAAACAGCAGTATTTATCAATCAAAAGGAGGAAAAACTTCCTGTTATAAATGATTGGGAAGATGTAACAATCAATTCTCATGAAGCTTGTTTAAAGGATAAAAAAACATTTGCTTCTAATTTTAAAGTAATTGAACAAGAATCAAATAAGCTAAAAGCAAGAAGAATTTTACAAGATGTAGATGGAAAAACATTGGTAATCAATCCACCATGTGCAACTATGACAGAAAAGGAAATTGATGGTTCTTTTGATTTGCCTTTTACACGTTTACCACATCCAAAATATAACAAACGTGGACCAATTCCTGCGTTTGAAATGATTAAGTTTTCTATTAATATTCATAGAGGATGTTTTGGTGGTTGTAGTTTTTGTACAATTTCTGCACATCAAGGAAAGTTTATTGCAAGTAGAAGTCAAGACTCTGTATTAAAAGAGATTGATAAAGTGGCTAATATGCCAGATTTTAAAGGCTATTTATCTGATATTGGTGGGCCTTCAGCAAATATGTATCAGATGAAAGGAAAGATACAATCTATCTGTGATAAATGTGTTGCGCCTAGTTGTATTTCTCCAGTGATTTGTAGTAATTTGGATACATCTCATAAACCTTTAACGGAATTGTATCAAGCAGTTGATAAGCATCCGAAAATTAAAAAATCTTTTATTGGAAGCGGAATTAGACATGATATGTTAGTTCCAGAATTCAATAAAAATGCAGACCCAAAAGAACTAGATGCCTATACTGAAGAAGTAATGACTAAGCATGTTTCTGGTCGATTAAAAGTAGCTCCAGAACACACTTCTGATCCCGTTTTAAAATTGATGCGTAAGCCTTCATTTAAATATTTTCATTTATTTAAAAAGCGTTTCGACAGAATCAATATTAAGAAGAAATTAAATCTTCAATTGATTCCTTATTTTATTTCTAGTCATCCTGCAAGTGAAGTAGAAGACATGGCAAATTTAGCTGCAGAAACTAAAGATATGGGCTTTCAGTTAGAGCAAGTACAAGGTTTTACACCAACGCCAATGACGGTTGCTACAGTTATTTATTATTCTGGATATCATCCGTATACATTAAAACCAACAAAAACTCCGAAAACAAAAAGAGAGCGAGAAGATCAACATCGTTTTTTCTTTTGGTATAAAAAAGAGAATAAAGATTGGATTCGAAATACCTTAAACAAAGTTGGGAGACAAGATTTATTGAATGTTTTATTACCAGATACTAATTCTTGGAAAAAGAATAAGACAGCAAAAGAAGCAAAAAACACTTTTGATGATGCTATTCCTTTTAACAAACGTAAGAAAAAGGTTTCTAGAGCACCAAAACAAAAGAAAAGAAGAAGGTAGTTCAAATTAGTACCTTCTTCTTCATTATCATTTTAGCTCCACCACCAAACAGTATGAACGTAGATAGTTCCATCATTGCAAATCCATGTCAGCCATCCATCTGTAATAACCGAATTGTAATTATATACTCCTCCATGACTAACTAGCTGTTCAGGAGTAGGTTGTACTTCTGAAGGTTCAGGAAACTCTAAACTAACTGAAGTTGTTAAAGATGAACTTGTTAAATCTGTTTTACTTTGGTTTTGATTTCCAGCATAAGAAAAGAATGTTGCAAATAGAACAAGTAATAATAAAGTGTTTTTTTTATGATTTATTATTCAAATGATAAAAATTAAATGTAAACGTCCGGCGATCTGCGTCTAACAAATCGCTATCAGTCTCGTTAAGTTATTACCAAACAATCTTTGGAGTAACTTATGAGAATTATGCGCAGCCAAGAACAATGGCAATCTATCATTGAAGACCAACAATCTAGTGGTTTAACCATTATTGATTATTGTCGCCAACATAAACTCTCACTGACTAGCTTTTATGCTCACCGTAAAAAACTAGATTTAACGCAATCTGGATTTATTCGCGCTAAAGTGACGCAACAAGTTGAGTTTGAAACACGCCAATCTGACAATATTAATCTCAGTGTTGGAAATGCAACGCTTACCTTTCCAAGTTCAATCCCAGCTTCATACCTTGCTCAACTATTACGAGAGTGTGCCCAATGAAAATGTTTGTTGATGTGCCGAAGGTGTTTTTACATCGTGATTTTGTTGATTTTAGAAAATCCATCAATGGACTCGTTGGTATTGTGGAATATGAACTTGCTCGTGATGCTTATACTGGTGCGTTATTTGTATTTTGTAATAAAGCCAAAGATAAACTCAAAATCCTGTATTGGGATAAAACTGGCTTTGCACTGTGGTACAAGCGACTTGAGAAACAAAAGTTTAAATGGCCTAGCAAAATATCAAGCCAAGAATTCACACTAAGTTCAGAGCAACTTCAATGGTTGTTATCCGGATATGATGTCCTTGGTCATGAGCCTCTACACTATCAATCACAGATCTAGTTTGATCAAAATAGCAGTCAACGATCGTGTACATGCCCTTAATATTATTTAAGTTCGAAAACAGATTAGACTTAAAATACTTGCTAAACTGCGAGCATGAAAATTGATGCTAATTCACTGCCAGACGACCCAGAACAACTCAAGCGTATGTTGCTTGAGTTGCACAAAGTTGTTATCAAAAAAGATGAAATCATTCATAGCTTGCTTGAACGCTTTGAAGTAGCCAAACGAAAACAATACGGTAAAAGCTCTGAGCAATTACCTGGCTCAGGTGAAACCTTCAATGAAGCTGAAGAGATTATTGATGAAGCGGATAAAGTTTTATTAGCCGAGTCAGAAATAAATAAAAGTAACGTAGTTAAGAGCAAACCAAAACGTAATCCACTACCAAAAAACTTACCCCGTAAAGTCGTCACTATAGATTTATCTTGTGAAGATAAAATCTGTGATTGCTGTCAGAGTAAACTACATCAAATAGGTGAAACGCGAAGTGAAAAGTTAGAGTTCGTACCAGCACATATTAAAGTGATAGAAACTATTCGTCCAAAATATGCGTGCAAGCAGTGTGAGGAAGTAAGTACCAAAAATCACATTAAGTTAGCACCTATGCCAACAAGCCCCATTCCAAAGGGTATTGCAACAGCGAGTTTGCTGAGCCAAATTATTAGCGCTAAATATCAATATGGCTTGCCATTATATCGACAAGAAAAAATGTTCAATGATTACGGTATTGAGCTGAGTCGTAAAACCATGTCTGATTGGATCATGCGTTGCGGGGAATTATTTGCTCCGTTGTATGAAAAATTAAAAAAGACCTTACTTAGCCAAGCTGTCATCCATGCAGATGAAACCCCCTTAAAAGTCATAAAAGAAGATAAAAGCATCAGTTACATGTGGGTGTATTGTTGTGGTACGGATAGTCCAACGAGTAACATGATACCGAATATCGTTTTGTTTGATTATCATAATAGCCGTGCCGCATCTTGTGTGGTTAATTATCTTGATGGCTATCAAGGTTACCTACAAGTTGACGGTTATAGTGCTTATGGTAAAACAACAGCAAAAATAGCAGGTTGTATGGTACATGCACGTAGAAAATTTGTTGACGCAAAAACGGCGCAAGGTAAAAATAAAACAGGCAAAGTAGATGTTGCTTTAAACCTTATCGGAAAACTCTACGGTATTGAAGCTTCGCTAAAAGACAAAAATGTTGATGAAAAATATCAAGTACGACAAGAAAAATCAAAAGCGATTATCGATAAACTTCATGTCTGGGTAATTAATAATAAAGACAAAATCCCACCGAAATCAAAACTAGGTGAAGCACTTACTTATTGGCTTAATCAAGAACACAAACTTGTCACTTACTTAGAAGATGGGCGCATTAATATTGATAATAATCGGGCCGAACGTGCAGTTAAGCCGTTTGTGATAGGTAGAAAAAATTGGCTATTCTCCAACACTGCAAAGGGAGCAAAGGCAAGCGCCATGCTTTATAGTGTTGTTGAAACGGCCAAAGCCAATAACTTGTTAGTTGATAGCTATTTGAATACTTGTTTAGATGAACTTGCCAAAAAGCCTGAGAGTATTGAGCACCTGCTACCTTGGAACATTAAACTAGGCTAGATGTATTTCCCCAGACGCTTACGTTTTTATTGCTATTTTAGGCCTTTCAATTCAAAGTATTATAGGCTTAGTTCAAGAGTACAATTCACTTCTCACTGAACGACATGAAACCACCAAAAAATTAGTTGAAAACAGTTTCGGAATTCTTGAGCATTTTTACACTTTAGAGCAAGACGGCAAACTCACTCAAACACAGGCGCAAGAGCAAGCAAAATCAGTCATAGAGCATTTAAGGTATGGCAATAATAATTACTTTTGGATCAATGATTATTCTCCAACTATGATCATGCACCCGCTCAAACCAACTTTAAACGGTCAATCACTGTCAGGTACTAAAGATCCTGATGGTAAAGCACTATTTGTTGAAATGGCCAATATAGTTAAATCTAATGGAGAAGGATTCGTACCTTATAAATGGGCTAAACCTGGATTTGATGAGCCCGTTGATAGAATTTCCTATGTTAAAGGGTTTCAACAATGGCAATGGATAGTAGGCTCAGGTAGTTACTTGGATGACGTAGAAAGTACATTTTCTTCAAAACGTAACCTTATAATAATTGATGCTTTAATTATTATCGCGATATTAGTTGGCTTTGGTTATGTCATAGGTAATAGCATTTTAAATCC
>OLHJ01000621.1_pt1 | contig 10598 bp, 9 predicted proteins | sample 1609491 | NCBI WGS metagenome assembly OLHJ01 (sample SAMN05416861, study PRJEB24817) | seawater metagenome | isolation source: Sea water | place: Canada:Atlantic | collected 2013-11
GTAGATCGTCGGCAGCGTCAGATGTGTATAAGAGACAGCTACAAATACAAGTGCCATGGCAAGGAGCCTTCACGTCATTGGGACCGCTTCAGTCTTGATGCACGTGCAGCACCAATCAAAAGGTCTGCTTTAGCTTCAGCGCCTGAAAATCCTCCGCTTACAGCGAATGTCCAGTTCCCGCCCTTAGTGTCGTAGAATGCGATCGCCACCTATGCAATTACCGCCTCTGCATCCACCCAGAACATCTGGAGGTGGGCACACAAGCACAAAACCTAAGGGACCAACAGCTCAACAGGACTAAAGATTGGCCCCATCAGTAAAGGTTTTTGTCTGTCTTGCTGTCTCAGCGCAAAGGTGAGGGAGGTGCCCAGTTGCAATGATCTTGGGGCACTCTATTTAAGAGTATCGGTATGTGTTACGCATAAAACTGGCGCAGACCCCACATCTGATGGTGCTTAATAAACGATATTGGCACTCGTGCCTGCAGTGCATAAAACAGAAAAATGGAAGCAAATAAAATGCAACTTCATCCAAAATGGGAATTCGTTGCCGACACAGTGATGGGTGGTATTTCAAATGGCACAGTCTCTCAAGAGGTCTTTGAAGGGCGCAAGGCAACCGTGTTACGTGGCAACGTATCCCTAGATAATAATGGAGGTTTTATACAAATGGCGTTTGATCTACGCAAGAATGGATCCGGTATTAATGTAAGCGAATGGGACGGCATAGAGTTGACGGTTTGTGGGAACGATCAGAACTATGATATCAGGCTGCGCACAGACCAGTTGACGCGCCCCTGGCAATCTTTTCGAACAGACATTTGTATCCAGCAAGTATGGCAAACCGTTAAAGTGCCTTTTGCAACATTTATCGCGCATAAAGTAGACGCGGCGTTCGACCCAAAATACCTACGCCGAATAGGTATACTGGCAATTGGTCGCGAATTTAACGCTCTAGTTGCCGTTTCAAGCATACGCTTTTATTGTGACATGTGAACATCACTCATCACGATCGGAATTCCATTTTCCCTTATCAAAGGGTTTCAATGCATCAACGATTCACTATTGGAGCCTTGCAGGGCGTATTAAACTCACAGGATCAACGTTTCTTTGCTGACCAGCCCACTTCTCCTAAAGCACATAGAGCTCACGCAACTACAGATCAAATTAGGGTTTCAGTGACACAATTTTTTACACTTGCAGTGAAGGCCTGCTTACTGCCCTTAGTGTCAAAATGTGAATGAAGAAGAACTGGCTAAACGTATCCAAAGATACCTCTTAGAAGCAAATATGACGGGTGAGGTAGGTGCCCAAATGACTTCACCATCGCATCTTTCACGAATTTTGTTCCCTTTGCTAACCGTCAATATATATTCAGAGATAGCCTCTCATAGAAACTCAATCTGATCGTCTGAGTAATTTACTATCTCCCAGGAAATAAAGAGATAATTCCACTTCAGGGTGGCGGTAAATACCAAGCAAAAGAGTCAGAAACAGGAGCCTGTAAAATGATCACTCAACCAACAATCCCTCGTAAAGACATCTACGATGAACGTGCAGCTAAGGGTGGACAAAGCTGCCGTTCGAATATTCCGTGCTACTTCTGCTTACGGCCCTTACCTGCCGTTGAGCATCCGCTCATTTGCTGCAGTACAGCTTCCCGATTGCGGACATTCGTTCGACGTACTGCATTTTGTCTGGGTTATTTTATCAAAATAATAAAGCCCAGCAACTTTAGCTTCGTAAAAGTGCAAACATTTTAAAACGATCTCCCCAAGGGGCCGCGTTAAAGTGTGAGGGCCATTTTTCACACATCAGACCCGATACAAAAGTATAAATCTGGCAGTAAAAACTGCCAATCACATACGTTTTGCAAAAATACCTTTTATGGCCACATAAAACACAGGTGTGAAAAACAAACCAAGAATTGTAACCCCCAGCATCCCGGAAAATACTGCGGTTCCTAAAGCTTGACGCATTTCGGCACCTGGACCGGTTGATATCATCAATGGAACAACCCCCAGAATAAAGGCAAAGGCGGTCATCAAGATGGGCCGTAATCGCAAGCGGCTTGCCTCTGTCGCGGCATCAACTGCGCTCAGACCTCTTTCGTCTTGGGCTTGTTTTGCAAACTCTACGATCAAAATAGCGTTCTTTGCTGCCAAGCCAACAAGTACAATCAAGCCAACTTGTGTCAGGATATTATTATCCATTCCACGCGCCATGACACCCAACAGTGCCGCAAAAACTGACAGCGGTACAATCAAGATGATTGCGAAGGGCAGCGTCCAACTTTCATACAAAGCGGCCAAGAATAAAAAGGCGAATAGGATCGAGAAGGCAAAGATGTAACTCGCAGTGTTACCTTGGTTACGCTCTTGGTATGCAAGTTCTGTCCATTCATAATCAACGCCATGGGGCAAGATTGCTTCGGCTAATTTCTCCATCGCCATCAACGCTTGCCCTGTTGAAACACCAGGTGCCGCAGACCCTTGAATAGGGACAGAAACGCGTTGGTTATACCTTTGTACTAATGAAGGTCCCGCTGTATCACGAATATCCATTATTGTTCCAAGAGGCACTAAAGCACCCGTTGCGGAGCGCACTTTCAAAGCAGCAATATCCTCTTTTTCGAGACGGAACTTTTGATCAGCCTGGGCACGCACCTGAAACTGGCGCCCAAACGAATTGAAATCATTCACAAAGGATGATCCCAAATTAATCGCCAATGTATCGAAGATCGCTCCTATAGGAACATTCAATATCTGAGCTTTGACTCGATCAATTTCCAAGTAGACTTGTGGACTACCAGCAGAGAATGTTGTGAAGACCCCCATAACTTCTTTTGATTGGGCTGCGGCCCCCATAATCGCATAAGCGGAGCCTAAAACACGGGACATATCCGACCCTTCATTTTCTTTAAGCTGTAGCTTAAACCCTCCACCATTACCAACACCCCGAACCGATGGTGGTGCGATCGCAATGATAAATGCTTCGCGCAGACCTTGCATACGACCAAATAAATTTCCAACGATTTTCTGGGCACTGAGATCGTTTTTTAACCTGTCATCGAAGCTATCAAAAGGTGTGAAAATCACGCCTTGATTGGATGCATTCGTAAAAGTCGCCCCTGAAAACCCTGCAAAGGCAACCGCATTAGCCACACCAGGTGTTTCAAGCGCAATTTGAGATGCTTTGCGCATCACTTCGTCTGTACGTTTTAAAGAAGCACCGTCGGGCAGTTGAACAACAACAATTGCATAACCTTGGTCGGTTTGTGGAATAAAACCTGTTGGAACTTTTTGGACAATCCAAACCGTGCCGGCCAAAAGTCCCACGAAAACTATCAAGCTGACAGTGATCATCTTCCATGACCCAATCAAAATTGTGACAATCTTTACATAAACATATGTGACTGCATCAAAGCCCTTATTAAATGCGTCCCTAAAAATAGACAGAAACCGCATCATAGAATTGTGAGTTGGTTCTTTGTTTTTTGCTTTTAATAAAATTGCACACAATGCTGGCGACAAACTAAGCGAGTTAATGGTCGAAAGGATGGTTGCGACGGAAATTGTTACTGCGAATTGTGTATAGAATTGGCCCGTAATTCCTGGAACGAATGCAGATGGAATGAACACGGCAATCAAAACCAAAGAGGTGCCGATGATAGCGTTAGACACTTCATCCATAGTACGCGCAGATGCATCGCGCGCAGATTTACCCTCTTCTATATTTCGCTCAACGTTCTCTACCACTACGATCGCATCATCCACTACGATACCAATCGCCAGAATAAGGCCAAACAAAGTTAGAAGGTTTAAAGAATATCCCAAAACAAGCATCACAGCAAAGGTGCCAACCAATGACACAGGTATAGCCAACAGTGGAATAATTGCCATGCGCCAGCTTTGCAAAAACACCAAGACAACTATAATCACCAGCAACACAGCTTCAAAGATTGTTTTGTAAACAGCACTAATCGACGCTGAAATAAACTCCGTTGGATTGTAAACAATTTGATGCTCTAACCCTGGTGGAAAATCTTTGCTCAGTTCGTCCATTTTGGCGATGATTTTTTCTGCTGTAGCCAAAGCGTTTGATCCTGGTCGTTGAAATACGCCCAAAGCAACAGCAGGTTTATTGTTCAAATAGGAATTAGTCACATAGGATTTTGCACCAATTTCAACGCGCGCAACATCCCGAACACGTACTATACGGCCGTCTTGCGTTGCTCGTACAATCACATTTCCAAACTCTTTGGGCGTTTCCAAACGTCCAGCAGTAGTGACAGTAACCTGAAATGCACTGTCACTGTTATTTGGCGGTGCACCAAGGGATCCGCCTGAAACTTGTACGTTTTGTTCTCGTAAAGCCCCAACAACATCACTCGCGACAATACCCAATGATGACATTTTATCGGGGTCCAACCAAACGCGTGCAGCAAATTCACGTTCGCCAAATATGATAATATTACCAACACCGTCCGAACGTACTAACAAATCACGAACACGCGCACGCGCATAATTTGATACATACAATTGGTCATAGGTTTCATCAGGCGACAGCATATGGATTACCATCATCAAATCCGGTGAGGACTTTGTCGTCGTAACCCCAAGACTACGTACTTCTTGAGGCAATCGCGGCAATGCTGTTGTTACGCGATTTTGAACCAGAACTTGGGCTGAATCTAAATTGGTGCCAATTTCGAATGTAACCGTCAAACTCATCGACCCATCCGCAGTGGCATAAGACGACATATACAACATGCCTTCTACACCATTGATTACTTGCTCGAGTGGTGTCGAAACAGTTGAGGCTACAGTTTCAGCATCAGCCCCAGGGTAATTTGCCTGCACAACAATAGATGGTGGGGCAATGGCTGGGTATTGTTCTACTGGTAGCTGGGTATATCCAACCGCACCCAATATTGTCATGATAACAGATAAAACAATCGCAAAAACGGGGCGATCTACGAAAAACTTTCCCATTTTATTATTCCGCAACCGCTGGCAGTTCAACCAGCTCAGGTGTTACAACCGCGCCTGGACGCGCCCGCAATAAACCTTCAATAACGACTTGTTCGCTGCCATCTAAACCCGATCGGATAATTCTGTAGCCATCATGCATAGGCCCAGGCTGTACAACTTTTGCTTTTGCTTTGCCTTCCTCATCAATCACCATCACAACACGTCTATTTTGGTCAGTAGTCAAAGCAGCGTCTGGAATAAGAATACCTTCATAAGGCAACGATCCTGGAACAATTGCCGTGCCAAATAAACCTGGTGTTAAAATTCCATCGGGGTTTTCTAAGATTGCACGAACACGCATTGTACCCGTTTGTTCATCAATCCGGTTTTCAGAAAAGTCTAAGAACCCTTTTTGCGGCGGTATTATTTCGTCTGACAACTTAATTATAACCCCAAGTCCGCCAGCGCCTTCTTGTAATACGCTTCCACGTGCACGCGCATCACGTTGATATGCAAGAAAATAACGTTCATCGATATCGAAAAAGAAATAAATCGGGTCGCCTGAAACGATTGATGTTAATACAGTCTCATTCTGATTAACCAAGTTACCCGCAGATATAAAGTTCTGATCAATACGGCCCGAAATAGGCGCGCGAATTTCTGTAAAGTCCAAATCTATTTGTGCCAATTCTTCCGCTGACTTAGCTTGTTCCAAAGCACCTTGTGCCGCCAGAAACGTTTCTTGACGTGCATCAACGGTGCTTCGGGAAATATTACCATTTTGCACCAAAGCTTCGGCACGTTCCAATTGTTCTTTGGCGAACTGATGCGAAGCAGTCGCGATATTGATCTGTGACTGCGCTTGGCGTAACACTGTTTCGAATGTACGTTGGTCAATCGTATATAAAAGATCGCCCTTTTTAACAAATGCTCCGTCTTTGAAATGCACAGCACTTAAATATCCTGATATGCGCGCGCGTATCATCACTTCAGATTTGGATGCAAAACGGCCAACAAACTCGTCTTGTTCAATGATATTTTTAACCACTGGCTTTGCAACCGTTACAGGTGGTGGTGCTTGCTGGGCGCTCACAGGAAATATAAAACCAGCAAGTGAAAGCAATACAATAAAACTACGAAACATCATGGCTAGTATTCCTTCGGAGGGTTTATAAAGCATCTGTGTATAGAGAGTGCTTGACGCGATCATAGAGATATAATGCATCTATGATAAATGGCAACGAGCATAATTGCATATATGGTGACAGAATTAGCTACACTTGCCCTAAAATCATCAGCGCATAGATTATATAAAGCGTCGATAATGTTCCCAAAAGGAAGGCTGGAACGCGGATGAATGGAATTCCAGTATAATGAAGCACTGCAAACGCGGCTCTACCCACTATAAATAACAATGCAGCCATTTCTGCTCCACTCCCTTGCAAACCCGTTATAGCGGCCGTCCGAACCGGAACCCGTCCTTAACCCGGCTTTGATGTTGCCGCGCAATAGCATAAAAACCGGACTTACAAAGCTGCGATGGCTGCGTCGAATTCGCGCTTGTAAAAAGCTTTTTCATCCTCGCCAGCTTGCACTCCACGTCCGACTTTTTGGGCCTGGTCGAAAAACCCTCTGGCCGGGCTGATGCCGCTCGCTTTGCTTACTACCAGCGCGGCGACGAAGGGCGCGCCAATCCGGGCATCCTCGGCCATGGTTTCCTCAAGGGCTTGCGTGACTTTCGCGATAGAACCAGGCATGTAAAGCCCCATTGCGCGCGCAAGCTGACCATAGGTTATTGGGAGATCTTTGACAGGCAGCCCGTTCAGGTACGCCCTGATATCTTTATCCACGTTAATCCCTGCGTTTTGTCATCCGGCGAAGTTAAGAGGTCGCCCGTCTGGCCTCAAGCTGGTTTCCTCAAACAGCACCGCTCCCGGCAATGTTTTCCTCAGGTATCAAATCTCTAGTATAGTCGCACCCGTTGTCTGACGCGATTCAAGTGCTTTGTGTGCTTCCGAAACGCGATCCAGAGGGAAACGCTGATCGATGCGGATTTTGACCTCACCTGTTGTTACTTTTTCAAATAATTCTCTTGCCATTTGCTGGCAGGTTTCATGTTCTGCGATATGGGTAAACAAGGTTGGGCGTGTGATTTTCAGTGAGCCTTTTGCGCCAAGTAAGCCCACATCCAGTGGCGGCACTTTGCCCGAAGCGTTGCCGAAGGTAATCATCATTCCCAATGGGCGAAGGCTGTCGAGCGAACCTTCGAACGTATCTTTGCCAACTGAATCCATCACGACATCGATGCCTTTGTCCGCGGTGATTTCCTTGACCCGTTTCGCAAAGTTTTCGGTTCGGTAGTTGATGACGTGTGTCGCACCATGCTGAAGAGCCAACGCGCACTTCTCATCCGAACCGGCGGTGCCAATCAGCGTGATGCCTTCGGAGCGCGCCCACTGACATGCAATGAGGCCAACCCCGCCTGCCGCCGCGTGAAAGAGAACTGTATCACCTTTGGCGATGGGGGTTGTCCGACAGAACAAATATTGAACCGTCAGTCCCTTCAACATCATAGCTGCGCCCTCTTCAAACGAGATGGCGTCAGGCAATGGACAGACCTGTGCTGCAGGCATAATACGCGCTTCACAGTAGGCACCTGGGGGCATCGACGCATAGGCTGCGCGATCTCCGGGTTTCAGGTGGGTAACACCTTCGCCAATAGCCTCAACCACACCAGAGGCTTCCATTCCAAGTGCCGTTGGCAGAGCAAGAGGATAAAGGCCCGTCCGCTGATAGACATCAATAAAGTTGAGGCCGCAGACTTTGTGCCGGATACGCAATTGTCCGGGGCCCGGATCGCCGACTTCTTGGTTCACAACCTTCATGGCCTCCGGTCCGCCGAATTCTTCAATGACGATGGTTTTTGCTAAGGAGGTAGTCATGCGGGTTTCCCTTATAAGAAGAATCAGTTATTTTGAATAAAGTACCATATCTGTAACGTTAATGTCCCTTGCTTAAATTGTTCAGAGAGAACTATACAAACGGGCAGTATCTGACTTCCCACTAACTTGTCTGGCCCGAAAGTGGCCGTCGGTACAAACATCAGAGGAGACAGCTTTGTTGCGCTACCGACCTTAGATGGCCTGTCTGGAGTTTACACCAATGAATGGCCGGTTTAGGGAAACCATTGGTACGTTTTGTTCCCGCAGCGAACGGCTCCTTCCCGCCCATAGTTACCAGGTCAGCTCACAGCCTCGGCCCGTTGCTGCCTTTCACCGGTTGATCTAATGCTGCGATGCAGCTTCCACAGACCGGCCATTCGTGCATCGCGCAGCATTTTGCCAGCTTAAACGTCGGTCTGCGGACAAGCCAGACCTTCGCCTGATGATGTCCTTTGTTGCGCCGCGATTTGAATAAGCAGGCGGTCAAGCAAACCTGACGACTTTATATGCGAACTGTGGTAACGCGGGTATATATTTTGCTCATATTTATCGCAAATAGTATAATTAATAAGCATTTTATCATTTATTTTTAGTGACATCCATTAGAATAGGTAAATAATATTGCCCTAAGTGATTAGTCAGTCAAAAGTTGGTATCAGAGATACTATCAAAGGACTGGCTAAATGAGAATACGCAGCTTTGGATACAACCATTTAGATTTATCATCTCACACACAACAAATATTAGGTAGTGTGTTTACTTTGATAGCAGGGCTTGGAAGCGTAGTAAAATCACGCCTATCGAAATCATTTATGCAATTCAAAATTAACCGGTTATCTTCGGCTTTAAGCTCAATGTCTGACTATCAATTGGATAAGGCTGGCCTTTCCAGAAAAGACATCAAACACCACGCTGAAACACTTATTAAATATGAATATGATGGGTTGTAATGCCTTAGGACATAAATCAAATTTTTATGTCAAATAATAAATCGTCAGCTTGTCTGTCGAAACTGTTGCTGATGTTGTTGCTCGATCCTCCCAGAGACAGTCCAACATCGCAAGTTAGCGGCCAATCCTCCCAGATCCCGTTGACATCTGGGGCTAACATCTGGGGAGAGTGTTAGCCCCAAACACAATAATGTTTAACGCGACGATCCAGTCGTAGAAGGGCTCCTTGCGGTCATCTGACGATTTCAGCCAGGTTCTGCCGTCATAAACTGGCCTGAAAGTCAGTTGTGTGGGACAAAGCGGCCGTTGCCCTGTCAGCGATTGGTTGGGCCAAGATAGGCAAAACGATATGCCAGCGCGACACCACCAGCTCCTCCCGCAACATTCCCTAAGGTAACCCAGATCAAGTTGCCTATAGCATCAATAATCGTTACCCCAGACGCGGCAAACCACCCCTGTGGAAAGAAATACATGTTCGCGACGGAATGTTCGAGGCCAAGTAATACAAAAGCACTAATTGGCCAGATGATCGCCATGACTTTTCCCGCTGCGGTCCGTGCAGCAAACGACAGCCAAAGCGCAAGGCACACCAGCGCATTGCACAAAGCACCGCGCATAAAGGCTTCAAACGGTAGTAACGTGGCCTTGGCCCGGGGGATTTCGGCTGCAGTAATACCCATGGAGCCATCCAAAAGGCCAGTTAAACCAAAAGCAATCGCGAGCCCGGCTGCACCCACAAGGTTCCCAATGTAGACGATGCCCCAACTTCGCAACAACATGCCCATGGTGATTTTTCGATCAACAAGCGCCATTACCATAAGCGCATTTCCGGTAAATAATTCTGCCCCGCCGATAATTACTAGAATAAGGCCAAGTGAAAATACAATGCCGCCAAGTAACCTTGCAGGTCCAAAGGAGGCATCCACTCCAGTCATCACCATGGTGTAAGCTGCTGCTCCGAAACCTATGAACGCTCCAGCAAGGATAGCCAGCACAAACATCTGTAATGGTGGAAGTTGTGCCTTCGTGACACCAACGCCTTCTACCAGCATTGCGATCTTCACTGGTTTGTAGGCATCATAGTTGTTTTCGTCGGTCATAATGCAAACGATAGCGGGTTGATCGGGTGGGTGGAAGGCCATTTATATCGCTGTAGGCAGAAAGGGCTCTTTGCCGCCATTGCGGGTAAGTTTTCCTCAATTGGTGGTCGAATGACTGCTTTCGAAAATTGGGCCTAAAAGTTAGCGACCGCATGAACGGCTCCTTCCCGCCCTTTGTGCCAGATGTAGCGAACGGCCCATTGCTGCCTTTCGCCAGTCGACTTAGTGCTGCGATGCAGCATCCCCGAACCGGCCATTCGTGCTCAGTGCAGTGTTTTTACTGACTGTAGGTCGGGAGTGTGGGGCAAATTACCGTTTTTGATTTTGAGTGTTGTTCAACTTGCGACACCAAGTGTATGGCAGAAAAGTACCAAGAACGGAAACGTGAGAAATTTTAGGAACTCATAAGGTCCGCCGCAATCTTACCCCAATCGTCGGCGCCTTTAGCCCCTTTGCCATTTCCACCAACGGCTACAGCGATTTTTCGTCCGTCTACATAGTCGATAATTGGCAGCCCGCTTAAGGTTTGGGTCACGGCGCAGGTATTGGTATGCCAGTCGTTACAAGTCTTCAGGGATGGTATAAGGCTGTCTCTTATACACATCTGACGCTGCCGACGATCTACTCTGTGTAG
>OLHJ01000623.1_pt1 | contig 10583 bp, 10 predicted proteins | sample 1609491 | NCBI WGS metagenome assembly OLHJ01 (sample SAMN05416861, study PRJEB24817) | seawater metagenome | isolation source: Sea water | place: Canada:Atlantic | collected 2013-11
AAAAAAGACCTCATGCAAATGAGGTCTTTTTTTTGTTAAAGATGTGTTAACAGAATTGGGAAAGTTTTGCCATGTGATTCCTTTTAAAGAACTTTAAAGCTTATTCCATAGAATCAAACCTAGCCATATGAAGAATATAAAATTGAGCTTGTTATTTGTGTTAATTACAAGCATGTTAACAGCACAACAAACTCCCCAGCCCAATTATAGGGCAGCAGCTAAATATTCACCCAAGAATTTAGCAAAATTAGTACACTCAACCTCTGTGAGTCCACATTGGTTAAAAAAAGGAAACCGTTTTTGGTACCAGTATAAAACTTCTGAAGGATCGAACTATTACATTGTGGATGCAGATAGAAAAACGAGGAAGCCCTTATTTGATAACGTGAAAATGGCGAAATGGTTGACAGAAATCACCAAAGATCCCTATGATGCGCAACACCTGCCGAGATTTAATTTTAAATTCAACGCTGCCGAGAATACCATTCAATTTTATGTGACGGCTACAGAAGAAGTGCCGGTAGTAGAAGCTGAAGGCTCTGCGAAAAAATCAGAGGATAAGAAAAAGGAAAAGAAAGGAGCAAAAAAGCCTAAAATGGAGAAGAAAGTCTACCACCTCGCCTACAGGTTAGGGGGTAATGGCTTGACGATTTTAGACACCAAGAAAAAAGCAAAGCAGCCTTGGAAGAAGTGGGCAAATATTGCTCCGGATAGCTCTATTGTTTTGTATTCCAAAAACTTTAACATTTATTGGATGGATAAAGAAAACTTTAAAAAAGCAATAAAAGATGAGAAAGATTCAACCATTGTTGAGAATCAATGGACAAAAGACGGTGTTGAAAACTATGGCTACGGAGGCGGAGCAAGAGGTGAAGACAACGAGACCAAACTAAAAAATAAGGATAAGAAAAAGGGAATTTGGGGAACTTGGTCTCACGATTCTAAAAAATTCGTTTTTCAAAAATCAGATTCGAGACATATCAAAGATTTATGGGTGATCAACGCTGTAAAAAGTAAGCGTCCTGTTTTAGAAACGTATAAGTATCATATGGCGGGAGAGCAAGAATACTATAAGTCGGAGTTGATTATCTTCGACATTCCTTCCAAAGGCATGGTAAACGTTGCTTTGGATACAATAAGGCAACAAAGTCTTTCTGTATTTAGAGCGCCTCGTAAGCAGTCCAATAGAGATGATGAGTTTCAGCCATCTTTGCTCCTTTCAAAAAAAGGGAAATTGTACTACAGTGTGATCAGTAGAGACCGTAAAAAGTTAGACATCTGTGTGGCTGATCTAGAGACAGGAGCATCGAAAGTGCTTATTGAAGAGCGTTTTAATACCTATATCGAAGCAAGACCACTGGTGTTATTCAATGACGAGAAAGAAATGTTGCATTGGGCAGAACGCGATGGATGGGCACATTTTTATCTGTACGATTCAGAAGGGAACTTAAAGAAACAAGTGACCAATGGAGATTACCACGTTGATGGCTTTGCTGGATTGGATGAAAAAACGAGAACGCTCTATTTTTCGGCCAATGGAGTCAATAAAAAGCAAGATCCTTACTATGAGCACTTGTATCAGATCAATTTAAATGGAACCGGACTGAAAACCTTAAATCCTGGTGACTTTACAGCAAGAACAAGTATGGCAGATTCAAACCGTTATTTTGTATCGAACTATTCTAGCGTCAATACCATTCCAAAGTCAGAATTGCGTTCTGCAGATGGTCGCTTGGTGATGAAGTTAGAGGAAGCAGATTTGTCGCAATTATTTGCAACAGGGTATCAATTCCCTGAACCTTTTAAAGCGAAGGCAGCAGACGGAATTACCGATATTTATGGGGTGATGTACAAGCCATTTGATATGGACAGCACAAAAACATATCCCTTGTTAGAATATGTATATCCAGGTCCGCAAACAGAAGCGGTAAACAAAGCCTTTTCGTACAGAATGGATCGTGTAGATCGTATGGCGCAGGTAGGATTTGTAGTAATTACCCTAGGAAATAGAGGAGGACACCCAGGTCGTTCGAAGTGGTATCACAACTACGGATACGGAAACCTCAGAGATTACGGATTGGCAGATAAAAAATATGTTGCAGAACAATTGGCCAATAAGCATAAATATATTGACATTTCTAAAGTTGGAATCTACGGTCACTCAGGAGGTGGTTTCATGTCTACTGCAGCCATGTTAGTCTATCCAGACTTCTTTAAAGCAGCTGTTTCCTCTGCTGGAAACCACGATAACAATGTGTACAATAGCTGGTGGAGTGAAACACACCATGGCGTAAAAGAGGAGATTGATGAAAAAGGAAAAGTAACGCATGCCTATAAAATTGATACCAATCACTCGATTGCTAAAAATTTAAAAGGACACTTGTTGTTAATTCACGGAGATGTCGATAACAATGTGCATCCGGCTGGAACCATTCGCATGGCAAATGCATTGATTAAAGCCAACAAGCGCTTTCAATTCATGACCATGCCAGGACAACGACACGGGTTTGGAAACATGACAGAATACTCTTTCTGGTTGCGTGCAGATCACTTTAGCAAATACCTACTCGGTAAAGAAGCAACAAGTGTTGATATGACCGAAATGAATAGAGATATGCCTAAAAGTAAATAAGAAGTGCTTCCATAAAAAAAGCCCAAGCAATGCTTGGGCTTTTTTTATGTCTTGACTATTTTTTATCGAGCCAATCTTTTCTGTTTTGTAAAATTTCTGAACCTATTTCCAGTCCGGCTTTCTCAAAGCTTTCAATCGAATAGCTAGGGTCTTTGATAAGCGTTGCTTTGGCGCTTCTAAGGGCTCCATGTCTGCTGAATTGTATCGCAACAGTGTCTCCAATGGTATAGTTGCTTAAAATTGCTTTTACAGAACGATCGCTGCTTACGACATGGTTGTTGATTGCAAGGATGCGGTCGCCTCGGTTGAGTCCTGCTTTGTAAGCCGGACTTCCAATTTGAGCATTTTCTTGGACCACTCCATCCGTTGTTGTGACCCCAAAAAATACTTGGGTGCTCTCTCTTTTTAATGAAATACCTACATTCTTAAAAAGGTCCTTGTAATTAGGCATGGCACTTTTGTAAATAAAATTCGCAAAGAAATAATTTCCAAACAGTTCTCCTGCATAGGCATTCAAAGATTCTTGTAGGTTGTCTATCGTGAATGGTGTTTCTGTTTTTCCATAGTTTTTCCAAACAGATTGTACGTATCCATCCAGTGTCAGTCCTTTTTTTTCCTTTCGTAGAGAAAGGTCTAAAGCCAAGGCCAACATGTGTCCATATGAAGTAGGAGAGATATAGGTATTGTCACTATTTGTAGCCATTCTAGAAGCATCAGCATCTGTCAACGACGCTTGATAGCTCATTTCTATCGCATTAAAAAAAGAACGTCCCGGTGAATTCCAAACAGTGTTGAATGCGTTTTGTAGACTCGCCATGTATGCATCATGCGCTAATAGGCCAGTTCTAGTGAGTATTAAGTTGCTGTAGTATTCTGAAAACCCCGCAGAAAACCACAATGCACCGCTCATCTCTGTTGTTTCAAAATGAGGTTGTTTTACTGACTTTGGTTGTATGCGAGCTGCATTCCACGCATTGAAAAATTGAAGAGAAGCATTCTTTAGATGTGCTGTAAATACGCCTTCTGCAAGAGGTGTGCTACTTGTCAAAACACTTGCATTTCTGTGTGCCATTCCATCTTCATGCACTTGCGGTAGGTGATGGACTAGAAAAAAATAGTCACCATGATCGAACTTTGGAAATTCTCCAAAGACGGCTTTTTGTTGTACTACTATTTTTTTGACAGCCTCAACATAGCGGTCTAGTTCCGCTTCGCTACCCATATGATTTAAGACAATATGAATGTTTTGTGTGGTCTCGTTAGAGCTTGCCTCAAAGCTACGTATTTGATGTTTTCCCAAAGCGATTGGACTGTCCATAAAAGAAGTTACATCCGAAGCATAGTAAGTGTTTTCAAACATTTGTTTCAGTGGGGTGGCCACCTTCCAATCTTTTGTGGGATTGAGAGTTATCTGTATAGTTGTTTCCAATAATGATGGCGCATAGATGAAAGAAGCAGGCATATTTAATAGGGCGTACTGCTCATGTATTTGGGAGTAGATTGCATCACCGCTATTTCCAAACAAGGTATACCTTACGTTTACAGTTCCATCATGAGCTTCAACACTCCATTGATGCGGGTTTGGACGGGTGAGTACTAGCGCCTCTCCCTGGCTATTGGTGGCTTGTACCCGATATACATTTTTAGCAAATGCATGCAGGGTTTGGCTTCCCGGAGCGCTACTGCCCATTCTAAATGAAAAGGTTCCTTCTTTAATCTGTGTAAAAGAGACCTTTATCTCAGCCTCATGTTGCGCTGCATTTGGAAACGAAACATCATAGGTGATGTAACTTTGTGCACTTGCTGTGATTGATACAGAACAGAGAAGTACGAATAGAATTTTGACGGTGTGAAAACGCATGCTGCTAGTTTTAAATAGTTCCCTCAAAACTACATAAAAAACACTTAATCCGCTACATATTCTAAAATATCGGCAGGCTGACAATCCAATGCCTTACAAATAGCCTCTAAGGTAGAAAATCGAATGGCTTTTGCCTTGCCAGATTTTAAAATAGAAAGGTTGGCGGTGGTAATACCAATGATTTCTGCCAACTCTTTGCTTTTCATTTTTCGTTTGGCAAGCATGATGTCTAAATGTACAATAATTGCCATGGCTATATGGTTAAGTCGTTTTCTTGCTTTGCAGATTTTGCGATGTTAAAAGCGTCACTCAAAATCATAAAAAACAGCCCCAATCCAATGAGAATCAAATTAGAATTCAATCCCAATTCCATTGTTAATTTTTTATCAAAGTATAGACTACCTGTAATTGATAAGAGTGCAGCAACCATCCCTGAAATGGTAAGGATATTTCCAATTTTACGAAATGAATCAATCACAAAAACATCAAATACTTTTGTATTTAAAAAGTAACGCAATGACTTTCGAAAGAGATGTAAACTATAAATAATCAGCAAAAAATTCAAAAGAGAAAGGATTGCCAATATTTTTGAAAATGTACTCTGAACAAGCAGTTCGACACCCATTATTTTCAGCTCTAAATTGGCAACATCATAAAATAAAATGAGAGGAATACATACAAGGATCAATGGGACTCCTATGGGAGCTGTCACAATCCAAATAAGATCTACAATGCTTTTTAAAATCTGTGTTTTTTTCATGCTTGTATGACTATATGGTTAAGTCGTTTTCTTGTTTGAGTTTACTTGCATGTTCAAAGCTTTTGCTAAATAGCACAAAGAACAAACCAATAATAATTAAGAAGGTACTCTTTAAATCAATGGCAGCAGCCACATCAATTAAAAATGGAATGAAGGCATTTAGTTGCCATATATTATGCGTAATTCCTAGTGTGTGAATCGCCGAGATGCATAGTACTAAAATGGTAGAAAGGCCAATAAAAATAAAGAGACTTCCTGCTCTTTTGAGATGTTTGATGACGGCTACCGTGTAAAAATCTGATTCAGTAAAAGAAGAGATACACCTTCTTAGCGCGTGTATTGAAATAATGAAGAGCATAAAATTGATTCCTGTAGTTATCGGAACAAGATGAATTTTCCATGAAAAAAAATGAAAAAACATGGCGTATCCTTGTAAATAAATAGGTAAAGACTCTGTAAAGAAATAGAGTGCACTAAAAAAAAGAATCGCACCAACTGCGACTGCAAGTAAAGAAAAGTAGAGTTCGTTTATGAGCTGTCTGAGTGTGTTGATTGTTTTCATGTTTAAATGGTTAAGTCGTTTTCAGATTTAATGGAAACACCTTGTTTCACAATTTGCGCAAAAATAAAAATGACTCCAGATAAGAAGACAAAGTCACTAGAGAACAAATACAGTTCAAAATGATGCTTTTGACCAACAAACTGCATGTGGGTATTGTGTATAATAGCAACAATCCATAAATAAAAAATACCCATACTGATTCGCTGCATGTACGTGTGTAAATCAATATTAAAAGGCTCATTGATGTCCAGCTTTTGTAGCAGTTTCATCACCAAATAAGCGATATATGTTTCTGTTGAAAAAAAGATAATTTTATACCCAACGAGCAATGAATAATGGAGAAAACTATAATTTCTGTATTCAATTAGGTTCATTCCTTCATAGACATTGGATGCAGCTTCAGGAGTATAGATACTCAGAAAATAGTTTGTCAAAATGATACTCGTTTTAATGAATAACCCCATGAGCGCTAGCCATGAGAATACATACATAACTTTAATTAACTTTTTCGTTTTCATACCTCTTATTGAATTGGTTTATGGTTGAATGAGCTGTTAGTAGTAATTACAAATATAGTTGAAGGCACGTTTATGCAGTCTATATATAGTGAAAAATCATATTTTATAATTTCTATTCTTCATTTTTTCGGAATAGAGTTGTATTCTAGGGCTCTTTAATATTTATAAATAGACTCGTTAATCCAATGAAATTTTCTATTGAGTAGTCTAAATTTGGTTGTTGGTACCTTCTTTAATATGATTTGTGTGTTTTCTCCATGTAACGTTAGCTTTTTTGTTGAGTCTAGGGTATAATTGAATTTTTGATCTCCTGAACGAGATGAATTACTGAAGTTAATTTCTCTTTTGTTTGTATATTCTTTGAATGAATACCTTTCTATGGTATCCGTCATTTTTTTGACAATAGCTTCTTTTTTAAAATCAATTATCAAATATCTCCATCGATCTCCGTCTGTCAATAGAGGAGGAATGGTATCCTGATCTTTAATGAATAGCTCTGTTTCCCATATGCCTCTTAACGCACTGTTCGATCTCAGTTGTTCAGTTGCTTTAAATGTAATGAAACATTGGATGATGATGACCAATATTACCATGATAACGATTGTTTTTTTTATGAATTTACTACCTTTCACCAACATACTATTCTGACCATAGGTTGTGCAGTGTTCTTTACGAATTGTTTCGTTTGTAAAAAAGATTCCGATGATCCGTTTTCTATGTCTGAATAGTAAAATAAGACTCATTGCTACCAAGTGAATAGAAAATAATTTCACAGGAATGTCATAGGTAAGATTCATGAATGCAATATGCATCATGATTCCAAAAACAAGCATACTGCCTAAAAGAGTAGTCCTACGATACAGTAAAAAGCACCCTCCCAAAATTTCGAGTCCTCCAAGAAAAATATTGTACGCCATGGAGTGTCCCATAAAGGTCCAGGCCAATCCCATTGGAGACATTTCTCCTACAGGCTGCACTAATAGTTCTAAATTCGGATCAGCAAATTGTCCTTTGAAAACTTTGGCAAGCCCATAAAATAACATTGCTATACTCAAGAAGAGTCGTAATGTACATTCGAACCAATACAAGAGCTTCTGGTAAGAGGTATTCTTTGTCTCGAATATCGACCAAGCAATGAGTAGTACAAAGCTTATGAGTAGGTTTACGATGAATCGAATATAATCAAAGGTTCTGTCTCCACTACCTGTACTTTCTATTGAGAAATCGGCACCCCATTTTAAAATATTAGAAGAAAACCAGCGCAGCGGAGTTTCCATAAATTTTCCGATGAATAGTAGAAGAATAAATAGGATGAAATAACTAAAAAGAAATCTAAAGATAAATTTAGAGATATTTGTCCATGTGAAAGGGCGGTTCTGAGCGGTGTCCATTTTTTGATTCGTTTTTATCAGCATACAAAAGTATTAAAATTATTGAAAAACAATAATAAATTATTGTTAAAAAGTTATTTTATGAAATTCATTTAAATGAGACAGCAGCTAATTGGGTATATTTTTTCCTACATTTGTAGTGATGAAATTTCCAGAAAAATTAGCAAACAAGAGCAGCCTTAGAAAAGAAAACAAGGCGTTTAGGAGTTTGGGCGTTGCTACCTCTTTAATCGATTTTTCTTCGAATGATTATTTGGGTTTTGCAAAGTCTGAGACTATTTTCGATGCGACACATCAATTTTTAGTTGCGCAACACATAAAGTTGAACGGAGCCACAGGTTCTCGTTTGTTATCGGGAAATCATGACTTGTATGGGCTTTTAGAAAAACAATTGGCTGACGTTCACCAGTCAGAAGCTGCACTGGTTTTTAATTCAGGATATGATGCAAACATTGGCTTTTTTTCTTCAGTCCCTCAGCGAGGGGATGTTATTTTATATGACGAGTTGATTCATGCATCCATCCGAGATGGTATTCAAATTTCAAATGCAAAAGCCTATAAGTTTAAGCACAATGATTTGGAAGAGCTGGCGTCTTTGCTAGAGCGTCATTCACAAGGTACTGACACACCCAATGAGGTCTATGTTGTGACCGAAGCTGTTTTTTCGATGGATGGAGATACGCCAGACTTGCTTGCAATGTCTAAAATGACTGAACAGTATGCTGCCTTTTTGGTTGTTGATGAAGCGCATTCGGTGGGTGTTTTTGGTGCGAAAGGTGTTGGTAAAGTACAGGAATTAGGACTTGAAAAAAAGGTGTTTGCTCGGATTGTTACCTTTGGAAAGGCCCTAGGTTGCCATGGAGCAGTGGTTTTAGGGAGCGACGAATTAAAGGCATACTTGGTTAATTTTTCACGAAGTTTGATCTATACAACCGGATTGGCCCCACATGCTGTTGCAACCATTAAAATGGCCTATGATTCATTGACGCGTGGGAGTGCTGAAGCTAGGTTCGCTCAGCAACAACTGCAAGAGAATATTACTTTTTTTAGATCAGAAATAATAAGGCTAGCACTTACAAAGAATTTTACAGAAAGTACTTCAGCCATTCATTGTTGTCTTATTCCAGGTACATTGAAAACCAAAGCTATTTCTCAAGAACTTCAAGAAAAGGGTTTTGATGTCAAAGCAATTTTAGCTCCTACTGTTGCTGTGGGACATGAGCGATTGCGCTTTTGTTTACATGCCTACAATTCTAAAGAAGAAATAACGAAAGTTTTAGAGAACCTTCGTAATTTTGTAGTCGAATGAAGCAGCAAACATTTTTTATAACAGGAATTTCTACTGAAGTAGGAAAGACAGTGGCTGCAGCCATTGTTACAGAGGCCTTGAAAGCCGATTATTGGAAGCCCGTACAAGCAGGTGAGTTGGACCATTGTGATACGAAGAAAGTAGCACGATTGGTGTCGAATGAGAAATCTCAATTTCATCCCAATAGCTATGCCTTGCATACGCCTATGAGTCCGCATGCAGCAGCTGCAATAGACAATGTACACATTGACATAGCAGCGGTAGTTGCACCAGCAACAGAAAATCATCTGGTCATTGAAGGTGCAGGAGGGTTGTTAGTACCCTTGAATGATACAGATACCATTCTAGACCTCATCTTGCCGTCCTATAAAGTGATTGTGGTGTCGCGTCATTATTTAGGCAGCATCAATCACACCTTATTGACCTTGCAATTATTGCAGAAAAAAGGCTTTGAGATAGCCGTTATTTTTTCAGGTGAAGAACATCCAACCACCGAGGCGGTTATTAAAAAAATGACAGGAGTAACGGTCATTGGACGTATTGATGAAGAACCCTATTTTGATCAGAATGTTGTGAAAGAATATGCAGACCTGTTTAAAGAGCAATTAGAAAAATTATAAAACGTCATCCTGCATATTGTTTTGTGTCAAACGATCAAAACAGCGGTAACATGACCAACGCGATTATGACCTTACAAGAAAGAGATAAAAAACATTTGTGGCATCCCTTAACACAGCACAAGTTACATCCCGATCACTTGGCAATAACCAAGGCGAAAGGGGCTGTATTATACGATGATGCAGGAAAGGAATATATTGATGGTATTGCTTCTTGGTATACCTGTATGTATGGACATTGCAATGCGACTATTACCAATAAAGTAGCAGCACAGATGCAACAATTAGACCATGTTGTGTTTGCAGGGTTTACCCACGAGCCTGCTGTGAAGTTATCAGAAGAATTGATTAAAATCCTGCCAGGAAATCAAGAGAAACTCTTTTTCTCAGACAATGGATCTACGTCTATTGATATTGCCATAAAAATGGCGTTGCAATACCATTTTAACAAGGGTGAAAAACGCGGAAAGATCATTGCTTTAGAAGATGGATTTCACGGAGATACCTTTGGAGCCATGTCAGTTTCTGGTTTGTCTGTTTACAACGGGCCTTTTGAAGACTTCTTTATTGATGTTGCCAGAATTCAAGTCCCAACAAAAGAGAATTTTCAGCTTGTAAAAGAACAATTTACAACACTTCTTAAAGAAAATAACGTAGCAGCCTTTGTCTATGAGCCTTTGGTGCAGGGAGCAGCAGCCATGAAAATGTTTGATGGAACCTTATTAGATGCCTTGTTGGCAATCGCAAAAGAACACCATGTATTGTGTATTGCAGATGAGGTCATGACGGGTTTTGGAAAAACAGGAAAAAACTTTGCTTCTGAGCATTTGGTCAATCAACCAGATATCATCTGTTTATCAAAAGCATTGACCGCAGGGTTGGTACCTGTCTCTTATACACATCTGACGCTGCCGACGATCTACTCTGTGTAGA
>OLHJ01000624.1_pt1 | contig 10578 bp, 8 predicted proteins | sample 1609491 | NCBI WGS metagenome assembly OLHJ01 (sample SAMN05416861, study PRJEB24817) | seawater metagenome | isolation source: Sea water | place: Canada:Atlantic | collected 2013-11
TCGTGGGCTCGGAGATGTGTATAAGAGACAGTTTTTATCTGCTGCAATTTGACCTGAATCAGGTTCTAACTCTTTTGACAGAATTTTGAGCATTGTAGATTTCCCAGCACCATTTTTTCCAATTAAACCTATTCGGTCACCTGGACTTAGCTTAAAGGTAATATCCTCGAAAAGAAATTCGCCTTGAAATGAAATAGAAAGATTATGGATATTGAGCATTTGTTACTTTTGTTACAATAAAATTATTAATAAAACGTAAATTTGTACCGAAATACAAAGCGCAAAAGTAATCAAATTTAAATCATGTTAAAAGGCACAAAAGCGTACAGCATTTTTACAGGAGCTTGTCCAAAATGTCATCAGGAATCTATGTACGAAACTAAGAATCCTTATGTCTTAAGTGATGTATTAAAAATTAATGAAAAGTGTTCGCAATGTGATACACGTTATCGCTTAGAACCTTCCTTTTTTTATGGTTCAATGTACGTAAGTTATGGTGTTGGTATTGCTTTTGCTGTAGCTGCTTTTGTTATTAGCAACTTAATTTTTAATTCCACACTACTTACTGCGTTTATTGCAATTGTCATGACTGTGGTATTCTGTGGACCAATTATAATGCGACTTTCAAGAAACATTTGGATTAATCTATTTATGAGTTACGACAAAAACTTAGTGAAGAAATAATCAGCGTCCAACTTTAAACCTTTTAATATCTATTTCTCTGTCTAAGTCAATTCCCAGTTCAATATGATTGAATAGTTCCTCAGCTACAAAAGGAGACATCATAACTCCCCTCGTCCCTAAGCCATTAAGTACAAACAGGTTTTTATTTTCTGGATGTGCACCAACTAAAGGCCTACGATCTTTAGTCGTTGGACGTATACCAGCAACTTGATGGACGATTTCAAAATCACAATTAATAATTTTCTTAACTTTTTCTATTAGTTCTTCTTTTCCTTCTGAAGTAATTGAAAGAGATTTATCTTCTCGTTCGAAGGTAGCACCAATCCAATATAAATGGTCTCCTAGTGGAGCAATAAACACTGAAGATTTTAAAATGAACTTCATCTTCAAATCTGGAGCTTTAATCGTAAGAATTTCGCCTTTTGTTCCAACTAAAGGAAGCATGTTGAAATATGGGTTTTTCATTAACCCAAAGCCTTCAGCAAACACAATATATTTTGCACTGACATTTTTATATTGAACTGAATTTTGTTGAATTTCTAATTGATTATGATGAAACTCTTCATTGTACAACCTATTTTCTTTATCAAGAAAATCACTATATGATGTAATTAATTGAGACGTATTGATTCTGCCGGAATGTAATACTTCTCCAAAACCAAATTCAGCATGTATACAAGGGTTTTCATTTCTAATTAGAGTAGTAGATAAAAAATCACATAAAACAGGCTTATCTGAGGCTGTAAACCAGTCGTTTTGTTCTACGATCGATGTAAACCTCCTATATACAGGTATTTTATAATCGAGTTTGATCTCAAGGAGCTCTTCAAGTTCTTTATATTTTGGGATTGCCAATTCTAGCTGAAATTGAGCTTTCCATACTTTTGTAAATCGCTTTAAAATTACTGGATTGTACAAACCTGCTGCAACTATCGAAGCCTGTTGGGATTTATTATCAAAAACTACAAAGTCTTTATTGTGTTTTCGAAGTTGTTCACAAAAGGCAATTCCAGCCAAACCATTTCCTACTATTATATAATCGACTTGTTTCATTTTAGCAAAAGTAAAGAAGATATTATGAGAATAATTCTACTTCACATAAAAAACTTCCTTTAATTGGAATAAAATAAAAAACGCCCTAACGAAATCGTCAGGGCGTTTTTAATATAATCTATGTGATAGTTAATAAGACCACATGTCTTGTTCAAAATCACGAATCTTATCTTTAATACGATCTGATTCAAGCATCTGCATTAATGCATTATCCGCAACATATTCTTTCACTTCACGATCTCCATATACATTTTCTTCTTTGTACATGTACGCATTAAAACGTCTAGAATTTAGCAAGTGATCAAAAGATAATGGCATTGCACTATTCTTGTTATTAAAAGCTTTAGCTTCATGTAATATGTCTCTTGCTTCCGGGAAAAATATCCAAAATAACGCATTAGGTGTCTTTAAAGATTCATCTTCAGAATCTAAAAAGTTGACATCTGGTGCTGCAGGAGCTAAACCAAGAATTCTAAACTTTAACTCGCCATGACGCTTATCAAAATACCATAGGCCTTTGATTAAATAAGCACTGATATGAAAAGCTTCAATATTGGTAGTCGTTATATACTCAGGATCTACAAAACCATCAGCATTTAATTGATCATAACCAATATCTAAAGTATCAACTTTAGTTGTGATATCTTTCAATTCTTTAACAGTACGTTTTTGAGTAAAATAAGAATCACTATAAACATTCACGATTTTGCCACCTTTAACAGCTTTTATCAACGTATGATATAATGAACGTCTTTCTTTACCAATGTTATTAGTATCCACAGGGAAGTACATTGGAAAGTTAACACGTTCATCTAAAACAACTTTTTCCCAAGTCATTTTAGAGAATAAAATGTCTCTATCATCAAGATAACCGTATTCTAATGGTTCGTCGTTATCTAGTGCTAACTGAGCTTCAGTTTTAACACCAATTTCTTGAGGTGTTTTAGCATTTAAAATATTTGCCTGAGAAGACACACTAGATGTGATACCTACAGTTACAAAAATTGCTAATAAATATTTATAATTCATCTTTTCAATATTAATTTGGGTTATTATTAAAAGTAGATTAATTAGTCAACTCAATAATAAGTGGTGATGCTGGTTTAATAGCAGGACCATTAGTTTTTGATTTGATTTCAAAAATTTGAACTTGAGATCCACGTTTAGCACCTCTTAGAGCAGATTTTGCTGCACCATTAAGTCTATTACCAGAACAAGTCACAGAAGGCTTTCCTTCTACTTTCATTTTGAATCCAGTTACAGTTAATGGTAAATCAAAATCGAAATCTTCCAATACAGCTTCAATACGACCAATTTCAACATTGTTTCTTGGTAATTTAGCTGTTCCAATCTGACCAGCAATTTGTCCAGATGGCTTAGGAATATCTTTAATTCTAAAAATTGCTTTATCACTTACTTTAGTTCCATCATCAAGTGTTGCTGTTACATTAATTGCAACTTCTCTACCTGAAGTAGGCACCATTGTGTATTTACCAATACCAGATCCTTTTTTTAATCCAGAACCTGAAGCAGATACTTTGTTGTCAGGAACACCAGCAAAAGAAATGGTCATTGGGTTAACAACACCACGATAAACAACGTTCATCTTATCTGCAGAAATTGTAGCAGAATTTGGTCTTGGAACAACAACATAATTTCCTTTAATTGGAATATCTAATGGTTTACCATCTTCTAAGAAAGTAAAAACACCATCAATTTCATGCTCACCGACACTTCCAACGCTAAAGTCTAAACGTGCAGCTCCTAATGAATCAATTGCATTTTCATCTTCTAAATTAATAGATTGTCCAGAAACACTCATTCCTGTTGGTCTTACATTTGCATATTTACCTAACACAACTTTTCCTTGAAATTTCTCACCAGCAAAGAATGCAGACTTATCAGCAATTACGATAGCTTGGTAATTTTTTAAAGAAATAGCTTTATCTAATGTGTTTCCTAAGAATACATTGTACATATTAGTCTCTGTTGACTTAACATCATTTTGCATTGCTGTTAATTTAGTATAAGAAGCAATTGCAGGAAATCCTTTAAAGTGGTAATCTAACCAATCGATAGGTTTTCCATCCTTATTTTTCACTTTCTCTGTACTAAAACGCTTTTCAAAACTTTCGATAGCATCTGTATACTTTACGTCATCACCAATGATTCCTTTAACTTTAGTTTTGTAATCATTGATTTTAGCCATTACAGCGTCACCATCTTTAGTCAATCTATCTCCAGTAAACCACATTTCATCAAGAATATCAGTTTTATCCATTGCTTCAAAAGGTAATTTACCTGTTTTTGGATCAATTTTGTATTCTCCTTTTGTAAGGATACTGTTTTTTATAGTTTCAATATATGCATAGAACTTTTCAGATTCTGTATGAATTTGTTGCGCCTTTACAGCTACTGTTTGAAAATCTTCTGGTTTTTCTTCAGCTTTTTGCTCTAAACCTTTAAGCATTCCTTCATTAGAAGTTGCAGCTAATAAGTTTGCATCAGCAAATTTTGAATCCATTAAACCGAAAGCGGATAGTACTTCTTTAGACATATTCATCGCCATCATAGCAATAAATACTAAGTACATCAAATTAATCATTTTCTGCCTTGCAGATAATTTTCCTCCTGCCATTTTAAATTAGTTTTTTAGTTTGTTAATAGTTGTTATTAATTCTAGTTTAAAAACTAATTAGCTTTTATTCATTGCAGAAAGCATTCCACCATACACACCGTTTAAAGATGATAAGTTAGATGCTAATGATTGCATTTGTTCTTTTAATTTAGTTGCATTTTCAACAGCTTCTTCATTAATAGCAGCTTGACGATTAGCACTTTCCATTTGTACTTTATAAAGACTATTTAAAGACTCCATTTGAGCAGCAGCTAAAGACATTTCTTCACTGTATTTCTTTTGAGCATTCATTGAATCAATAGTTGGGCTAATTGCAGTTGCAGCACCTTCAAAATTTTTGATACTTGATCCTAAGCTAGCCATTAATTCACCATCAATTTTTGCTTCTTTTAAAAGGTTATCTAATTTTTTAGACAATAATCCTTCAGCATCTTTTGGCTCTTCTTTTTTCTTTTTACCCAATGTTTGACCACCAGCTAATTCAGGATATACTAATGACCAATCGAATTCACCACCTTGCTTTTCAAAAGCAGATAAAGTAAATACTAGTGCTTCAACAAGCATTCCAATGGTTAAGATTAAAGATCCATAAGGCCAGTGTTGAATTTTGAATAAAGCTCCTAAAATTACAATTGCTGCTCCAAGTCCGTAGACCATATTCATTGTTGATAATTTCTTTTGTGCCATAATTTTTGTTTTTAGTTTTAAGTCCTAAGCGGAATACTTAAGGTAGATTAATATATTTAGTTTAGTTAATTATTAGTTAGTTGCTGCATTTAAAGTTACTTCAGTTCCCATGTAATCCTGAACAGTTCTAAATCCAATGTAGCTTCTTGCCGAATCAGCGTATTCGTAATCTCTTGAACTCACTTGTAAGAAGTAAGCAACATCTTTCCAAGACCCTCCACGAACTACTTTACGTTCATTATTTGGATCATTTACATTTGGATTAAATGATGCAGCGTACTCATAAGATGCTGGATCGTAAGACCCTTGAACCCATTCTGAAACATTTCCAGCCATATTATAAAGGTCGAAATCATTTGGTTCATATGCATCAGCTTCTACAGTATACAGTGCTTGATCTGCAGCATAATCACCTCTTAATGGTTTGAAGTTAGCCATAAAGCAACCTCTATCATTTTTAGCATAAGGACCACCCCAAGGATATGTTGCACCTTGAAGACCACCTCTTGCAGCGTATTCCCATTCTGCTTCAGATGGTAATCTGAATTTATTTACAAATTGTTTTCCTTTACTTTTTTGGTATGTATTCTTCTTTAGTGTTCTCCATTGACAGAAAGCTTTAGCTTGTTTCCAAGACACACCTACTACAGGGTAATCACCATAAGCATCATGCCAAAAGTAATCATTGTGCATAGGTTCGTTATAAGAATATGAGAAATCACGAATCCAAGCTGTTGTATCAGGATACACTTCAACTTCTTCAGTAATTATAACATCTTTACGACTTAAGTTACGATCTTTTGCTGCCTTTTGGATATCCATATATTTATACTGGAACTTAAATTTCTTCACATCCCAAGTACGTTGACCATTATATGATTCTTCAATAGGTAAATACATCGTATCCATAACTTCAGCGTAATACTCATCTGGATATTCACCAGTATCCATAATCAACTCAACATCACTGTTTAGTTTACGGCCTTCGTAGCCCGTTGGACCTAATCCACTGTAGTTATCAAACATGTACTTCTCGTAAACAGACATATTTTCAGGATCGGCATCATTAAATGCAAATTCTCCAATACCTCCAGTACCAGGAGTCTCACCAATTTCATCAGCTAAAATAGCTAGTTTAGTTCTTAATATTGAATCTCTAACCCAATATACAAACTCACGATACTCGCTATTAGTAATTTCAGTTTCGTCCATATAGAACGCTCTAACAGTTACAGTTCGTGTTGGTGCATCTTGAATTCCAGCACGATCATCATCTGATTTTCCCATTATAAATGCGCCACCTGGAACAAGTGCCATACCATAAGGTTTTTCAGGATGCCATTTCTTTCCTTTAACTCCTATCAGTTCTCCTCTGTCACCAGAGCCACAACCGACTAAAAGAGCTAAAACAGCAGTTAATAAAACAAACTTCTTAATATTCATAGAAACTCGAGGTTAAATTATTTTAGTTGTAATTATATTTCTTAAAAAAAGGTGTTAATTTTTTTTAAGGCAGTAAACATATTTATATATTTTGTAAAAACCAATTTTTTTTATAGTTATTTTGCATTTCATCCCGAGAAATTAACATTTCATCGATTAAAAAAGCGCTAATTTTTAAAAAGCTAAATATACTAAAAACTGTTCTTTTTATACGCTTTATACCATCTTTCTGGTATTTTACCTTGACTAGCCTCAACATAATCTTCGTGCGTGCAAGGTAATAACGTATGCTTTTTTAATTTATTATTAACATTTGGTAAAAAAGGTATTTCTATCCACCAACGTCCAGTTTTTATACTCTTATAAAATATAAGCTCTTCATCTTCAATAAGTACATTGTATTTTTGATAATTATTTTCATCTTCAAAACCATCATCATTTATTCTGCAGTTAACGCCTTCAATAAAATACCATATCATTTGTGCGATCAGCATTGGAGTAGCATCTAACTCTGTTGTGGTTTTAAATTCATAAATACCAAATGAGGATACTTTATTACTTATTCCAGCATAACGTGAAATAGCACAGATTTCTTTTCCATTAAATCCATTAGGCGAATATTTTTGTTTTGCTCCTACTTCAGCCGCACGCACAGATTTTAAATCCATCGTTACAATATGAGCATCACGCATTACAGGTTCTACCATATTAATATTATGAGTGACCTCACCTAATCTGTAAGCTTCAAAATAAAGCTTGTCCATTAAATCTATTTCTTCTTGTGAATTAAAATAGGTTTGATAACCTATTACTGAGTAGTTGAATAGATTATAAGGTTGTTCTAAAATAATTTTTCCGAAGAAACTATTATTTTTCATTTCAACTGAAGCATCTCCTAAATCAAAATTACTATCTACATTAACAATGTTAACCATAGGAGCCATTGTATCATAAGCGCGATAATTGGCATAAGTTAAATCTTGACTTCCTCCTATTATTATAGGTATGATCTTTTTTTCAATTAAAACAGAAATGATAGTACGGATGGCATAGTATGTATCTTCAATTGTTGCTCCGGCAGGAATATCTCCTAAATCAGCAACTTGAGCATGCCAGTTTCCAGGGAAAAGAGAATATAAGGATGTACGAATGGTATCAAAGTTTAATTCTTCACCCATATAGTTAACATCATTTCGGTTTTCATTAACACCAATGATTGCTAAGGCAACACCTTCTAGATTTGGAATACCATTTTGTGAAGAATGTATTTTAATTTTTTTGCCCAGTGCTTGTTCAGACAAAAGTTCATTATGAGCTAATACTGAATCTGTAACAGGAGACAAAAAATTAAAATTCATTATAATTACTTTTTAGTAGCTGTTTTCTTTTTAGCTGTTTTCTTTTTAGTTGTTTTCTTTTTTGCTGCAGCTTTCTTCTTCTTAGGCGCTTTCTTTTCTATTTCAGCTTTAGCTTGCTCTAATGTCATTTCTGAAACATCAACTGTTTTTGGAAGCTCTATTTTAGTCTTACCTTTAATAATATTATGTCTTCCCCAACGTGCTTTTTCAACTCGTATGCCTTCGTCTTCCCAATTGTGAATGACTTTATCAATTTCTTTCTGAATTTTTTCCTCAATCAAAGTTACAATATCAGTATCAGATAAATTATCCCAATCATACTTTTTGTTAACATTAATAAACATGTTGTTCCATTTTATAAATGGTCCAAAACGCCCTTTACCTTTTTGAACTGGCAAATCTTGAAACATATATATAGGAGCATCTGCTTCTTGCTTCTCTTTAATTAACTCGATAGCTTGATCCATTTCAACATCCATAGGGTTTGTTCCCTTAGGTAGCGAAACGAATGCTTTACCAAACTTAACATAAGGTCCGAATCGTCCATTATTAACTTCTACATCTTCTCCTTCGTAAGTTCCTAATTGTTTTGGCAACTTAAAAAGCTCCATCGCTTCTTCATAAGTAATGGTCGTTAATTGCTGATCTGGAGACAAACTTGCAAATTGAGGCTTATCTTCGTCATCAACTGTCCCTATTTGAACCATTGGTCCGAATTTCCCTAAACGCACACTGACTTGCTTACCTGTTTTTGGATCTTTCCCAAGAACACGTTCACCAGATTCACGATCGGCATTTGCTGCAACATCTTCTACTTTTGGATGAAAGTCCTTATAGAAATCTTTCATCATTTTCTTCCAATCTTCTTTTCCTTCAGCAATTTGATCAAAATCAGCTTCTACTTTTGCAGTAAAATTGTAATCTAAGATTCCTCCAAAATGAGTTACTAGAAAATCGGTAACAATCATCCCAATATCTGTTGGCACTAATTTACCTTTATCACTATTCACTTTTTCGGTAAGTGAATTATCCTTTACAGTTCCGCTTTGAAGTATTAATTGTGTATAATCTCTTTCGACACCTTCATTGGTGCCTTTTTCAACATAGTTTCTATTTTGGATTGTAGAAATTGTTGGTGCATATGTTGACGGACGACCAATACCTAACTCTTCTAATTTCTTTACTAAAGAAGCTTCTGTATACCTGTAAGGCGGACGAGAAAAACGTTCGGTTGCAGTGATGTAACTACTTAATAAAGTCTCATTCACTTTCATAGCAGGCAACATACCTTCTTGTTCTGTATCTTCGTCATCTGTACCTTCTAGGTATACTTTTAAAAAACCTTCAAAAGTAATAACCTCTCCATTTGCAGTAAATGTTTCGTTGTGAGTTGACGCATCAATTTTAACATTGGTACGCTCTAACTCTGCATCACTCATTTGTGAAGCAATGGCACGTTTCCAAATTAAATCATATAATTTTGCTTGATCACGTTCAATATCAACGGAATGTTTCTTAAAATCTGTAGGTCTTATTGCCTCGTGAGCTTCTTGAGCACCTTTTGACTTCCCTTTATATTGTCTTGATTTACTAAATTTCGAACCATAAGCATCTTCAATTTCTGCTTTTGCACCTTTTTGTGCTTCATTAGATAAATTGACACTATCAGTTCTCATATAAGTAATCAAACCAGCTTCATACAAACGTTGTGCATTTTGCATCGTTCTACTAACCGAATATCCTAACTTTCTAGATGCTTCTTGTTGCAATGTAGATGTTGTAAATGGTGCTGCTGGTGATTTTTTTGCTGGTTTCTTTTGTAGATCTGCTACTTTAAAATTAGCATTCGCATTCGATTCTAAAAATGCATACGCCTCTTTTTTGGAAGAAAAATTCTTAGGAAGTTTTGCCTTAAATGTCTGTCCATCTTCATTTGAAAACTCTGCATCAATTCGATACGAAGCTTGCGCAGTAAAATCAATAATTTCGCGTTCGCGTTCAACAATTAAACGCACTGAAACGGATTGCACACGTCCTGCAGACAAACCGCCTTTTACTTTTCTCCATAATACAGGAGATAATTCATAACCAACAATACGATCAAGTACACGTCTTGCTTGCTGAGCATCTACCAAATCATAATCTATACCTCTTGGATTCTCGATGGCTTTTAAAATTGCCGCCTTAGTAATCTCATGAAAAACGATACGTTTGGTTTTTGCTTTATCTAATTTTAAGGTCTCTGCTAAATGCCATGCGATAGCTTCTCCCTCTCGATCCTCATCACTAGCTAACCAAACCATTTCAGCCTTTTTAGCGAGAGCTTTGAGTTTTTTAACAACATCTTTCTTATCGCTTGAAACTTGATATTTAGGGTCAAAATCACCTTCTACATCTACTCCTAACTCTTTTGAAGGCAGGTCTGAAATATGTCCAAAACTAGATTCTACTTTAAAATCTTTTCCAAGAAATTTCTCAATAGTTTTGGCTTTTGCTGGTGACTCTACAATGACTAAATTCTTCGACATATATGATTTTTTCAGGCACAAATGTATGTGAAAAAAAATTTATCTTCCTAATTTTTAAAAATTTCGATGGTATTTAATCTTAAAAAAGTGTGTGTTTATCTATATAAAATCAACTGAAAAAAAACTTAAAAATTTCAAACACCTATATATATGACTTCTGTCTCTTATACACATCTGACGCTGCCGA
>OLHJ01000626.1_pt1 | contig 10565 bp, 8 predicted proteins | sample 1609491 | NCBI WGS metagenome assembly OLHJ01 (sample SAMN05416861, study PRJEB24817) | seawater metagenome | isolation source: Sea water | place: Canada:Atlantic | collected 2013-11
GTCAGATGTGTATAAGAGACAGACAGTAAGATATTCGCTGAATCAATTATTGATACAAATCCTGGCTACATACAGGTAGACAAAAAAAGAATAAAGGATGAGCGTAATTATGGGGAGATTGGTCTTGCCGATTTACTCAAGAAGTCCAGTAATGTTGGCGCTATAAAATTAGGTCTAGCTGTCGATCCAGAAGATATGCATGATTTATTTTCACGCGTAGGTTTTGGACAGGTTGTTGGGACGGGTGTCGCAGGTGAAAGCCCAGGAACAGTGCCTGTACATAAAAAATCGATGAGACTAGAAAGAGCAAATTTTGCAATTGGATATAGCTTGAATGCCTCAGCCTTACAGATTGCTCAAGCCTATGCAGTTTTGGCATCTGATGGATTAAAAAGACCAATTACGCTATTAAAAATAGATAAAATTCCAGAAGGAGAGCAGGTGGTGGATGCAGAACTAGTTACTATAGTTCGCAAAATGATGACAGGTGTCACTCGTAAAGGAGGGACCGCAGAGAAAGCAGCTATTTATACTTATGACGTGGCCGGGAAGACAGGCACTGCTTATAAAAATGTAGTGGGAGGATATGATGATAAGAGATACGTTGCATTATTTGCAGGCATAGTGCCAGCAGATAAACCGCGTCTAGTGACAGTGGTGATCATAAATGATCCTAAAGTGGGCGGGCATACTGGAGGTCAGGTGGCTGGACCAGTGTATGCGAATGTTACAGAAAGAGCTCTTAGGGTGTTAAGGGTCGCACCAAAAGTAGTAGTCAACGATAGAGCTGTTGCGTTGAGTGCTAAGCCAAGTCCGATAAGATTTGGAGGTGATATTTGATGGCGGTGTTGAATAGGCCAATTATCCGAAGTCTAGGAAGCTTGATGCCAGAGATTTTGTTTCCTGAAGAGTTAATCAATGTGAAGATTTCTGGTCTCTGTCTCGATAGTCGACTGGTTGAAAGTGGCGATTTATTTATTGCGGTCCCCGGGTTTTCACATGATGGACGAGATCACATTCAGTCATCACTTAAGGCTGGCGCGGAAGTCGTGCTTGCTCATGCAGACGGAATTTTCCTTCAGGAGCATGACAGAGTAATACCGATACCAAGCTTGAATAAGAAAATAAGTGAAATTTCTGGACGTTTTTATTCTGACCCATCTCATAACATAGCACTGACTGGCGTGACTGGAACTAACGGAAAAACCACTTGCACGCACCTATTGGCACAGCTATTTAGCCTTACAGGTAATCCTGCTGGAGTTATCGGGACTTTGGGTTACGGGTGCGTAAAGAATGGAATATCTGAACTAAGTGGTGAAGGGATAACGACACCCGATCCTATTACTCTTCAGGCGGTTCTGGCTAGCTTTGTGTACCATAATATAAGTAAAGCAGTTATGGAGGTATCTTCTCATAGCCTCAGCCAATTTAGGGTTCATGGTCTATTGTTTGATACAGCCATATTTACTAATTTGAGCCATGACCATTTGGATTATCATGGCGATTTTACAAACTACGCTGCCGCTAAGAAGCAGCTATTCAACATGCCTGATCTGCAGACCGCTGTGATTAACGAGGATGATCCTGTCGGTCTAGAAATAACTAAAGAGTTACCCTCGTCCGTAAATGTGTTTACTTTCTCTTTAATGAATCCAAGCGCGGCTATCTACGCTAAGGATGTAAGTCTATCAGTGTCAGGCATTGAGGCGAATATTTGCACCCCTTGGGGCAATGGTATGCTCAAGAGCCAGCTTATCGGTAGGTTTAATTTGCTCAATTTGCTAGCTGTCGTTGGAGCTGCTTGCTCCCAAGGATTGGTTTTCGAGGAGGCTATAAGATTGATTCCTCAACTTACCGGAGTGCCAGGGCGAATGGAGATTGTTTCTAGTTTGGGTGATTCTGGTGATGTCAAAATTTCTGAACCAGCGATTGTGGTAGATTTTGCTCATACTCCGGATGCTTTAAAAAATACACTAGAGACTTTACAGCAATTTTGTCATGGAAAATTATGGTGTGTGTTTGGGTGCGGGGGTGATCGGGACAAAGCTAAACGGCCAAAAATGGGCAATATTGCTAGCGAGCTAGCAGATCAGGTTGTTGTGACAAGCGACAATCCTCGCGGGGAGAGCCCGGAAACGATTATTAATGAGATTCTTTCCGATGTCATTTCTGAGGCAAAAACTGATCGATCGTCCGTTCATGTGATTCCAGATAGAAGAAAGGCTATTGATTTTGCTGTTCAGTCTGCGACCAAGAAGGATATTGTTTTAATCGCCGGAAAGGGGCATGAGCTGTATCAGTTTACTGGACATAAAATGATACCTTTTAGCGACCAAGTCGAGGCCAGTCTGGCTCTACAGAGGAGGGGTGGCTAGTTGATAAATACATTAATGCTCTCGAAAATGGCTCTAGAATACGGCGGAACAATTATGTACCCAGATTGCCACTTTCAGTCTGTGTCGACAGACAGTCGTAGTTTAAAGAAAGGTCAATTATTTGTTGCTCTCAAAGGAGAAAAATTTGATGGACATGAATTTATTTCGTTGATTTCATCTCAAGCAAGCGGATTGGTGGTTGAGCGTCCAATGAGCGACCTAGTCATGAGTCAGTGGGTGGTTCCTGACACAACTAAGGCGCTAGGACAGATTGCTGCAGTTAATCGTAAGCATCTTAATGGATGTTTAATTGCTATAACAGGAAGCTGCGGGAAAACTTTAGTTAAAGAGATGATTGCAGCCATTCTCAGCAAGACGGGATCGGTATTGTTCACAAAAGGAAATCTAAATAATGAAATTGGAGTTCCTTGTACCTTGATGGAGATTCGCTGTGAACATAATTATGCGGTAATTGAAATGGGTGCAAGAGCTAATGGAGATATAGATTATCTCTGTAGCTTTACTAAACCGAATGTTGTTTTAGTAAACAATATTTTGCCTGCACATCTTGAAAGTTTTGGCACTCTTAGTGATATTGCTAAAGCGAAAGGTGAGATCTACAGGAATCTCTCTGCCGGAGATACTGCAGTTATCAACCTTGATGAAAGTTATGCTCAGATGTGGCATGAATCAACAAACGCAAGGGTCTTGAATTTTTCGATCAACAAAGCTCATGCCGACTTTACTGCCAAGAACCTTGTCTTAAAAGAAAACGGCAGCTATAGCTTTATTTTAGTTACTCCTGAGGGAGAATCAGCCATATCTCTTACTTTAAGCGGGAAGCACAATGTTGTAAACGCGATTGCAGCAGCAGCTTGTTCTTATGCGGCAGGTGCTCCAATGTCCTCTATTGTGGGCGGCCTGAATCATCTAAAGCAGATACCAGGCAGAATGAATCTTGAGGAGCTACCTTCTGGAGTCACTTGTATTGATGATAGCTATAATGCAAACCCGGGTTCAGTAAAAGCAGCCATTGATAGCCTTGTGGAGATCCGCAGTCTTCATATCTTAATATTGGGTGATATGGCAGAGCTTGGTGATGATGAGGTCTCCCTACATGCTGATATAGGCAGCTACGCATTAAATAAAGGCGTGGATATTCTTTTAGCCCTTGGCCCTCTTTCTTTTTATGCTGCCAGAGAATTTGGTCAAAGTGGTCAGCACTTTAAGAGCAAGCAAGAATTGATTGATTATCTAAATAGCAGTGAATTCTTAAACTCAGGTGTGCTTGATTTCGGATCAGCTATCCTGGTAAAAGGGTCAAGATTCATGGCTATGGACGATATATCCCAGCTGATAAAAAAATTAGGGGAGACCTAAATGCTTGTTTGGCTAGCTGACTACTTAGCGCAGTATTTTACTGGCTTTGGTGTAGTGCAGTATATAACTGTCCGAACAGTCATGGCTGCACTAACCTCTTTAGGGATCTCATTGATTTTTGGGCCGTGGATGATCCGTCGTCTGACTTACCTTCAGATTGGGCAGTCAGTTAGGAGTGATGGCCCTACTAGCCATCTAGTCAAGACTGGAACACCAACCATGGGTGGGGTATTGATACTTTTTTCTATCTTTACTAGTACGCTTCTTTGGTCAGACCTTTTTAATCCATATGTTTGGATAGTGTTGCTGACGACTTTTTTGTTTGGAATTATTGGCTGGGTCGATGATTACCGAAAGGTGATTAAAAAGAACTCTCAAGGTATTTTGGCTAAATGGAAGTATTTTTGGCAGTCATTGGTAGGAATTATAATTGCAGTTATTCTTTATAAGATAGGCGGTATTGGTGTTGAAAACGAGCTAATAGTTCCTTTCTTTAAGGATATAGCGTTGCCGCTAGGTATGTTTTATATCGTGCTTACTTATTTTGTAATTGTCGGCAGCAGTAATGCGGTAAATCTTACGGATGGCTTAGATGGTTTGGCTATCATGCCTATAGTCTTGATTGGTAGTGCCTTGGGGCTAATAGGTTATTTGGTAGGACATATAGAGTTTGCAGAATACTTGCATATTCCTTATGTAGCTGGTGCTGGAGAGGTAGGGGTGTTTTGTGCGGCGCTTGTTGGTGCCGGCATGGGGTTCCTCTGGTTTAACACGTACCCTGCTCAAATTTTTATGGGAGATGTTGGATCATTGTCTTTGGGCGCAGCCTTAGGTGTTGTGGCGGTAATAACTAGACATGAAATTGTTTTTTTTATCATGAGTGGCATTTTTGTTATGGAGGCAGTATCGGTGATGATGCAAGTAGCTTCTTTCAAGCTAACTGGTCGTCGAATTTTCCGTATGGCTCCAATTCATCATCACTTTGAATTAAAAGGTTGGCCCGAACCTCGTGTCATCGTTAGATTTTGGATTATCACGGCCATGCTGGTGTTGCTTGGCTTGGTAACACTGAAGCTTAGGTAGCAAGAGAATGGATTTACCAATGAGGCAGTTAATAGCAAGCAATAAGCTCAAAATGGTAGTAGGTATTGGTGTTACAGGATTTTCTGTGGCTCGACACCTGTCTCAATTGGGGCAACATTTTGTGATGTTAGATACTCGCCAAAACCCCCCTTTGCTTGAACAGTTTAAAACCGAGTTTCCAGACATATCAATATCGCTAGGAGAGCTCGCTATTGATAGCTTTAAGAATGCTGATGAGATCATTCTTAGCCCTGGACTGTCTAGGCAAATTCCAGCTATTCAAATTGCGATCGAGTTAAATATCCCAGTAATAAATGATATTGAATTATTTTCTCGATCTGCTAAGGCTCCTATTATTGCTATTACAGGCTCAAATGGCAAAAGTACTGTCACTACAATAGTGGGGGAGATGTGTACTGCTGCAGGTCATTCGGTGGGTATTGGCGGGAACCTAGGAACGCCTGCGCTTGAATTGCTTGATCAGAATGCGCAGTTTTATGTTTTAGAGTTATCAAGTTTTCAGCTAGAGTCTGTTGGCAGCCTGTGTGCTGAAGTAGCAGTAGTGCTTAATGTTAGTGCAGATCATATGGATCGCTACAAAACATTACTTGATTACCATCAGGCTAAGCATCGGATTTTTAATGGGGCTCGCCAGGTGATAGTCAACCGGAATGATAGGCTTAGTGCGCCACTAGTTGGAGACAAAGTAAAAACATGGAGCTTTGGCCTTGACCGCTCAGATTTTAATGGTTTTGGGTTAGTTTCTGGAGATGACGGTCAATCATGGCTGACTTATGAATTTGAGAAATTAATGCCTGAAAGCGAACTTGGAATAAAAGGATTGCACAATACAAGCAATGCTCTTGCTGCTTTAGCCTTGGGCTCAGCAGTGAATTTCCCCTTGAAGTCAATGTTACAAGTATTGCGTCAATTTACCGGGCTGCCTCATCGATGCCAGACAATAAGAGTTCTAAATGGCGTAACTTATATCAACGATTCTAAGGCAACAAATTTAGGCGCTACTTTGGCAGCTATTAAAGGGCTTGGCTGTAATAATAATATAATTTTGATTGCTGGTGGCCAAGGGAAAGCACAAGATTTTTCAGCCCTCTCCACTGCGCTAACCGGGATGGTTAAGCAGCTTGTATTAATAGGCGAAGCCGCATCTGAAATAGGTAATGCTGTTTCTGGAAAAATAGACACTATTTATGCAATAAGTATTGAGTGTGCAGTAAGAGCATCTTGCGAAATTGCACAGCTGAGCGACATTGTTTTGTTGTCCCCGGGATGCTCAAGTTTTGATATGTTTGCTGATTTTGAAGATAGGGGTGAGAAATTCATCTGCGCAGTAGAGGATTTGAGATGAATTCAAGACCGCTGCAGCCGAGGGAAGGTTTTTTGCGTTCCCTGCAATGCATAGATCAACCCCTCCTATTTGCAATGCTGGCTATTCTTACGATTGGCTTAGTGATGATTTATTCCGCTTCAATTAGTCATGCTCAGGTTGAGTATGGCGATGGTTTTTATTACCTTAAGCGACATTTAATATTTCTTGTGCTTGGCATGATTACAGCCGCCATCATTCTAGCCGCACCTTCGCGAATTTGGTACCGACTCTCCCCCCCATTGTTCATAGTCACAGTTTTGCTGCTGCTGTTAGTTCTATTCACACCGGAGATCAATGGAAGTAAGCGTTGGATCTCTCTTGGACCCTTTAATCTGCAAGCTGCAGAGGTAGCTAAATTTACTGTCATTTTGTTTCTGGCGGGTTATTTAGAGCGTCATCAAGAGCAACTTAGAGCCGAATGGAGGAGCGTCTTTAAACCTTTAGTTGTGGTTGGATTAGTGATTATTCTTTTATTTTTTGAGCCAGATTATGGATCTATGGTAGTCATAAGTGCCACAGTTTTTTGTATGTTATTTATTGCGGGAGTTGCTCTTTGGCAGTTTGGCATAATATCCATTTTAGCCGCTGCTGGCTTATCTTATGTTGCCATTATGGAACAGTACAGATGGGAGCGCTTAAAGACATTTATGAATCCTTGGTTAGACCCTGGAGATTCTGGTTATCAGATAACAAACTCAATGATGGCTTTTGGTCAAGGAGAATGGTTGGGGGCTGGTTTAGGTAAGAGCGTGCAAAAACTTCACTATTTGCCTGAGGCTCATACTGATTTTATTTTTTCTATTTATGCTGAAGAATTTGGATTAGTTGGCGTTACATTAGTCGTATTTTTGTATGCGCTGTTGGTGCATCGGATATTGCATATAGCCCGTCAAGCGATGAAAAGTAAAGATTGGTTTGCTACTTACAGTTGTATTGGTATTGCCATGCTTTTGGCAATGCAATCATTTATTAATATAGGCGTTACTTCAGGATTACTGCCTACAAAAGGACTAACGTTACCTTTTATTAGTTATGGCGGGAGTAGCCTTCTTGTTTGTATTGCGATGGTGGTGTTGGTTTTGAAAATTAGCTCAGAAGTAGGTGATACTCGAGAGACAGGAAAGCGGGTGAGGCGTGATAGAGCAGAGATGTAATAAGGTGATGATAATGGCCGGAGGTACTGGCGGACATATTTTTCCTGCTCTGTCAGTGGCGGAGGTATTAAGGAGCAAAAATATTGCTGTTACGTGGCTCGGTACTCGCGCAGGTATCGAGATGGAGCTGGTTCCAGCTAAAAATTTCCCTATTGATTATATCGACGTAGAAGGGCTAAGGGGCGCTGGAATAACGAAGTGGTTGAGGGCGCCTTATATTATAGTCAGAGCTATATTCCAGGCTCTAGCTGTAATCCGCAAAGAGTCCCCAGATGTTATTTTAGGTCTAGGTGGTTTTGTGTCAGGACCCGGCGGCATTGCTGCTCGAATACTTGGGCTACCATTGGTTATTCACGAGCAAAATGCAATTGCAGGGACTACTAATAAGCTGTTAGCTAAAGTTGCTAACCGAGTCCTAACTGCTTTCCCTAATACGCTCACTCAGGGTGAATGGGTTGGAAATCCAGTTCGCAGTGAAATTATTGCACTGCAGTCGCCGCTACTTAGTTCTAATAGAGAGGCTCACCCTTTAAGGGTCTTAGTATTAGGTGGGAGCCTTGGTGCGATAACAATTAATCATCAAATTCCTTTAGCGCTAGCTACTATAGGGAAGCCTCATTGGTTTGAGGTTAGGCATCAGTCTGGTAAAAAACATTTAAAAAATACTAAGAATGCATACAAGAATGCTGGTTTCAAGATTACTGTGGAGCCGTTTATAGCTGATATGGCTGGAGCTTATAAATGGGCCGATGTAGTTATTTGCAGGGCAGGCGCACTAACAATCTCAGAGCTGACTACAGTAGGTATCGGGGCGCTCTTAATACCTTTCCCTTACGCAGTTGACGATCACCAAACTCGAAATGGCGAATGGCTCGTGCAGCATGGAGCTGCAATTATGATTAAGGAGTCAGACTTAACAACCGAGGGGTTAGCATCAATCTTAAATGAGTGGTTAGGGGATCGAAGCAATTTAATCTCTATGGCAATCAATTCAAGACGATTGGCAAAAGTAGACGCTGCTGATCTAGTGGTCGATATTTGTATGGAGGTAGCATGAGTAACGAGATAAATTATTTTATACCTGAAATGCGAAGGATGAAATGCATACATTTTGTTGGTATTGGAGGCAGCGGAATGAGTGGAATAGCAGAAGTCCTGATCAACCAAGGGTACAAGGTTTCTGGTTCAGATCTAGCGATGAACGGTAATATACTTCGATTAGAAAAATTGGGTGCAAGCGTGCAACTGGGTCATACGGTAGAAAATATTAAAAGTGCTGATGTCGTCGTCATATCTTCGGCTGTGACACATGATAATTCAGAGGTAACTGGCGCTCGAACTCTCAGGATTCCTGTAGTCTCTCGTGCGGAAATGTTAGCAGAGTTAATGCGCTATCGTCACAGTATTGCTGTTGCAGGAACGCATGGAAAAACTACAACCACCAGTCTATTGGCCGCTATTTTGGCTGCAGATGACAAAGACCCAACTTTTGTTGTTGGGGGGCTCGTAAAAGCAGTGAATGCTAATGCTGGATTGGGCGTAAGCCCTTATTTTGTAGCGGAAGCCGATGAAAGCGATGCCTCTTTTTTGCATCTACAGCCTATGGTTGCGATAGTAACCAACATTGATGCGGATCATATGGAAACTTATGATTTTGACTTTAATAAGTTAAAGCAAACCTTTTTAGCCTTTCTTCATAACCTGCCTTTTTACGGGTTAGCTGTTTTATGTATTGATGATCCTGTGATTAAAGCAATGCTGCCTGATATTTCAAGACCTATTCTTACTTATGGTTTCTCTGAGGATGCAGACTATCGTATTCAGAATATGTCTGTTAATCAACAGTACAGTTATTTTGACCTACATAGACCTAATGGGGCCGGCCCTCTATCTGTTGAGATGAATATTCCAGGCGCTCATAATATCTTAAATGCCGCCGCCGCTATCACTGTTGCTATTGATGAGGGGGTTTCTGATAAGGCAATCAAAAAGGCCTTATTGGAGTTTCAAGGAGTCAGTCGACGTTTTGAGATTTATGGCGAATACCCCATAGATAGCGGGACTGTGATGCTAGTGGACGATTATGGACATCACCCACGAGAGGTCTCGGCTGTCATTAAGGCAATAAGGGAAGGTTGGCCAAAAAGGCGGTTAGTGATGGTGTTTCAGCCTCATCGTTTCACACGCACTCGTGATCTTTTCGAAGATTTTGTTCAAGTGTTGTCTAGTTGTGATGCGCTGTTATTACTAGAGGTTTATGCGGCAGGTGAGAATGAAATTCCCGGGGCAGACAGCAGAACACTGTGTCGTAGCATAAGACAAAGGGGCTTAGTCGACCCTATTTATGTTTGTGGTGTTGATGATGTTCAGGAAGTCCTTGGAGACATACTCCAGGCTGGAGATATTTTGGTTACCCAGGGTGCAGGGAGTGTCGGCAGACTTGTAAAAATACTTGCAGATGCAAGATTAATATAGGGTTCGCTAGATGAAAAAAATGATAATAAGCCAGTCAATGAAGACAAAGTATGGTCGAGTTGGGGTGCTGTTTGGCGGTATGTCAGCTGAGAGGGAAATTTCCCTATTGTCTGGGAAGTTCATGTCGGAGTCCCTGATTAGATCTGGCGTAGATGTTGTGCTTATTGACGTTGATGGGGATTTTTTGCAGCGATTGCCTGAGTATCAGTTAAGCAGAGCAGTGATCATGTTACATGGGCCTGGAGGAGAGGATGGAAGCCTCCAAGGTGCCTTGCAGTTTTCTGGGCTACCTTATACTGGGAGCAGGGTTTTGGCATCAGCATTAGCAATGGATAAATTGCATAGTAAGCAATTTTGGCAGGGTATTGGTTTACCTACGCCAAATTTTGCCGTGCTGGATAAAAAAACGAACTGGAGCAAAACGCTTAGAAAATTGGGTGGCAAGGTGATAGTCAAGCCCTCGCAAGAAGGTTCGAGTTTAGGTATGAGTCAGGCTAGCGATTCTAAGTCTTTAGAGCAGGCATGGAGAATTGCTTCAAAATTCGATGATGTTGTGATTGCCGAGGAATGGATTGAAGGATCGGAATATACCGTTGCGATATTGGGCGAAGAGACGCTTCCTTCCATTAAACTTGAGACAAATCACACATTTTATGATTACACCGCAAAATATCTGTCTCTTATACACATCTCCGAGCCCACGAGACT
>OLHJ01000629.1_pt1 | contig 10535 bp, 10 predicted proteins | sample 1609491 | NCBI WGS metagenome assembly OLHJ01 (sample SAMN05416861, study PRJEB24817) | seawater metagenome | isolation source: Sea water | place: Canada:Atlantic | collected 2013-11
CTACACAGAGTAGATCGTCGGCAGCGTCAGATGTGTATAAGAGACAGCTTTCTTTCCTTGATTACCTTTCCTTCTGCCTTAGCCTCTTCAATAAGAGCGTGATTACCTTTTTCTAAGGTTTTTTTAAGGATTAAGAAAACTACACCACCACCTGCAATTAAACCGATAGCAACACCTGATACAATACTTATAATATCCATTAAATAATTTTTTTGAGACTTCCTTGCCTCCTTTTACTAAATAAAAAAAACCTACACTGACTTAGATGCTCGTAAAACCTTGAAAAGTACAAGAGCAGAGACGCTTATCTAATACATCGCAACCTTCCTCCGTCTTATGCAAAACATAAAATCTCCCTTACGGGATAAAATAGGCCCGGTTTTGATAAGATAAAACATTCTCCAAACGATAAAAATGTTGATTTTACCAAACTTTCTAAATCAATGCAGGTAATTGATTTCGCTAACGTAAAAACGCTAACAATTATGTAAAGAACGTTCTAATTATTTAGCATTGTTAAGGTACTGGTCTAAATCAACTTCAATTTCTTTCAGTTTATCTGATACCGTACCAGAGATATTATCAATTTTATGGTCCACCTCCAGGGCTTTATTAGAAAAAAACAATGCTGTCATTGCCAGCAAATCTTGTTTATCACTTACCTCGTAAGTATTTCCTAATTGTTTAATATTATCGTTAACCCTTTTAACGGCCAATCTAATCAATTCTTCTTCCTCTCTTTCAATAGTTAAAGGATATACTCTATTGGCAATATTTACTTTAATAGATAATTTACCCATACCCTATTGATTTAACAGTGCTATGCATTTGTCAACTTCCCGCACTAGCTCATTAATCTTCAACTTCATTTGTTTTTTTTCTACATCACCAGTGGCAGATTTATTAGTAATCCCATCCAGTAATAACTTTTCATTCAAAGAAGTCAAATCCTCCTTACCTTTAGATACCTGTTCCTTAAGCAAAGAGTTTTCAGCTTTTAGCTTTTCAATTTCAACCAGCGAATTTTGGTGCAAATCTTGTAATCGTTTGATTCCAAGATGAATCTTTTTTAATTGTTGTTCCAAAAAAATCTAATTTAATTTCTAGCTTACAGCTGTTACAAATTTATACGCACCGCATGGATTAAACAAGTTTTAACCTTGCGTTGTGCAAAGCATTTTCAACAATTAAAAAGGACTCCCTTTGGTTTCAATATTTTTGTATCCATGAAATTATCAAAGTCATTTTTCTTACTTGTAATTCTGATAGTTACGGTATCCTCTTCTTTTGCTCAAAATGATTCCTTACCTCATTTTGGCGCTCCACTTCCAATTCCCATGTACCTTGCGGGTAATTTTGCAGAATTACGAGGTGGTCATTTTCATGGAGGTATGGACATAAAAACAAACCAAATCGAAGGAATTCCGGTATTAGCAGCTGAGGATGGCTTTGTTTCTCGGGTAAAAATTTCTTTAGGAGGATACGGAAATTGCCTATACATCACTCACGCCAATGGATTCTCCACTACTTATGGGCATTTACAACGTTTTAATGATGAAATCAATGATTATGTTTTAAAACAACAATACGCGCAAGAGAAATTCACCATTGAACAATTCTTTTTACCCTATCAAATTCCAGTAAAAAAAGGAGATATTATAGCACTTTCAGGTAATTCAGGAGGATCAGGAGGCCCTCATCTACATTTTGAAATTAGAAAAACAAAAGGATCCATAGCTCAAAATCCGCTGTTATTTGGATTTGATATCAAAGACAATATTTCACCAACCTTAAAAAATATTGGTATCTACCCCATGAATGACACTAGCTTTATTAATGGGCAGAACAGTCCGCTAATGCTACCTCTTGTAAAAAGAGGTTCGTCTTATGTGATTTCCAGTAAAACAAAACTAAAAGCTCGTGGGGTGATTGGATTTGGAATTGAAGCCATAGATAAATTGAATGGTTCAAATAATGTTTGTGGCGTATATAACGTTTCTCTTTTTGCTGATTCTAACCTCATCTATTCTCATCAAATGGATGAAGTGCGATTTGAAAACACCCGTTTTATTCAAACGCATGTTGATTTTTACGAAGCCAAAAAGAACAAACGAAAAATTCAAAAGAGTCATTTAACCACCTATAATAATTTGAGAATTTACAAAAATGTTCAAAATAAAGGATTGGTATATTTTTCTAAATATGGTCATCAAATGGACTACTCGGTAATTGATGTGTATGGAAATAAATCAACGGTTAAAATGGATATTGCATTTGACAGCAACAACTATCAACCAGAAATGAAAACCGACTCCTTTACCTTATTTGTGTACAAACAAAACGGAACGTATGAATCGGATGAATTGAAAGTGACTATTCCCAAATACAGTTTATATGAAAACCTAGAGTTCACCACCTCCAATAGTGACACGCTACCTCAAGGGGTTTCGAAAGTTCATTTTGTTCAAGATTTATATACCCCGCTTCAAAAAAAGATGACCGTAACCATCAAAACAGATAGTGTCGCTCAGGAGAAAGGAAATAAATTTTTCGCAGTTTCGCTAAATGAAAAATTAAAAACCATTGCACCAGAAGGAGGAAAATACGAAAATGGATGGGTAACATTTAGAACGCGAAGCATGGGCCCTTATACTATTTTAGAAGATACGGTTCCTCCGGTGATTAAACCCGTAAACTTTTCGACAACCACTCCAAGTATCCGTAACAAAAAGCAACTCATTCTTAAAGCTGAAGATGCCATGAGTGGTGTTAAGACCTATAACGCCTACATGGATGGGGAATGGCATTTATTGGAATATGATTACAAAACCAACTTGGTATGGATTAACCTAGATCATCATTTACCCTCCGATGGTGCGCATAAATTGGAAATAAAGATTGGCGATTCTGTTAACAATTTTAAAACCTTTACTTTCAATTTTATTTGGTAATTTCACCGCGTGTAAATTTCACACAAAAACTACGCGGATTTAGACCGACCATATGAAGAAATCGATACTATTCACACTATTATTTGCTGCCTTTCAAACATTTTCTTGGGCGCAAGAAGAAACACCTCAAAGAGAAATCATTCAATTCTCAGGGGTAATTCTTGATGGGGATAGTTTGCAACCTGTTCCTTTTACCACTATTATGGTAATGCAAAGAAATACGGGAACCACCGCTGATGCGAATGGTATTTTTTCATTTGCTGCGCAAACAGGCGACTCAATTCGTTTCTCCAGTGTGGGATTCAAAGATTCCTATTTTGTAATTCCAGATACCTTAAATACTAGCAAATATTCGTTGATTCAATTAATGTCTACCGACACTATGCTTTTGCGTACCCATATGGTTTATCCTTGGCCTAGTAGAGAGCAGTTTAAAGAAGAGTTTTTAAATACTCGAATCCCTACGGATGACCTAGACCGAGCAAATGCCAATTTAGCGCAAGCCGAAATGAGAGAACGCATGCAAAACATGCCTGGTTCGGGAAGCGAAAACTTCAAATACGAGAATTACCAAAGAAATCAACAGGCTTATTACAGTGGCCAATATCCTTCTTGGAGTATTTTGAACCCCATTGCATGGGCTCAGTTCATAAAAGCTTGGGATAACGGGGATTTTAAGAAAAAGTAATTATTTCATTTATTTGACAATAATTCACAAGGGAATTAGTTTATCGGGTACAAAATTTACAGAACTTGAATCTTAGAATTGCCATTACCTTTATTGGATTTTTACTAGGTACTTCCCTAGCTATCTTTGCCCAAACTGACAAAGCAAGAATATCAGGGCAAGTAATATCTGATCAAGGGATTCCATTACCCGGAGCCTATATTTTCATAAACGATTTGCAACATGGAGTGGTAACTGACTCTACCGGAAACTACACCAAGTTAGTTAAAGCTAACAAAGAGTTCAACCTTATTGTTACTTATGTAGGCTATGATACCAATTTTGCTACCTATACTTTAGGTCCTGGGGAAGAAATGATTCTAAATTTTCAACTCAACTTTGTAGCTAAAACTATGACCGCATTTATTGTGGAAGGGGGCCGAAAAAGGGAAACAGGCTTAACTCCCATGACCGTAAAAGGGATTACACGAGTGGCTGGTCCAGGCTCAGGAATAGAACGTACTTTAATTTTCCAAGGGCAAGGAGTTTCCAGTAGAAATGAATTAAGCTCACAATATAGTGTTAGAGGTGGGAATTTTGACGAAAACCTTATTTATGTAAATGGCATTCAAATTTACCGTCCCTTTTTAGTACGCTCGGGCAGACAAGAGGGCTTAAGTTTTGTGAATCCCAGCATGGTTGAAAATGTCAACTTCTCTTCCGGTGGTTTTGAGTCGAGATTTGGAGATAAAATGTCCAGTGTACTTGATGTAACCTACAAAGAACCTGAGAAATTTGGTGGATTTGTGGAGGCTAGTTTCCTAGGTGCTCAGGTATCTTTAGAACAAGCATCAGATGACCGAAGGTTTACCCAAATTCATGGGTTTCGATACCGAACAAATCAATACCTATTAAAAGGTCTAGACACTCAGGGAGAATATCAGCCTGATTTTATTGACTATCAAGGATACTTTACCTACGATCTTTCAGACCGAGTGGAGATTGGTGCCCTAGCATCGTTTTCTCGAAACAAATACAGATTTGTACCGCAAACTAGAGTCACTGAATTTGGAACATTCCAAGAGGCATTGCAATTATCTGTTTTCTATGAGGGTCAAGAAATTGACCAATACCAAACAGCTCTTGGTGCTTTGACTCTTACTGCCATTCCAAATGACAGTCTTTTATTAAAATTTGGTGCATCATTAAACAATAGCGATGAATCCGAAACTTTTGATATTGAGGGAGCTTATCGTTTAGATGAATTAGATAAGGATTTAGGATCTGATAATTTCGGACAAGTAGCTTTCAACCGGGGTGTGGGTGGATTTATTAACCACGCCCGAAACTTTTATGTTGCTACTATTGCTTCCTTGACTCATGATGGTAAACATTATGGCAAAAAATCAGAAGTATCCTGGGGTGTTCGGGCTAACTATGAATGGGTAGATGACCAATATGAGGAATGGGAATTAATTGACTCAACAGGTTATTCTACTCCGCAACAACCCAGTGATGAGATTATTTTAAACCAATCATACGCAAGCAAGAATAACCTGAGTTGGTATAGATTAAATGGGTATGGGCAATGGAATAGAACTTATGATTTAGACTCAAACCTACTTCATGTAAATGTAGGCGCACGACTAAACTATTTCAGCTATAATAATCAATTGGTGGGCGGACCAAGACTATTGGTTTCCTACAAACCTAATTGGTCAAAAAACTATAAGTTTAAAGCTGCTTGGGGATATTATCATCAGCCACCCTCTTATCGTGAAATGAGAAATGTAGAAGGAGAATTAAATCCTAACATTAAAGCGCAAACTGCCATCCACTATGTTTTAGGAGCTGAATATGTGTTTAATATGTGGGAGAGACCATTTAAGCTTTCAGCAGAGGCGTATTACAAAGACTTGAAAAACCTTATTCCATATGAGGTTAATAACGTACGTATTCGTTATTATGGCACCAACAATTCTAACGGTTATGCTACTGGAATTGATTTTAAAATTAATGGGGAGTTTGTTAAAGGTGTTCAGTCATGGGCCAGTTTAAGTTTTATGACTACCCAAGAAGATTTGACGGATGATTTCTATTACAAATATTACAACGCGGCTGGAGAAGAGGTAACCCCAGGAGATCCTTTTAACCCTGTTGCTAGTACCGAAAAGGTTGAACCCGGTTATATTCCAAGGCCAACTGATCAACGGGTGAATTTTGCCATTTTCTTTCAAGATTATTTACCAAATAATCCGACTTTTAAAACCAATATCACTATTTATTTGGCTACTGGACTACCGTTTGGCCCTCCAAGCTACGAGCGTTATAATGATGTATTTAGAATGCCACCATACAGAAGGGTTGATATTGGTTTTTCTAAGGAATTACTCGAAAACAAATTTGAAAAGCGTAATAAATTAGGAAAAAGCAATGGCTTCAAATCTTTAAAAAGTATGTGGATTGCTTTAGAGGTGTTTAACGTACTGGGAGTACAAAACACCATTTCTTACAGTTGGGTACATGATATTAGTAATAACTATTATGCCGTTCCGAATTACCTAACCCCAAGACAAGTGAACCTGAAATTACAAGTAAGATTCTAAAAAGTTAATTGCATCGCTAGTCCGTTGGTTTGCGGATAAAACTGCAATTGAGCTCCTTCATTTTTCTTTTTTAAGTGCATTACTGGAACAAAATATCCAATCAATGCGCCCACAGAATATCCCACTAAAACATCGGATGTAAAATGCTCTCCAGATTGCACTTTGGCCCACCCAGTTATCGCGGGTAAAACAAAAGCCCCGGTCCAAACCACCGGTTTCCATTTACTATTGGGGTGGGTATCATTAAATGTTTTAGCCGCAAAAAAACTGATAGCCGAAGTAGCAGAAGTAGATTGCGAGTACAATGAAAAGCGCGCATCTATATCCTGTTTTCTTTCTAAGGAAACCTCTGGATTATAAGCATACGGGCGCGTACGTAAAACCGCTCCTTTAACCGTAGCTGCTATTCCATAATTCAACATTAATACCTCTACCCCCATCACCCCCATGGCAACCCATTCTTTACGAATTTCTTTATTGGCTAATAAGGAAAGAGACGCAATTCCAGTACCTAATAAAACACCTTCACTTACATTATTTAAAGACTCCGAATAATTGAACACAGCGTTACGATCAAAGGTGTTTACATTATTCGCGTTCAAACCATTTATTTCTTGTATGGTTAAGGGAGATACATTGTTAGAAATAACTTGTCCTGCAGTTAAGGTAATAGCTCCCGCGCCAATTAAGGAGTAGTCTATTTTTGACTTCAGTTCGTAAGGGAATTGGGAGAATCCTGAAAATTGGAGCATAAAAAAAAGCAATATCCATCCAGCTTTCACCTTCAAAATATTGCTTTCCAGTATCATTATAAAGAACGACTTAAGCTACGCGTAACTTACTCATTCCTGATTTTTCAAAATGCTCTGTGGCATATGCTAAATCAATAACAAGCTCACTCATTTTCTTCTCATCCGACTCACTTGGAACATCGTACATGGCATCTAGCATAATTGCTTCACAAATAGCTCTCAATCCACGGGCACCAAGTTTAAACTCATTTGCTCTATCCACAATATAAGTTAACACCTCATCGGTTACCGTTAATTTGATTCCTTCCATTTCAAACAGCTTGGTATATTGTTTAATCAAGCTATTTTTTGGTTCGGTTAGGATGTTAATCATGGCATCCTTATCTAACGGATTTAAATGCGTTAACACCGGGAAACGACCAATTAACTCTGGAATCAACCCAAATGAACGTAAATCAGAAGGCGCGATATATTGTAGTAAGTTATCCTCGTCTACTTTTTCTTGCTTCTTAGTAGTGTAACCTAAGGGTTGCTTATTGATTCTTCGGCTAATTTGCGTTTCGATACCATCAAAGGCACCGCCACAAATAAACAAGATGTTCTTAGTGTTTACTTCTACCAATTTTTGTTCTGGATGTTTTCTACCTCCATAAGGTGGCACACCAATTACGGTTCCTTCCAGTAACTTTAATAAACCTTGTTGTACACCTTCTCCAGAAACATCTCTAGTAATAGAAGCATTATCTCCTTTACGGGCAATTTTGTCAATTTCATCAATAAAGATGATACCTCTTTCTGCCAACTCCGGATTGTAATCTGCGGCTTGTAATAAACGAGCCAAAATAGACTCAACGTCCTCACCTACATAACCTGCTTCAGTCAATACCGTGGCATCAGCAATAGCGAAAGGAACATTTAAAACCTTAGCAATCGTTTTTGCCAATAAAGTTTTTCCAGTACCGGTACGCCCTACCATGATTACGTTCGATTTTTCAATCTCCACGTCATCTTCAGCAACTACTTGCGTTAAACGTTTAAAGTGATTGTAAACCGCAACAGAAAGTACTTTTTTAGCATCATCTTGGCCAATCACATATTCGTTCAATTTATCATTAAGTTCTTTTGGCTTGTATAAGGAAAGGGCCGATTGTAAAGTATCACGCAATTTATGTTGCGAATCATCTTCTACAATTTTCATGGCCTGCTCTACACAGCTATCACAAATATGACCTGTAGTTCCGCCAATTAGCATCCCTACCTCATTCTTTTGTTTCCCACAAAACGAACACTGAACTGGTTTTTCGTTTTTCATGTTGGTAAAATTAAAGTATTTGTCCGTAGACAAAAAAAGAGACTAAAGATTGGGTAAATCCCGCCTTTTAGTCTCCTTAAAAATTTAGTTATTGGGGTTTATGCTTTTAGCAAAACCTCATCAATCATTCCGTATTCTTTCGCTTCTCCTGAAGTCATCCAGTAATCACGATCTGAATCCGCCCATACTTTATCATACTCTTGACCTGAATGGTCAGCGATGATGGTGTATAGTTCCTTTTTCAATTTCGCGATTTCACGAGCCGTAATTTCAATATCAGAAGCCTGACCTTGGGCACCACCCATAGGTTGGTGAATCATTACTCTTGAATGCTTTAAAGCAGACCGTTTTCCTTTAGCTCCTGCTGTAAGTAAAACCGCAGCCATTGATGCTGCCATTCCAGTACAGATAGTAGAAACCTCTGGTTGAATGTACTGCATGGTATCGTAAATACCTAAACCAGCATAAACAGAACCACCAGGACTATTGATGTAAATGTAAATATCACGGTTAGCATCTGCACTTTGCAAGAACAATAACTGCGCTTGAATAATGTTAGCTACGTAATCATCTACACCCGTACCTAGGAAAATAATTCTGTCCATCATTAAACGTGAAAACACATCTAATGCTTGCACATTCATTTGGCGTTCTTCCAGAATATACGGAGTCATAGAAGACTCAATATAATGTTCCATTGCAATGGAACTAATGCCTTTATCTTTTGTTGCGAATTTTTTAAAATCTCTATAATCTGTCATTTCTTATCCGAATAAGTTTGTTAGACTGCCCATAAGACCCTTCTTAGGAGCTTCTCCGGTGGCTAATTTAACAAAATCATCATAAGAAACCGACTTATCTTTCAGCTTTAACGTCTTTTTGTAAAAAGTCATCATTTTAGCGAAATAAAGATCTTCGTATACCTTACGGTACTCTTCTTCGTTTTTCATTACGTTCATTGCCGTATCAGTCAACAACTTATCGTCTGGATCTGGCATTCCGTATTGTGCGAATTGACCTTTTAAACTCTCTTTTGTGTAGTTCATCAATTCTTCTTGATCAATCGCTAATTCATACTTTTTAGTGATTTCACTTTCAATCAAGTTCCATTTTAATCCTTCTACGTAACTTTCGTAAGCTGTTTCTACATCTCCTTCATTCGCAAAGTTTTCTTGAGAAGCTAAAAATTCTTTCAAGAAAGCATCTGGTAATTGGTGATCGAATTTTTTAGCGTACTCTGCTTTGATGTCTTTGTATAATTGGATGTCTTGGTAACGCACAAAGATTTTCTCTAATTCTTCCGTGATTTTTGCATGAAATTCTTCGGTGGTTTTAACGGTATCTTTTCCGTATAACTTTTCGAATAACTCTTCATTCAAATCAGCTGGCTCCACGTGAAAAATTTCTTCTACCACAAAAGAAAAGCTCTCAGAGATTTCCATTACCTGTGCCATTCCAATGTTTAGCATTTTAGCTAAATCTTCATCGCCTTTAGCTACATCTTTTGGATTTAAAGTAATGTCTTTACCCTTTTTAAGAGCCATTAATTTCTTTTTCAATTTAGCGTCTTCAACAAACTCAATTGAAATAGTAGATTTATGAGAAATACCACCTTCTTTGATTTCACCTGCTTCGTTAAGCTCTGTGAAAACACCGTTTAGCATATCTGTATCTCCTGCTTTATCTACGTTAGAAAACTTTCCGTATTGTCTACGTACATCATCTGAGTATTTCTCGATTAATTTCTCGTCAACTTTAATCTTGTTAACGGTGAATTTATCTTTTTCAGTAACCTCTACTTTAATTTCTGGTGCTACACCAATTTTGTAACTAAATGCAGCATCGTTCATGTTGTTTACATCCAATACTAATTCTGGATCTGATACTGGAATAGGTTGACCTAAAACTGGAAGTTTGTTTTCCTTGATGTATTTGTCAATCTCTGTACCTAGAATTTGATTAATCTCTTGTCCAATAAGTTGATTACCGTACATTTTCTTAATCATTCCCATAGGAACATGACCTTTTCTGAATCCAGGCATGTCTGCCTTTTTTCTGTATTGCTTTAAGTTATTAGTCACTTTGTCTGCGTAATCTGCAGCATCAATGTTTACTGTTAAAACTCCGGTTAAATCTTCACTTAATTCGTGCGATACTTTCATCTTTATTCTATTTTTCTTTTAATCAATCACATAATGGCTGTCTCTTATACACATCTCCGAGCCCACGAGACTCCTGAGCATCTCG
>OLHJ01000630.1_pt1 | contig 10530 bp, 11 predicted proteins | sample 1609491 | NCBI WGS metagenome assembly OLHJ01 (sample SAMN05416861, study PRJEB24817) | seawater metagenome | isolation source: Sea water | place: Canada:Atlantic | collected 2013-11
CGGCAGCGTCAGATGTGTATAAGAGACAGCTATAATGTTAATTGGTCTGCTGAAGAAATAAAATCAGCTTTTCATGGACTCTTTGCCGCTATTTTTATGGCGTTTATAGCTACTGGTTTTTGCACTCAAAAACGTGTTTATATTGATATAAAACAATCTAGATTTAAACCATCATTGGAAATTGGTTTCGTAAAAATTGGCAAGTGGAAAACAATTAAAAATTATCAATATGTGTCTGTTTTTTATGACCCTTCAAAGAATGAGTCAGATCTGTTTGAAGTAAATTTATGGTATGACCAGAATAAACATTTTGAATTATATACAAGAAATAATTTTGAAGATGCAATGCTTATCGCATATGATTTGTCTGAAGAATTAAATATTGACCTATTAGATGCGACAATAAAAAATAAATATGAATGGATCGATAAGGAAGCATTAAAACAAAAAGCAAATGAACAGACTTCCTAGAAAACTCAAAACCAAACTAGAAAAGCGACTGCAAGAAGACGCCTTTCGTCAATTAGGAAAACCAAATCATTTGATCGATTTTTCTTCAAATGACTATTTGGGCTTTTCTAAATCTGAAGTTATTTTCAGGAATACTAAGGTCTTTCTTGAAGAACATAATAGTAAACAAAATGGAGCGACAGGTTCTCGTTTATTATCTGGAAATCACAAGTTATATCAAATTGTGGAACAACAAATAAGTACATTTCATAATTCAGAAACTGCATTAATTTTTAATTCAGGTTATGATGCTAACTTAGGTCTATTCTCATGTGTACCTCAACGAAATGACATTATCATATATGATGAATATTGTCATGCCTCTATTCGTGATGGCATTACAATGAGTAAAGCAAAAGCTTTTAAGTTTAAGCATAACGATTTAAAAGCATTAGAGAAATTAATTCTTCATCACTCTGAACTTGTTTCAGAATCTCATCAAGACATGTACATTGTCACAGAATCCGTTTTCTCTATGGATGGTGATTCTCCAGATTTAGAAACACTATCACAGATTACAAAAAAATATGATGCAAATCTTATAATAGATGAAGCGCATGCTATTGGTCTCTATGGGAAAAATGGTTATGGTCTTATAAATCACCTTATGCTTGAAGATTTTATATTTGCAAGAACCATCACCTTTGGAAAAGCTTTAGGTGCTCATGGTGCCGCAATTTTATGTCGTCAAGACCTTAAAGATTATCTCATCAATTTTTCTAGACCTTTTATTTATACTACTGCACTTCCTCCTCATACATTAGCAACAATAAATTCGTCTTACAATGAAATTATCATTCAGAGCGAAAGCGAAGCATCTAATATTAAAACCCTTCAAAGTAATATTATATTCTTTAAATCAGAATTAGAGCGACTCACACTTCAAGAATTGTTTATCAAAAGTGATTCCGCTATACATTGCTGTGTGATTTCTGGGAATGAAAATGCAAAACGAATTGCTCAAGAGCTTCAAAATCATGGGTTTGATATAAAAGCCATCCTATCACCTACTGTTCCAAAAGGAGAAGAACGTTTACGATTGTGCTTACACAGCTACAATTCTTCAGAAGAAATAACAAAAGTCTTACAGTTACTTGCTACTTTTGTTTAAAATCAATTCATCTATATGATAGATAATTACACGATACTTACAACGTTTCCTTATTCAACAGAAGCACAAATCACAAAAACTAGGCTTGAAGACGAAGGTATTTCGGTCATGTTATTAGACGAGAAAACTGTGGATTCCGATCCTTTGATAAGTCAAGCCATTGGAGGTGTAAAACTTTTAGTATCGAACGATGATTTCGAAAAAGCATTACAGATCTTTAATGAAATTAGACCTTATGAAGTTGATGAAAACGAGAACCCAATAATTTGTCCGTCTTGTAATTCTAATCGTATTTTGATTGCGCCTTTAGAACGCAAGAAAGTATTTCATATGCTGTTTCCGTTTTTTGAAAAGACAAAACACATTTGTAATGAGTGTAAAACCATATTTTAATGAACACATATTTCATTACAGGCATAGGAACTGATGTTGGAAAAACTGTTGTTTCAGCTATTATTACTGAGGCTCTAGAAGCAGATTATTGGAAACCAATTCAAGCTGGAGAGTTAGAGAATTGCGACACAAAAGAAGTTAAAAATCTAGTATCAAATAAGAGTTCTAAATTTCATAAAAATAGTTACGCTTTACAAACTCCTATGAGTCCACATGCGGCTGCAGAAATTGATAATGTTTCAATTGATCTTAAACATATAAAGCATCCAAAAACTAAAAATAATTTAGTAATTGAAGGTGCAGGTGGACTACTTGTTCCTATAAATGATAAGCAAACTATTTTAGATCTTATCAAACCTAATTATAAGGTTATTGTAGTGTCTAGACACTATTTGGGAAGTATTAACCATTCCCTTTTAACGCTAAACTTACTGAAAGATAAAGGATTTGACATATCAGTTATTTTCAGTGGTAATGAACATAAAACTACAGAAGACATCATAAAAAAAATGACCGATGTTAAGGTTATTGGTCGTATTGATGAAGAACCATATTTTGATAGAAATGTGGTAAAAGCTTACGCAGAAGAATTTAGAGATAATCTATGAGCTTAAAAGAAAGAGATAAAAAACACATTTGGCATCCATTAACGCAACATAAATTGCATCCTGAAACCATTGCAATTACGAAAGCAACAGGTTGTATTTTAATTGACGAAGATGGTAATGAATATATTGATGCTATTGCATCTTGGTACACTTGCATGTATGGACATTGCAATCCGTATATAACCGAAAAGGTTGCTAGCCAAATGCAAGTTTTGGACCAGGTTGTTTTTAGCGGATTCACGCATGAACCAGCTGTAAAATTATCTGAAGCCTTAATTGATATCCTTCCTAACAATCAAAACAAACTCTTTTTTAGTGACAATGGTTCAACCTCAGTTGAAATTGGAATCAAAATGGCCTTGCAATACCATTTCAATCGTGGTGAAAAACGCAACGTATTAATTGCTTTCGAAGATGGCTTTCATGGAGATACGTTTGGTGCTATGAGTGTTTCAGGATTATCAATTTATAATGGTCCGTTTGAAGATTTCTTTTTGGATGTTAAACGCATTCCAACACCTAATGGAGAAAATCACGACACTATTTTAAACCAATTGGAAGTGTTAACCAACACACATAAAATTGCAGGTTTTGTATACGAACCGTTAGTTCAAGGTGCTGCTGCAATGAAGATGCATAATGCTGAAGGACTAAATAAGATTCTAAAGTTCTGTAAAGCACATCATATCATAACCGTTGCTGATGAAGTAATGACAGGCTTTGGTAAAACCGGAACATATTTCGCTTCAGATCATTTAGAAAACAAACCAGATATCATCTGTTTGAGTAAAGCCTTAACAGGTGGTTTGTTGCCTATGGCGATTACGAGTTGTTCACAAAGTATTTATGATGCTTTTTATAGTGACGACATGAGTAAAGGACTTTTTCATGGTCATACCTATTCTGGTAACCCATTGTCTTGCGCTGCTGCTTTAGCAGGAATTGAATTACTAAAATCTGATGTTATTCAAAATAACATTAAGCTAATTATATCATCTCATGAACACTTTGGAAAACACATCGAAAAACACCCTAAAGTGGCTTCAGTTCGTCAAACCGGAATTATTTTCGCTTTAGATTTAGATGTCAAAATGGAACGCTATGGAAATTTGCGTGACAAGCTCTTTCAGTTTTTTATGAATAATGGTGTCTTCTTGAGACCATTAGGAAACACGATTTATATTCAATCACCTTATGTTATTTCAAAAGAACAACTACAAAAGGTGTATCAAGTTATTGAAGATGCTTTAGAAATAGTTTAGCTTTGCAATTATAAACTTAAACACTTGCAAAAACCCATCTCCATAACATCTATTTCTTCTATTTCACCTTTAGGAAATACCCTTGAAGACATATGGAATAACTATAAAAATGATCAGCACTTTTTTACAAAAAAAGATGGTAATTGGATTGCTGAATTGTCTTCCGAATTAAAAACAGAAATCAATAATTTAAGACAATCTAACCCAAAATATAAAACGCTTGACAATTCTGTTCTATTTGCAATATATACCTCTAGGCAAGCTGTTAAAAGTGCAATTTGGAAGGCTTCGGATAACTTCGGAATTAATATTGGCTCTTCAAGAGGAGCTACATCGCTTTTTGAAAAATACCATAAAGAATTTCTTCAAAATCATAAAGCCGAAATCTTATCCTCTCCTACGACCACTTTAGGTAATATTTCATCTTGGGTTGCGCATGATTTACAAAGCAAAGGGCCAGAAATCTCGCATTCTATAACTTGTTCAACAGCCTTACATGCAATGCTTAATGGGATTGCTTGGATCAACTCAGGAATGTGTGATAAATTTTTAGTTGGAGGCAGTGAAGCTCCTTTAACACCTTTTACTATTGCACAAATGCAAGCTTTAAAAATATATGCTAAAACGGACTGTCATTCAGAATCAGGAACGACCAAAGAATCTAAATTCCCAAACCAAGCTTTAAATCTCAACAAAACCGAAAACACAATGATTCTTGGTGAAGGTGCAGCAATGGCTTGTTTAGAATCTGGAGAAAATCCTAATTCATTGGCGAAAATAACAGGTATAGGTTATGCTACAGAGGTTTTAGAGCACAACGCGTCTTTGTCAACAGATGCCATTTGTTTTCAACGTTCTATGACCATGGCTTTAGGTGAATTGAAACCAGATGATATCGACATTATAGTCACACATACACCTGGAACCATAAAAGGTGATCAAGCTGAAATAAATGCGATTAATACGATTTTTTGTAACAAAACTCCTTCATTAACTACTAATAAGTGGAAGATAGGTCACAGCCTTGGTGCTTCCGGACTTTTAAATATTGAAATGGCAATTTTAATGTTGCAAAAACAAGAATTTATTTCAATACCTTACCTAAAAGCCCAAACGCCTAAACACATCAAGAACATCCTAGTAAATGCAGTTGGTTTTGGTGGAAATGCAGTATCTATTTTACTTTCAAAATAACATTTGATATCTATTGTAAGACATCTTTAAAGGTCTTATATTTAATTAATAATTTTTAATACTAACCTATTATGGAATGGTTTTCAGCTTTAGACGGATTCTCTCAATTTTTTTGGATTATTGCGCTAATTGGCTCTTTAATTTTCGTATTTGTAATCGTAACCACATTCCTTGGAATGGATGGAGGAGACGATTTTGATGGTATAGATTCTGAAATGGATACAGATGCAGGCATTGGGTTTCAATTTATAACGTTCAAAAACCTAGTAGGATTCTTTACCATTTTTGGATGGATAGGAATCGCATGTATAAATGCAGGGTTTTCAAAACCTTTAAGTGTAGTCATTGCCTTATTTTGTGGATTGTTAATGATGTCCATAATGGCTGCTATGTTTTATGGTATGCAAAAATTAACAGATAGTGGAACTTTAGTTTATAAAAACGCCATTGGTGCCATTGGAGAAATTTATCTTACTGTTGGAGCAAATCGTGAAAGTATGGGAAAGGTAAGCGTAAGAGTTCAAGGAACTTTGAGAGAACTTGAAGCACTTTCTGATTCACTTTCAGAACTCAAATCAGGCACCATCATTCAAGTGGTAGATGTCACCAGCAATGGTATATTAATAGTGGAACAAACAAAAAAAGCAATAGAACCAATTAAAACAGAAACATATGAACTACCTCGTAACACAAAACAACTTTGATTTAGGCTTTCCTATTGCAGCCGTTGCTGCAATACTTTTCATCTTTGTCTTTCTAATCATTCTTATAAAACGCTATAAGCGTTGTCCTTCAGATCGTATTTTAGTGGTCTACGGAAAAGTTGGTGGTGGACAATCAGCTAAATGTATCCATGGTGGAGCAGCCTTTATTGTTCCTGTATTTCAGGATTATGAATTCTTAGATTTAACACCAATCTCTATTGAAGTCAACTTAGTAAACGCACTTTCTAAGCAAAACATTCGTGTTAATGTTCCATCAAGATTTACAATTGGTATCTCTACAGAACCTGGTGTGATGCAAAATGCTGCAGAACGTTTATTAGGTTTAGGTCAAAATGAAATTCAAGAATTAGCACAAGAAATTATTTTCGGACAATTACGTTTAGTAGTTGCTTCAATGGATATTGAAGAGATTAATAATGATCGTGATAAATTCTTAACCAATATTTCTCAGAGTGTTGAAACCGAATTAAGAAAAGTAGGCCTCAAGTTAATCAACGTAAACATTACAGATATCGTTGATGAGTCTGGTTATATTGAAGCCCTTGGTAAAGAAGCTGCTGCCCATGCTATTAATGCAGCACGTAAATCGGTTGCCGAGAAAACTAGAGATGGTTCTATTGGTGAAGCCAATGCTGTTCAAGACGAAAGAACTCAAGTTGCTGCTGCAAATGCACAGGCTGTAGAAGGAGAAAATACTGCTAAGATTGCTGTAGCGAATTCAGATTCGTTGCGTCGTCAACGTGAAGCTGAAGCTGAACGTGTAGCGATTGCTTCAGAAAAAGTGCAAACAGCAAAAGCCTTAGAAGAATCTTATTCTGCTGAGCAACAAGCAGAAGTTGCCAGAGCCGAACGTGAGCGTTCATCTCAAATGGCAGATATTATTGTTCCTGCAGAAATTGACAAAAAGAAAGTAGAAATTGATGCTGAAGCTGAAGCTGAACGTATCAGAAGACGTGCAAAAGGTGAAGCCGATGCGATCTTATTTAAAGCACAAGCAGAAGCACAAGGTCAATTTGAAATCTTGACTAAACAAGCTGCTGGTATGGAACAAATTGTAAAAGCTGCTGGAAACTCAAGCAGAGATGCTGTTTTATTATTAATTGCTGATAAATTACCTGAATTGGTAAGAATACAAGCGGATGCAATTAAGAATATCAAAATAGACAAAGTAACTGTTTGGGATAATGGTAGCAGTGGTGAAGACGGAAAATCATCAACAGCTAATTTCTTATCTGGAATGTACAAATCGGTTCCTCCTCTTCAGGAGATGTTTAATATGGCTGGTATGGATCTACCTGAATATTTAAAAGGTAAAGACAAAAAAGAGCATGAAGAAGCAAAAGTACTTCCGAAGAAAAAAGACGACGACGATAGTTAACAAAGAAAAATCCGCTAAATAGCGGATTTTTTTATCTATAAAAATTAAGATCATTTCTAAAACAAGTATTATAATCACATTGTTAAAAAACAATTTATAATTACGACTTAGTTTTTAGAATTTAATAATTATAAATTTTATTTTTGAACTATGAGCGAAACAAGACACAATTGGACTAAAGAAGAAATTCTAGAGATTTATAATACACCGTTAATGGAACTGTTATACAATGCTGCTACTATTCATCGCAAGCATCATGATCCTAATACAGTTCAGGTATCAACATTATTGTCTATTAAAACTGGTGGTTGCCCTGAAGACTGTGGCTATTGTCCACAAGCAGCAAGATATCATACAGATATTGAAGGCAACGATCTTATGACTGTTCAACATGTGAAAGCTCAGGCTTTAAGAGCAAAATCTTCAGGAAGTTCTCGTGTTTGTATGGGAGCAGCTTGGAGAAATGTTAAAGATGGTGAAGAATTTGATCAAGTTTTAGAAATGGTAAGAACCATCAATAAACTAGATATGGAAGTGTGTTGTACACTTGGTATGATTACTGAAAACCAAGCACAACGCTTAGCTGAAGCTGGTTTATACGCATACAATCATAACTTAGATTCTTCCGAAGAATACTATAAAGAAGTGATTTCTACGCGTGGCTATGAAGATCGTTTAGAAACTATTGATAATGTTCGAAAAACTAACGTTACAGTATGTTCTGGAGGAATTATTGGTATGGGAGAAAAAGCTGAAGACAGAGCAGGAATGCTAGTCGCTTTATCAACTTTAAATCCACAACCAGAATCGGTTCCAATAAACGCATTAGTAGCGGTTGAAGGAACACCACTTGAAGACCAACAACCTGTTTCAATTTGGGATATGGTTCGTATGGTAGCCACAACAAGAATCGTGATGCCAGAAACTCAAGTGCGACTTAGTGCTGGTAGAACTGAAATGACAAGAGAAGGTCAAGCGATGTGTTTCTTTGCAGGAGCAAATTCTATTTTTGCTGGTGATAAACTATTAACAACACCAAATCCAGACGTAAGTGAGGATATGGAAATGTTTAAAATGTTAGGATTGAATCCACAAAAACCATTTATCAAAAAAATGCAACCTGAATCTGTAGAAGCCAAAGACTCTCAATATCAACCTTTAGGTGAGAAACCAAAATGGTCGAGACCAGAACACACTATTGAACGTAATCTAGAGGCAAAGGAAAAAGCTAAAGCAATTAAATAATCATGTTAATTACTGTCTCAATTATTTTTGTTTTATTGGGTATTGCTATAAAATATGGTAAGATGTATTTTTTGATAGCAGGTTATAATACCATGTCTGAAAAAGAACGGAAGCAATATGATGTAGATGGTCTCGCTAGTGTCTTTAGAAACGCAATGTTCGGAATGGCTTTTATTATGATTTTAGGTTATTTCATTTCCAAATGGCTTGAAAACCCAAAAATTGAAATGTTTACGCTTTTTGGAGCAATTTTAATGGGCCTACCTTATCTACTGATTGTTTCAAATTCTAACAAGTACAAAATCAACAAAGACAACTAGAAGGCTAAATTTTAATATACAATTTATTTAGTACAGCAACGTTTTCTTAACTTTAACCATTATCATTTTCTGATGTCAACACTGAATCTTCAAGATATTCCTCGTGTGAAAAGCATCACCAAAAAGGAATTTATCGCAAACTACTTTAAACCACAAAAACCTGTGGTTATTGAGCGATTTATTGAAGATTGGCCAGCATATAGCAAATGGAGTTTAGATTACATGAAAGCTGTTGCTGGTGACAAAATTGTTCCTTTATACGATGATAGACCTGTTGATTATAAAGATAATTTTAACGATCCTCATGCAAAAATGAAAATGAGTGACTATGTAGATTTACTCAAAAGTGAACCTACGAAGTATCGTGTTTTTCTTTGGAATATCTTAAAGGAAATTCCGCAATTACAACAGGATTTTAGGTATCCTGATTTTGGTTTAAAACTAATGAAGAGTCTACCATTCCTTTTTTTTGGCGGAAGAAACTCTCACACGTTTATGCATTATGACATTGACTTAGCAAACATTTTTCATTTTCATTTTCAAGGTAAGAAACAGTGTATTTTGTTTGATCAAAAACAAAATGACTATTTATATAAAATTCCACATTCCTTAATTACAAGAGAAGATATTGATTTTTCTAATCCAGATTTTAATAAATGGCCTGCTCTAAAACATGCAAAAGGATGGCAATGTCAATTAAATCATGGCGAAATTTTATATATGCCAGAAGGTTATTGGCATTACATGAAATATTTAACTCCAGGATTTTCAATGAGTTTGCGTGCGATTGCTAGGCGTCCAAAAAATTTAGGTAAAGCAATTTACAATGTTGTTATTATGCGTCACTTTGATAATATGATGAGACAAATCAAAGGTCAAAAATGGATAGATTGGAAAAACAAACAAGCAATTTCTGTTACGAATAAGAGATTTTAGTTGAAACACTTCAATATTAAAAACTTGTATATATTTGCAGACTCAAATTATAAGACAATTACAATGAAAAAAATATTTTTTATTATCGCATTAGTATCCGTTTCGTTAGTAAATGCACAAGTATTTAAAGGAAAAGGAGATCAAAAATTTCAGGTTGGTGCAAACTTGCAAGATCAAGCTAGAGGTTTAAATGCAAGCTTCGATTATGGCTTAGGAGACAATATTTCTGTAGGAGTTTCATCTACTTATGCTTTAGGAATTGATAGCGGATTAAGTGCTGGTTTTGGTAGACGTTTTGATTTAAAGGCCAGATTTAATGCTAATTTAGGGAATGTGATAAATGTTGATGATAATTTTGATGTTTATCCTGGTTTAAACCTTGGTTTAAAAAGTTTTGGTGGTCACGTTGGAGCACGTTATTTTTTTACTGATGGGTTTGGTGTCTTTACCGAAGCTAATTTCCCTTTAGCAAAGTATAGTAATGACAAGTCAAAAGTTAGTTATTACATTCACAACCAGTTTACAGTGAACATTGGAGCAACATTTAGTTTATAAGCTGAAAACAACATAACAAAAAAGCATCTTTTGAATATAAAAGATGCTTTTTTATGGAATTAATTCACGTATTTTATCGTAAACCAATTGACTTTCCCAACCTCTATAAAACAGGTAATCAGCTAGTTTTTTTCGTTTTTTTTGAGCGTTAGTTTCTCTTATCATTTCCACCCTTTTTAAAGCTAGCTCATTAAAAGTGTTGAAATACTCATCGATATCAATTTCTTTTAAAGCTATTGTAATAATTGTTTTGTTAATATCCTGTCTCTTATACACATCTGACGCTGCCGACG
>OLHJ01000631.1_pt1 | contig 10519 bp, 9 predicted proteins | sample 1609491 | NCBI WGS metagenome assembly OLHJ01 (sample SAMN05416861, study PRJEB24817) | seawater metagenome | isolation source: Sea water | place: Canada:Atlantic | collected 2013-11
ATCATACGTAATGCACTTTCTTTCACCGTGTCTTTTTCGAAGATAAATGTCTTTTCTTGCAAAGTATTTCCTTCAAAAAAAGTAACATGAAAACGATTGTGTAGTTTGAACAATTCAGGCTGAATAAACTCTACTTTAGCAAATGAATTTGCAGGTAGTTTGTCTAACTTTTTACGCAATAAAGAAGTTGTTTTTGTGTCATTAAACCCTTGAGAAACAATAAGAACTTGTTCTAAAGTAATGTCTTTTTTATTGATGATGTAAATATTCCAGTCGTCAGATTTATAGACGTCATTAAATTCATAAACAACAGCAATTTCTACACCGCTTACTTCTGGAATTTGAATGTCTTTTTTCATTAAAGTACTGACTTAAATTGCTCTAAGAAACGCTTATCATTTTCATAAAACATTCTAATATCTGGTATTTGATACAATAACATGGCAATACGCTCAATTCCCATTCCGAATGCATATCCAGAATATTTAGTTGGGTCAATATTTGCATTTTTCAATACGTTAGGATCTACCATTCCACAACCCATAATCTCTAACCAACCTGTTCCTTTAGTAATTCTATAATCAGTTTCAGTTTCTAATCCCCAATAAATATCTACCTCAGCACTTGGTTCAGTAAATGGGAAATAAGAAGGACGTAAACGAATTTTAGATTTACCGAACATCTCTTTTGTAAAGTATAAAAGCGTCTGTTTTAAATCAGCAAAGGAAACATCTGTATCTATATACAAACCTTCTACTTGATGAAAAATACAATGCGCTCTTGCAGAAATATCTTCGTTACGAAATACACGACCCGGAGAAATAGTTCTAATTGGAGGTTGATTTTCTTCCATATAACGAACCTGTACAGAAGATGTATGAGTTCTTAATAAAGTATCTGGATTTTTATCAATAAAAAAAGTATCCTGCATGTCTCTTGCTGGATGATATTCTGGTAAATTCAATGCAGTAAAGTTGTGCCAGTCATCTTCAATTTCTGGCCCTTCAGAAACAGTAAAACCAATTCTATTGAAAACTTCAATAATTTGATTCTTCACTAAAGATATTGGATGACGAGAACCCAACTCAATAGGTTCTGATGGGCGCGTTAAATCGCCATAAAAACTTTTATGCTCAACAGAATTATCTAAAGTTTCGTTTAATTCAGCCACTTTTCCTTCAGCAGATTTTTTTAAGTTGTTTAGTGCTTGTCCAAAATCTTTACGCATTGCTGCATCTACATTTTTAAACTCAGCAAACAAATCCTTTAACAAACCTTTACTTCCTAAATATTTTATTCTGAAAGCTTCTACTTCTTCCTTAGAAGTTGCTTTAAAAGCTTTTACATCACCAATCAGTTCTTTTACTTTATCTAACATTTGAATTGTTCTAATAAATAGGTTGCAAATTTATGATATTTATATCAATTAATCTGTAGGTTTTATAAAGAGTTAACGACTACAGAAAACGACTTTACGAAATCGATTGAGTAAAAAGATCAAATGGGTAAAATAAACCCTTTTTTTGAATTTAAAGAATTGAAAATTAGTTATATTTGCGCCATTAAATTGAAATTAATAAACACACTAATAAATAGATTTAAACTATGGAATCTAAAATAAATGCATTTATGGATTACGTTAAGCAACGTAATTCTAATGAACCAGAATTTTTACAAGCTGTTCACGAAGTAGCAGAAACGGTAATTCCATTTATTGAAAACAATCCTAAATATCAGGACAAAAAATTGTTAGAGAGAATGGTTGAGCCAGAAAGAACTTTAATGTTTAGAGTTCCCTGGGTTGATGATAGTGGTGAAACACAAGTTAACAGAGGTTATAGAGTTGAGTTTAACTCGGCAATTGGACCTTACAAAGGAGGGTTACGTTTCCATGCTTCAGTAAACTTATCAATTTTAAAATTTTTAGGATTCGAACAAGTATTCAAAAACTCATTAACGACTTTACCAATGGGTGGAGGAAAAGGTGGTTCTGATTTCAATCCAAAAGGAAAATCTGATAGAGAAGTGATGGCATTTTGTCAAGCTTTTATGTCTGAGCTATTCCGTCATATTGGTGCGAATACAGATGTTCCTGCTGGAGATATTGGTGTTGGAGGAAGAGAAATCGGATTTATGTTCGGACAATATAAAAAATTACGTAACGAGTTTGTTGGAGTTTTAACAGGAAAAGGTTCTGCTTGGGGAGGTTCTTTAATTAGACCAGAAGCAACAGGATATGGAGATGTGTATTTTGCACAGAACATGTTAAAAACAAAAGGAGATTCTTTTGAAGGAAAAACAGTCATTGTTTCTGGATCTGGAAATGTAGCGCAATATGCTACTGAAAAAGCGACTGAATTAGGTGGTAAAGTAGTGACCATGTCAGATTCTTCAGGGTATATTTACGATGCAGACGGAATTGATGCTGAGAAATTAGCACATGTTATGGAGATCAAAAATGTGCGTAGAGGAAGAATTAGTGAGTATACAGAAAAATACCCATCAGCAAAATTCTTCGCTGGAGAGAGACCTTGGTCTGTTGCCGGTGAGGTAGCGTTGCCTTGTGCAACTCAGAATGAATTGAATGGAGAGGAAGCAAAGATATTGTTAGCAAATGGATGTATTTGTGTTGCTGAAGGTGCGAACATGCCTTGTACACCAGAAGCAATTACAGCCTTCCATGAAGCAAAGATTTTATTTGCTCCAGGTAAAGCATCAAATGCAGGAGGAGTGGCAACATCTGGTTTGGAAATGAGTCAAAACTCTTTACGTTACAACTGGACACGTCAAGAGGTTGATGGTAAATTAAATCAAATTATGAATGATATTCATGCTTCTTGTGTTGCTTATGGAACTGACGAGAATGGTTATGTAGATTACGTAAAGGGCGCAAATGTTGCTGGTTTCGTAAAAGTTGCAGATGCCATGTTAGATCAGGGTGTTGTGTAAGCAGCTCTGTGATATAAAATTGAAAAGCGCTTCACATATGGAGCGCTTTTTTTATTTTTACAATTCAATGTATTGAACTATGATTATTACGAAGAACAACATGCTGCAAGGCAAACATCACAAACCTATTTTAGTAGATGTTTTTTATAAAGAGACAGCCCAATCCAAACCGATTGTTATTTTTTGTCATGGGTACAAAGGTTTTAAAGATTGGGGAGCTTGGAACCTCATGGCAGAAGCATTTGCAGACGCAGGTTTTTTCTTTGTGAAGTTTAATTTTTCTCACAATGGAGGTACTGCAGAAGATCCAATAGACTTTCCCGATTTAGAAGCTTTTGGAAATAATAACTATATCAAAGAGCTAGACGATTTAGAAACGGTGATTCATTGGGTTTCTAACGCTCCTCATTTTTCCCCTGAAGTAGATGTAAACCAGTTGTCATTGCTGGGGCATAGCAGAGCTGGAGGTATAGTAAGCATCAAAGCAGCAGAAGATAACAGCGTTACTAAGGTTATCGCCTTAGCAGGTGTTTCTGATTTTGGAAGTAGATTTCCTACTTCCGGAGACTTGGAACATTGGGAAAAAGAAGGGGTTGCCTATGTTGTAAACGCAAGAACGCATCAAAAAATGCCGCACTTTTACCAGTTTTACCAGAATTTTAAGGCTAATGAAGAACGATTGACCATTCAAAGGGCTGTTAAAAGTATAAACATCCCTCATTTAATCATTCACGGAGATAAAGACACGTCTGTTCTTCTCGATGAAGGGAAGGTACAGCACCAATGGAATCCTAAAAGTGAACTCGTTATTTTGGAAAATACAGACCATGTTTTTAATAGCTCACATCCTTGGACCAAAGAAGAGCTTCCAGAAGCATTGAAATTGATAGTTCAGAAATGCAGTGAATTCTTGAGATGAGTGGTGAAAAAAAATTGAGAAAACTCATACAAGATATGGAGCCCATATTGCACGAAGGCACGTATGTATTTGTTGCTGTTGCTTCGCTTGATAGAGTGCCAAGATCGGCCACTATTTTTGAGTTTAAAGAGGATGAAGGCATTACCCTAGTTGTGAAAAAAGATACAGCAGATGCCTTGAAGCTCTCCTATCAATTTGAGGCTTCTTGGATTACCTTGAACATACATTCGTCTTTGGAAGCTGTGGGTTTAACAGCAGCATTTTCTGGCGAACTGGCGAAGCATAAATTGAGTTGCAATGTGGTTGCAGGTTTTTACCACGATCATCTGTTTGTAGCTCGTAAAGATGCGGAAAGAACAGTACAGGTATTGAGAGAATTTTCGAAGCACTATTGATGGAGTTAACACCACCCTTTAGAAAAATTATTCATGTAGATATGGATGCATTTTATGCCTCTGTAGAGCAATTGGATGACCCTTCATTGAGGGGGAAGCCCCTTGCTGTTGGTGGGAGTGAAGTTCGAGGCGTTGTGTCTGCTGCAAGCTATGAAGCACGTAAATTTGGTGTTCGCTCGGCAATGAGTGGTGTCCTAGCAAAACAAAAATGTCCAGACCTTATTTTTGTACCCCCGCGATTTTCTCGGTACAAAGAGGTATCCGCACAAATACGAGCTATTTTTTATGAGTTTACAGATTTGGTAGAGCCCCTTTCTTTAGATGAGGCGTACTTAGATGTGACAGAAAATAAGAAGGGAAATCCTTCAGCGAGCATGCTTGCTTCTGAAATACGCCAACGAATTTGGGATACGGTAGCGCTTAGAGCCTCTGCCGGAATCTCCATTAATAAATTTATAGCAAAAGTAGCTTCTGATATCAACAAGCCCAACGGACAAAAAACAATCAATCCAGAAGAGGTCTTGACTTTTTTAGAGGACTTGCCTGTGAATAAATTTTACGGAGTGGGAAAAGTAACAGCTGCTAAAATGCACAATTTGGGTATTTTTAAAGGCAATGATTTAAAGCAGAAGTCTTTGGAGGAGTTGCAGCGGATCTTTGGCAAGTCTGGAGCGCATTATTATCATATTGTACGCGGTATTCATAAGAGTGAAGTGAAACCCAATCGCGTACGAAAATCAATAGCCGCAGAACGCACCTTTCATGAGAATATTTCATCAGAGGTGTTTTTAATAGAACGTTTGGATACCATTGCTGTTGAGTTAGAGCGCAGAATGAAGGTCTCTGAAACCAAAGGTAAAACGATTACCTTAAAAATAAAATATAGCGACTTCACGCAACAAACACGTAGCAAGACAGCAGCAGTTTTTATGCAATCCAAATCGGTCTTTTTTCCGGTTGTAAAAGAATTATTATATCAAGAAAAATTACAGAATTCTGTGCGCTTGTTGGGCATTTCTTTTAGTAATTTAGACACAGAAAAAAAGGCCCCTGTTTTTGTGCAATTAAAATTTGATTTCTAATGCTTCGCATACTTAAAAGAGCAACAACACATATAGACGTGATCAGTTTGATTGAGAAACTGGATGCCTATTTAAAAATCACTGATGGTGAAGACCATGATTTTTACAATCAGTTTAATGGCACGGATGCAATAGACTATATGCTCGTTGCTTATAAGGATGAGGTACCGGTTGGATGTGGAGCAATAAAACATTTTGACTCGTCTAGAGCAGAGGTGAAACGAATGTTTGTTGATGAAATCTATAGAGGTCAGGGAATTGCTGCAAAACTATTGGCTCAATTAGAACAGTTGGCAAAAGAAAAGGGATATAAAAAATGTATTTTAGAAACTGGAGCGCGTCAGGTAGCAGCTGTGCAATTATATCAGAAAAGTAAGTACAAACGAATGCATACAAACTACGGGCAATACAAAGGCATTGCAGAAAGTATATGTTTTGAAAAAACGCTTTAAAATGAAGTTAAGTTATTGGGAAAACAAAGAGTGGTTTCACAATGTAGATGTGACCATTGTTGGAAGTGGTATTGTGGGTTTAACGTGCGCTTTGTCTTTAAAAGAGAGGTATCCGAAAGCAAAAATTTTAGTGTTAGAAAAGGGAATGCTACCACAGGGAGCAAGTTCGAAGAATGCTGGTTTTGCCTGTTTTGGAAGTTTATCCGAATTGATAGATGATTTAAAAACACATACGGAAGAAGAGGTCTTTCAGTTGGTTAAAAAACGTTGGAAGGGCTTACAATTACTAAGGTCTAACCTGGGGGATTCGGTTATTGATTTTCAACCAAATAAGGGTTTTGAGTTGTTTCAAGATCGGGATTTTTATGAGGAATGCAACGGGCAAAGAACCCAAATCAATGCATTATTAGCACCGCTTTTTAAGGAAGAGGTATTCTTAGAATCAAGCAACACATTTGGCTTTGAAAAAATAGCACCCAACTACATGGTGAATCAATTTGAAGGGCAAATAGACACCGGTAAAATGATTGCTGCATTACTATTGAAGGTTCAGAAATTGGGGGTAAAGATTTTAAATAATACAGCAGTGGAGTCCTACTCTGAAGGTACTGAAAACGTAGTTGTAAAAACCAATTTAAGCACTTTTACAACCAAGAAATTATGCATTGCAACCAATGGCTTTGCCAAACAACTACTTCCTGAAAATGTGCAACCTGCCAGAGCTCAGGTACTCATTACCAAACCCATAAAAGACCTTCATATTAAAGGAACTTTTCATTTAGACAAGGGCTATTATTATTTTAGAAATATAGACAACAGGATTTTATTTGGTGGCGGTAGAAACCTCGATTTTAAAGGAGAAGAAACTGTAGAATTTGGAGAAACAGCTCGTATTCAGAACGCATTAAAAAGCATTTTAAAAGAAACTATTCTACCGAATACTGCTTTTGAAATTGACCATACATGGAGTGGTATTATGGGTGTAGGAAGTCAAAAAAAACCTGTTGTAAAACCAATTTCTGAAAATGTGTTTTGTGGGGTTCGCCTCGGTGGAATGGGGGTTGCGATAGGTAGTTTGGTCGGAAAAGAATTGGCAGCATTCCTATGAGCATAAAAGAAGCCTTATACCAGCAATGTGAGGAGTTTGTGAACAAACGCTTGCAAACAGTTCAAGAGACCATACGCTCCAATCAGAAAGCACTGCAGTCTGAAACGAAGAGTTCTGCAGGTGACAAGCACGAGACAGGAAGAGCCATGCTGCAATTAGAGATGGAAAAAGCCGGACAACAACTGCATGGAATCAGTTTAATGAAAGAAACCTTGGCTAAAATAGACGGCTCTAAAAAAACGATAAAAGCCAGCTTGGGAAGTTTGATTGTTACAGAGAAAGCATCTTATTTCTTAAGCATTAGTGCAGGGCAGCTTGTTGTGAATAACAGGCTCTATTTTGCCGTTTCTATCTCTTCTCCGATAGGAAAACTATTATTAGGGAAACAAGCGAAAGATGCATTCTTATTTAACGGTAAGAAGCTTATCATTCAAGAGGTAGCATAACTGAAATGACTTCTTTCGGTTGTATGTTATTCGAGTGATTTAAGAAAATCGTTTGATTCTCTACAGCGGCCTCAATCAACCAAAAAGAACCTTTGAAATAGGAATTTAGGACTGTTGCTTTGACAGGAGATACTGCTACAATTTTAATTTGATGTGGATAGCATAAAATGTGTTTCCCATCTATCGTTATCTCATTCACATCATCAAATAAAGAAGCAATGTATTTTTGTTTAGGGTTTTGATAGATGCTTGTTGGCGTATCAAAAACAATTGAGGTATTGTTTTTAATGACCATCATCTTATCTGCAAAAGAAAGCGCATCATTACCGTCATGGGTAGCTAAAATGCAGGTGATTTCTTTCTTTTTAAGGAAGGTAAAAAGCTTTCTTCTTAGAGAATTCTTTTTGAAATTATCTATTTGACTAAAGGGTTCATCTAATAAAATGATTTCAGGTTCTTTTGCTAAAGCTCTTGCAATGGCAACTCGTTGTTGCTGCCCTCCACTCAAGGTTTTGACCATGACATTGGCAAACTCGGTCATTTCAATGACTTCTAACAACTCATCAGTTCTCTGTTGAGCTGCTTCTGGATAAAAACGCGACAAGAATTTTTTTATATTTTCTGAAACGCTAATAAAGGGCATTAAATCAAAGTCTTGAGCGACATATTTGATAAAGTCCATTCCCGGAACCAAGTACTCTTTAGGACCTAAAATTTCTTGATCATTCCAAAAAATAGTCCCTTTATTTAAGTCCAATAGCCCATAAATTACTTTTAATAGTGTAGATTTTCCACAACCACTTTCGCCCATGACGCACAAATGCTCACCTTTTTTGAGTTGAAAAGAAAGGTCATTGAGAACAGGCGCTTTTGGCTGGTATTGAAAGGAAAGGTTTTTTACAGAAAGCATATAACAAAAGTATCATTTAATATGGTTTCGATTGAGAAAGAAGGCATATTTTCTAACAGAAAAAAACCGATACTTTCGCATCGGTTTTATAAGGTTGTATACAAGCATGGATTTATTTTACGCTTCGAGGATTTGGTAAACTCTCATAGCCCATATTGAAAAGTGTAAAACCATAAATATCTGCATATTGCTCAATAGTTTTAGCAATTGGGGTTCCTGCACCATGACCTGCATTGGTCTCAATTCGAATTAAAACAGGGTTTGTTCCGGTTTGTTTGTCTTGTAATTCTGCTGCAAACTTAAAACTATGTGCAGGAACAACCCGATCATCATGATCTCCTGTGGTTACCATTGTTGCTGGATATTCCGCTCCTTTTTTCACATTATGTACAGGAGAATATCCTTTCAAATAATCGAACATTTCTTTGTTGTCATTTGCAGTTCCATAATCATACGCCCACCCTGCACCAGCAGTAAAGGTATGATAACGTAACATGTCTAAAACACCTACGGCAGGTAAGGCAACTTTCATTAAATCGGGTCTTTGTGTCATGGTGGCTCCTACTAAAAGTCCCCCATTTGATCCTCCATTAATTGCTAAATACTCTGACGAGGTATACTTATTTTCTATCAAGTATTCTGCAGCAGCAATGAAATCATCAAAAACATTTTGTTTGTTCATTTTTGTTCCTGCATCATGCCATGTTTTGCCATATTCACCGCCACCTCTTAAATTAGGCACGGCATACACACCACCTTGCTCCATCCAAACGGCTCTAAATGGACTAAAACTTGGAGTTAAAGAAATATTAAAACCGCCATATCCATAAAGAATAGTTGGGTTTTTCCCATCCAACTCAAGTCCTTTTTTGTGGGTAATAATCATAGGAACTTTCGTCCCGTCTTTCGATGTGTAGAATACTTGCTTACTTTCGTAGTGCCCCGTATTAAAATCTATTTGAGGCTTCCAATAGGAAGTATAGGTTCCTTCTTTTGGATTGAATGAATAGGATGAATTTGGCGTATTGTAGTTGGTAAACGAAAAATACAATTCTTTTGCGGCTGTTTTTCCTCCAAAACCACCAGCGGTTCCAATTCCTGGTAAGTTGACTTCTCTAATTAATGTACCATCAAAGTCATATTGCAAAACTTTAGAAACCGCATCTACCATATAGGTGGCAAAAAAATACCCTGCTCCAGAAGTTAAACTGAGCACGTTTTCTGTTTCAGGAATTAGGTCTTTCCAATTTTCTGGTGATGGTTTTTTTGCATCCACAGTAACTACCTTTTTATTTGGAGCATTTAAATTGGTCACTAAATACAAGGTACTTCCCCTGTTGTCTGCAACATAGGTATCGCTTTTTACATTGTTGATAATTGCAGTTAATTTAGCATTTGGCTTGGATAGATCTTTGATAAACAATTTATTTCCAGAAGTAGATACTTGTGCAGAAACAATGAGATACTTATTGTCTTCCGTTAAATACCCACTAACATATCTATGTTTTTCGGAAGGTTTTTCACCAAAAATGACGTGATCCTCTTTTTGTTTTGTTCCTAATTTGTGGTAATATAGTTTGTGTTGGTCTGTTTTTGCAGACAATTCGCTTCCTTTCGGTTTGTCATAACTTGAGTAATAAAACCCTTCATTTTTATACCAAGAAATACCAGAGAATTTCACATCAATTAACGTGTCTTCTTTGATGGTTTTAGATTCAGTATCCATCACAATAATTTTCCTCCAATCAGAGCCTCCTTCAGAAATAGCATAGGCCGCTGTTTTTCCATCTTTAGAAAAACTTAAAGCACCTAATGATGTGGTACCGTCATCAGAAAACGTATTCGGATCTAAGAAAACCTCGGGAGCAGCATCCCCTTTCGATCTATAGACCACACTTTGATTTTGTAGACCATCATTTTTACTGAAATAGGTGTATGCTCCTTCGATAAAAGGCGTTCCAATTCTTTCAAAATTGACGATTTCCGAAAGCCGATTTTTTAAGTGTTCTCTGTAAGGGATGTTGCTTAAATAATTGAAAGTAACTTCATTTTCTGCTTGTACCCAGCTTTCAGTTTCTTTGCTTCGATCATCTTCAAGCCATCTGTAGTTATCAACGACTTCAGTTCCAAAGAATGTATCTACAACTGGTGTTTTTGTGGTGTCGGGATAGGTCACGTCTATTTGCATTTGTTTGGCATCATTTTTACAAGAAACGAAAATGGCACTTGCAAAAAGAATTGGGATAATTCGTTTATTC
>OLHJ01000632.1_pt1 | contig 10515 bp, 5 predicted proteins | sample 1609491 | NCBI WGS metagenome assembly OLHJ01 (sample SAMN05416861, study PRJEB24817) | seawater metagenome | isolation source: Sea water | place: Canada:Atlantic | collected 2013-11
TTTCTAAGAAGTCGTAACCAGCACGGAACTTATTCAGTTCCATAAGACGAACAGCACGTTTACCGTTACGACGAGGCAGTCGCAATTGCAGTTGCCAAACTTCACGAACGGTCGCCGTGTGACGACGAGGAATAGCAATAGACTTAACTTGCTGGTCAAGAATGATGTTGCTCGCTTCCATGATCGCATCGTAATGCGCCATACCCTGTTCAGCGACAAGCTTGTCTGCGAGCTTGTTCATTGGGTACCAAAGAATCGCTGCAAACATAAATGCAGGGTTTACTCGCTTGCCATCTTCGATACGAAGATCGGTTGAGTCGAGTACTAAGTCAAGCATCTGCTCTGTATGAGAGTCGTAACCTTCAGTGAAGTGCTCTGCAATTGCAGGGAACATCTGTTGGAACAGATTGTATTCACGCATTAGGTGATAGGTTTCTAAACCGTGACCTGATTGAAGTAATTTCAGAGACTCTTCGTAAAGGCGCGCTGCTGGAATATCTTTTAGCAGGTGTGCCAGTTCTTCGATAGGGTCTGCTGTGTCTTCTTCAATATCGAAATCCAGTTTAGCGGCGAAACGCATTGCGCGAAGCATACGTACCGGATCTTCACGGTAGCGAGTTTCTGGATCGCCAATTAAGCGGATCAGCTTGTCTTCTAAATCTTCCACACCACCCGCGTAATCGTGAATGCTGTAGTCTGCAATGTTGTAGTACATCGCATTAATAGTGAAGTCACGACGCTCTGCATCTTCATCAACATTGCCGTACACGTTATCGCGTAGCAGCATGCCTTCATCAGATTGCGCAGAAACGTTTTTCGATGGCTCTTGGTGGTGGCCACGGAAAGTTGCCACTTCAATGATGTCACGACCAAACATGATATGTGCTAAGCGGAAACGGCGACCGATAAGGCGACAGTTTCTGAAGAGGTTTTTGATTTGTTCTGGTGTTGCGTTGGTCGCAATATCAAAATCTTTTGGCTGTGAGCCTAATAAGATATCGCGAACACCACCACCGACTAGAAATGCGTCAAAACCCGCACCATTCAGGCGATATAGCACTTTTAGTGCGTTGTCGCTGATCTGCTTGCGTGAAATATTGTGCTCTTGACGAGTATATATATTCAGAGCTAATTCGTGGAATCCGCGTTGTTCGCTTGGGGTATTGTCGTTTGTATTCATTAGTTTAGAACAAAGTAGGTATCGCCAACTTTGTTTTTCTCTTAGTCCAAAGTGGTAGTGCAGAGTTTAATTGCGGCTAATGATAGCTTAGCGCGAGCCATTTGAGAACATCGTCTGCTTAACCACTGCTGTTGGTTATGGCATTTTTATGTGTCGTTTTTGCTATTTGCCGTTAGTTTTGAGCTAATCGCTGTGCTCTTTTTGTAAACTATCAGGTAACTGGCTGACGTTCCATTGCTGAGTTCCCCATAACAAAATCTCATCCATTGAAGCCTCACTGAAGGCATGCGGGATACCAAAACCTAAGAATCGCATAGCGTCGAGCAGCGTTGGTTTTGGGTTGTCGAGATCGATCGCGGTGGCATGGTTCTGTTTTGACAGTTTATTCCCCAAGCCATCGGTTGCCAATGGTAAGTGCAAGTAACTCACGGTTTTTTGCTTGAGTGTCTTATACAAACTGATTTGTCGGCCTGTAGGCTCTATCAGGTCAGCGCCTCTTACGACTTCTGTTACCCCTTGATCGATGTCATCAAGGACAACCGCCAAGTTATAGGCAAACAATCCATCTCTGCGTTTGATAATAAAATCTTCTTCAGCCAATGCTTTAGGGATTTGAATCGTACTGTGACGAACATCGTCAAAAGACTCGACTGGAAAGTCCATGCACAAGCGCACGGCTTGTTCGCCTGAATCAATCAAACCTGCGTTTCGGCAGTGACCATTATAAAAGCCACCTAAAGACTTTATCTGCTTGCGTGTGCATTGGCAGTAATAGGCTTGCTTGTCAGCGACCCATTGATCAATTTGAGCTTGGTACAAGCCATGACGCTGGCTTTGATAGACGACTTCACCATCCCAAAATAGATGGTAAGCCTTAAGCGTCTTAAGAATGAGGTCTGCAGCGCCGGCCATTTCTCTTGGTGGGTCGAGGTCTTCCATGCGAACTAACCATTGTCCTTGGTTAGATTTCGCTTGAAAGTAGCTACCAAGAGCAGCAACTAGTGATCCAAAATGAAGAGGACCTGACGGTGATGGTGCAAAGCGCCCGATATAATTCATAAGTGAAAAACCTAATCTTGATGGTACCGCAGTAGCCGATTCTTAAGACGTTTATCTATTACTTTGGTTCGTTTAGTCATCGTATTAATACGTACAAACAAGTCAAAGCTGTTGATTTACTATCAAAATCTTGAAATATTCAGCTTGGATAACAAACAAAAAAGGGAGCCAAAGCTCCCTTTTTTACATCCGCAAGAATTAACCTTGCATCTGTTTCTCTTTGATCTCTGCAAGTGTTTTACAGTCAATACAAAGGTCAGCAGTTGGACGAGCTTCAAGACGACGAATGCCAATCTCGACACCGCAAGAGTCACAGAAGCCGAAATCGTCTTCTTCGATCTTGTCTAGTGTCTTCTCAATTTTCTTGATAAGACGGCGCTCACGGTCACGGTTACGTAACTCTAGGCTGAATTCTTCTTCTTGAGAAGCACGGTCAACTGGGTCTGGGAAATTTGCTGCTTCGTCCTGCATGTGGTGCACAGTACGATCAACTTCTTCCCTGAGCTGGTTGCGCCAAGCTGCTAAAATTTTTGTAAAATGTTCCGTTTGCTCAGGTGACATGTATTCTTCACCTGGCTTTGCTTGGTACGGTTCAACACCTGCGATGGCTAGGATGCCTAGCGCTTTTTTCTTAGATTCTGGCATACAGCATCTCCTATTTACACCTAGTCAACTGCAAAGCAGCTAATTTTAAGGCGGGTATCTATAGCAGAAAGAACGAATGGTGGCAAATACTCTTGTTCAAACTTGCAATCAATGTGAATAGTTCAGCATTTTTGCTTAGCTATTGATAAATTCAACAGCTTGTTTTAGTTGTATTTGAGTACTGCTGAGCTCTGCTTTATAGCAAAGCACTTCAACACCAGCGTCTTGTGCTTGTTTAAGTAATAACGAATATTTGGCGTCTATATGGTGTGCCGCAGACACTTTTTCAATACCTGAATGCAAAACAGTGAATAAAAGTACGGCTCTATTTCCAGATTCGACCATTTCTGTGAGTTCACGCAGATGTTTCTGGCCTCTAGTGGTGACCGCATCAGGGAAAAAGCCTTGTCCTTTGGTTGACGCTTGTTGTTTAGTTGACGTTTGTTGTTCATCGAGCAAAGTGACGCTTTTTACTTCGATATAGCAAGGCGGCTTTTCGTTATCTTCAAGCAGAATATCAATTCGACTATTCTCACTGCCATATTTCACTTCGGTTCGTAACGCGTTATAGCCTAAGAGTTCAACTATAGTATTATTTTCAATTGCTTCCACTGCCAACTGGTTTGCTCGCGCAGTATTTACACAAATACGGTGACCTTTGTCTGTTTCTGAGATCTCCCAGCTGTTTGGGTATTTTCTTTTTACATTATCTGAGGTTGAGTACCACACCGTATTGCCAGGGGTCGCACATCCCGTCATTGCTCCAGTGTTAGCGCAATGAATAGTACGTTCGCTGCCGTCTGGAAGTTGGATGTCAGTGAGAAAACGTTTATAGCGTTTAATAAGAGTCGCTGGCTCTAATGGAGGATTGAAGTGCATATTACTTATTTAGACAGGTAGGTTTTTATGTACAATGTTGCCAACATTACACCACAAGGTTCTCCCATTGCCACAACTGCCCATAGAAGCTGTGATGCCAGATCTGCTCGCTGGCGTAGAAACACACACTCAACTTATTCTAAAGGCCGCTCCCGGTGCGGGTAAGTCAACATTCTTCCCTTTACAGTTAGTTAAGACCAACGCCGTTCAAGGCAAAATCATTATGCTTGAACCGAGGCGTTTGGCGGCAAGGAATATCGCAACTTACTTAGCCAACCAATTGGGAGAAAAAGTGGGAGAGAGCATAGGTTTTAGAGTTCGTGGTGAATCTAAAACCAGCAGTGCGACTCGCTTGGAAATCGTAACCGAAGGGATTATGACGAGAATGATCCAAACCGACCCTGAATTGACTGGGGTTGATATGGTGATCTTTGATGAGTTTCATGAGCGCAGTATCCATGCAGATACCGCGCTGGCCTTTAGTTTGGAGATCCAAGAAGCACTGCGTGATGATCTAAAAGTGGTGGTGATGTCGGCAACCTTAGATCAACACGCGCTGCAATCTTTGTTGCCTGATGCCAAGTATGTTGAATCACAAGGGCGAACTTTCCCGGTCGACTTCCGTTATCAGCCATTAGGCTCGAATGAATATTTAGCCCCTAAGATGGCCAACGTGATTCGTTCTCTGATGGAGAAACAGTCAGGCTCACTTTTGGCTTTCTTGCCGGGTGTCTCGGCGATAAAACAAGTCGAATCTCAACTAGAACAACTCGCCAGCGATATCGATGTGTGTCCTTTGTACGGTCAGCTCAGCTTTCCTCAACAACAAAAAGCGATTGCGCCATCAGAGAAAGGGCGTCGAAAAGTGGTGTTAGCGACCAATATTGCTGAGACTTCTTTAACGATTGAGGGCATTCGACTGGTGGTCGATTCCGGGCTTGAACGTGTGGCAAAGTTCGATCTGAAAACCGGTATTACTAAGCTGGAGCAAGTGAAAATCTCGCAATCTTCAGCTGAACAAAGAGCGGGTCGTGCAGGGCGAATCGAAGAGGGCTTGTGTGTTCGCTTGTACAGTGAAACACAGTTGATGCAGCAACCTGCTGTGCCAGAACCTGAGATTCTTCATTCTGATTTGTCTTCGTTGGTGTCTGAATTGACACAATGGGGAGCCGCAAGTGCTGATGAATTGCAATGGTTAGACATTCCACCGAAAGCTTCAACAGAACAAGCTAAGCAACTCTTACAAAACCTGGAACTGTTAGACGGTAATGGTCAATTTACGGCACTAGGAAAACAGGCTCAACGCTTAGGAATTGAACCTCGCATCGCCAGTATGTTGGTTAAAGCGCAACAAAGCAGCCAAGAACTACTGAATGTCGCGATTGTTGCTGCCGCTTTACTTGAAGAGCCAGAGCGCAATGTGACGGATATTCAGCATTCGTTGCATCGACTGAAGCAAAGAAAACACTCAAAAAATAGCGTTGTGATGCAGCGAGCGAAAAGTCTCGCGAGCAAACTCAAACATCACTTAGATTTGTCACAAGTTGACGAATCATTGCTACCATTAGTGCTTTGTTTTGCCTTCCCAGACCGAATTGCACAAGTGAGAAGCGCAACCAGCAGTGCTTTCCTTCTTGCGAATGGCCACGGGGCTGAGGTTCGTGACGATGATCCATTGGCGAACAATGACTATATCGTAGTGATTGATTTGATGCGCAGCACAGGGCGAGCCAGTCAGATTTTCTTAGCCACCGCCGTTGATATTTCGCAGCTAGAAGTTGAATTCCCAAAACTGTTTGTGCGTTCAGATTACGCCGATTGGGATGAAAAACGTGGCCGCTTAGTGGCAGAGCAGCGAGTGTCTTTGGGCAAGTTGATTATCAGCACCAAAGCTTTACCAGAGCCTGATGCGAATCAGGCGAGCAAAGCGCTACTCAATTATATCGCTCGATGCGGGTTGGATCGCTTACATTGGACATCTTCGGCTAAGCAGTTAGTTGAGCGTGTACGCTGTGCTGAGCTTTGGATGCCTGAGCAGGATTGGCCTGCGATGGATGACGCGAGTTTAGTTGAACATCTTGATGAGTGGCTATCGCCGTATTTAAATGGCATTAAGTCTGCTAAAGGGTTGTCGAATGTATCGATTGAACAAGCACTGTCGGCATACCTTGGTTGGCCGTTGAATCAAGAAATTGATCAATGGCTGCCTACCAACTATCTGATGCCGACAGGCAGCAAGAAAGCAATTCGCTACCAGTACCAGTCTGAGCCAGTGATCTCAGTACGAATGCAGGAAGTCTTTGGTGAACAAGACTCGCCATTGATCGCGCAAGGGCGTAAAAAAGTGGTGCTTGAGCTACTTTCTCCAGCTCAGCGACCACTACAAATTACTCAAGATTTAGCTGGCTTTTGGGCTGGCGCGTACAAAGAAGTACAAAAAGAAATGAAAGGCCGTTACCCAAAACATCCTTGGCCAGATGACCCTGCTAATCATGTAGCAACCACTAAAACTAAACGACAGTTGAATCGATGATGACCAAAATGTTAACGCCCAAAAAGGCACCACCTAAAAAAGCGCCAGCAAAGAAGTCACCAGCGACCAAAGCCAAGCCTAGAAAGCCAAGAGCAGCAGCGAAAAAGACTAAACCTAAAGCTAAGCCGTCTGGCAAGAGAGGTTGGTTGAAGATCCTGTGGGGCATTTCTTGGAAAGCCGGCTTGGCACTTGCTGCATTGCTGTTGTTCGTCGGTATTTATCTTGATTCCGTGGTCAAGCAGCGTTTTGAAGGTCAGTTGTTTGATTTGCCAACCGTGGTTTATGCGCGAGTGCTGGACCTGTCTCCGGGAACTCAGGTGAGTTTGGTGCAGGTTAAGAATGAGCTGGATGTACTCAATTATCGTAAGGTGAACGCTCCTCGTCACCCAGGCGAATACTCTTCTTCCTCAACCAAGATTGAAATGATTCGTCGCCCGTTCGAGTTTGTCGATGGACCGGAAGCGGATCGTCATGTGATGCTGCATTTCAACGGTAACGAGTTAACTCGTATTCAGTCGCTAGAGAAGAAAGGCGACATGGGGTATCTGCGTGTTGAACCGAAAATGCTTGGCATGCTTGAAAAAAGCAGCGATGAGCAGCGTCTGTTCTTAAAACGTAATCAGTTCCCTGAGGTGATGGTTGATGCATTGCTGGCAACCGAAGACCGAAATTTCTATCAGCACGATGGGGTATCGCCACTGGCAATCGCTCGTGCGATGGTGGTCAATGTAAAAGCAGGGCGAACCGTACAAGGTGGCAGTACGTTGACGCAACAGTTGGCAAAAAACCTGTTCTTATCTAGCGAGCGCACATTATGGCGTAAGGTTCGCGAAGCCTATATTGCACTTATCTTGGATCATCGTTACAGCAAAGACCGCATCTTAGAAGCCTACTTAAACGAGGTTTATCTTGGGCAAAATGGTGGGCAAGCGATTCATGGCTTTGGATTAGCATCTCGCTTGTACTTCGGGCAACCGATTCAAGAACTCCGAATCGACCAACTAGCACTGCTGGTCGGCATGGTCAAAGGACCTTCGTATTACAACCCGGTTCGTTACCCTGAGCGAGCTAAGACTCGACGTGATTTGGTTCTACGTTTGCTGATGCAACAAGACATATTGACGCCGAAACAGTACGAAGAAGCCGCAAGCCGAGACTTGGATATTCAAGATAACCCACGTATTGCGAGCCGTCAGCCCGCTTACTTCCAGCAAGTAAACATTGAGCTTAAGAGATATGTCGGTGACCGATTTGAAGCACAGAAAGGCATTCGAGTATTTACCTCTCTGGATCCGGTGTCCCAAGACAAGCTAGAGAAGTCGATTGCTCGTAAGGTGCCTGATTTATCTAAAACGGCAGGTAACAAGCTCGAGGCTGCTGCTATTGCCGTGGATAGAAATACTGGTGAAATTCGTGCGATGGTTGGTGGTAAGCGTACTGGCTACGATGGCTTTAACCGTGCTTTGAATGCGAGTCGTCCTATTGGTTCTTTGGTTAAACCAGCAATCTACTTAACCGCACTAGATCAACCCCAGAAGTACACGTTGGCGACAACATTGAAGGACACGCCACTGAGCTTGAAAGGCAGTAAAGGCAGCGTGTGGAGCCCAAGAAACTTCGATCGTAAGTTCCGTGGCGATGTGCCCTTGTATGTGGCGCTTTCTAAGTCTTACAACGTACCAACGGTTCGTTTGGGCATGCAGTTAGGTATTGATAGCGTTTCGGATACGATTGGAAAACTGGGTGTCGATAAAAACGAAATTCGTCCAGTGCCATCGATGTTTTTGGGTTCATTCTCATTGACCCCATTTCAGGTAGCGCAGATGTACCAAACCATCACCAACTCTGGCCGTATCGCACCTTTGTCTGCGCTTCGTTCAGTTGTTGATAACGATGGTGAGGTTCTATATCAGTCGATCCCTCGTGTATCACAAAGCGTTGACCAGCAAGCAGCTTGGTTGACAACTTATGCCATGAAACGTGGTGTGTCTGAAGGTACGGGGCGTTTCCTACAAGGTCAGTTTGCATGGGCAGGATTAGCCGGTAAAACGGGCACCAGTAATGACAGCCGAGACAGTTGGTTCGTGGGTGTTGATGGTCGCGAAGTCACTACCATCTGGCTAGGGCGCGATGATAATAAGCCGACTAAACTCACGGGCTCTAGTGGTGCGCTACGTGTCTATGCCGATTATCTGAAACATCGAACTCCAGAGCAGTTACTGTTGCCTTGGCCGAATGGCATTACGACGGCAAGTTTTACTCGAACTTCTCAAGGGGCTTTAGAGTTTGACTGTGACGGTACGGTTAAACTGCCGGTTTGGGATGAGAATGGAAACATTAAAAAGGGTTGTGAAAGTCAACCAAAACAGTGGCTAAAAAAGCTTTTTCAGTGGTAAAGTCGTAAAAGAAAAGAATGACAAGGATAGTTTAAATAATGATTTCTCGTTGGATAGTGAGCAGCTTAGGCATTGTCGGTACTGTGATCAGTTTTCAGCTGTTTGCATCTACTGTGACACCGGTGGAACAATCTCAGCAAGCTGGACAAGCTCATAAAAGACCAACCGTTGCTGTTGTGCTTGCTGGTGGAGGAGCCAAAGGAGCGGCTCACATTGGTGTACTTAAAGCGCTAGAAGAGATGCAAATTCCGGTCGATTATATTACTGGTACCAGCATGGGTTCTTACGTTGGTGGGCTTTATGCGACAGGGATGAGTGCTGATGAGATTGAAAGTTTTATTTATACGGTTGATTGGAATCGCGGCTATCGTGATCGCGTTAACCGTAGTGATCGCCGAGTGCGTGACAAAGAATATGAAGACCGCTACCAACTGAACACCGATCTCGGTTTAGGTTGGGGCGAAATCAAAGCTAGGAAAGGTGTGGTTCAAGGTCAGAATATGTTGCGTATTCTGCGTGAGACCACAGGTAACCTATCTCCACTCGACTCTTTTGACCATCTTGCTATTCCCTACCGTTCAGTCGCAACCGACATTATTGAGCTTGAAGAAGTGGTCATCGACCATGGTCACCTTGTTGATGCGATGATGGCCAGTATGTCAGTACCCGGGGCTCTTCCCCCTTATTCCCTAGATGGCCGAATGCTGGTTGATGGTGGTGTCACCAATAATATGCCAGTCGACGTTGCTAGAGCGATGGGCGCGGACATCGTCATTGCGGTGGATATCAGTACCAATTACAAAGGCAAAGAAGACTTCACGAATTTTCTAGCGGCAGCTGACCAACTCTCTAATTATCTGGTCCAACGCAGCACTCAAGAGCAAGCTGAAACACTGACGGATGATGATGTTTTCCTACGTCCTGATGTTGGGCAAATGGAGACGACTGACTTTGATAAAATGCCATCGGCTTTCCTCGCGGGCTATGAAGCCGCTAAGCAGCATACTGATGAGCTTTCTAAGCTGTCACTTTCTAACGCGGACTATCAGAAGTATATCGAGCATAAGCAACAAGCTCGAAAGCAGCTGAAACATGGCGATCAAACTGTCGTCGATAGGGTGGTCATCAACAACAACACCCACTATTCAGATAAGTTGATCGAAAACCGCTTAAACCTTGATTCTGGTGAAGTTCTGAAGACCAGTGAAATCGAATCTAAAGTGAAAGATCTCTATGCACTGGATAGATTTGAATTGGTCACTTATGAGTTTGATAATGTTGATGGTGAAGATCAACTTCAAGTCGATGTGAACGAAAAGTCTTGGGGTCCAAACTACCTCAACTTTCGATTCTTTCTTGAAGATGATTTCTCTACTACCAGTCAGTACTCGATCGGTGTCTCAGCCAACTTCACCGATATTAATAAGCATGGTGCAGAGCTAAGAACTAACGTCGAGATGGGTACTGACAAACGAATTGAAGCGGAACTTTACTCGCCCTTCTTTTCGAGTCAAAAACTGTTCACTTCTGCATCGATTGTTTACAGTAAGGAAAACAGAAACTTGTCCGTGGTTGAGGGGGAGGTTGGAGAGCCGACATTAGAGGCGACTACAGACTATGTCCCACTGACTTATAGTGAATATGTCGGTGAATTGGCATTAGGCTATCAACCGACGTTGTGGCAAGAACTGAAATTTGGTGCTCGTTATACTGATGGGGGTTTGGAGGTTTCTTCGCTACCATCTTTTGGTAACGGAGCGTATACACGTATAGGCCTGTCTCTTATACACATCTCCGAGCCCACGAGACTCCTGAGCATCTCG
>OLHJ01000633.1_pt1 | contig 10512 bp, 7 predicted proteins | sample 1609491 | NCBI WGS metagenome assembly OLHJ01 (sample SAMN05416861, study PRJEB24817) | seawater metagenome | isolation source: Sea water | place: Canada:Atlantic | collected 2013-11
ATCGTCGGCAGCGTCAGATGTGTATAAGAGACAGCTGTTTTAAAAATGCACCATTTAAATTTTTGTAGTTTTGAATATACAAATTCAAAATCATCAATAATGCGTTTACACAAATTCAAAATCTTATTATTGGCACTATGCATTACTACATTAAGTAATGCGCAAAGCTATATCAATTATGATATCTCTTTTGCCAATGCTGCACAACACGAAGCAGAAATAAAAGTATCTTTCACGAAGATTAAAGCTGGAAAGTTCTCTTTTAGAATGAGTAGAACTTCTCCTGGGAGATATGCAATACATGAGTTTGCTAAAAACGTATACAATGTAAAAGCAACCAATAGCAAAGGAGAAGCCTTAAAAATTACACGCCCAAACCCTTATCAATGGGATATTGCAAAACACGATGGAACTGTAAACGTAACCTATACTTTATTTGCAAATAGAGGTGGCGGAACTTATGCGCAGATTGATGAAACACATGCGCATTTAAATATTCCAGCAACCTTTATGTTTGCACCATCATTAAAAGAAACTCCAATTCAGGTAACTTTTAATCCAAGAAAAGATTGGAAAATCGCAACACAGTTAAAACCAATGTTTGACAATACGTATTATGCTCCAAACATGCAGTATTTTATGGACAGCCCAACAGAGTTGAGTAATCACTTAGTTCGTTCTTTTGAGGTAGATTCTAATGGAGAAAAACAAACCATAAAATTAGCATTACATAATATTGGAACAGAGGCAGAAGCAGATCAATACTTTGAAAGTGTAAAGAAAGTTGTTTTACAACAAATGGCTGTTTATGGAGAATTGCCAAAGTTTGATTATGGCGAGTATACTTTTTTAGCTTGCTATGTGCCAAATGCCAGTGGAGATGGAATGGAACACAGAAATTCTACAGTTGTAACTAGCACAAGAACATTGGCAAATGGAGGAATGACAAGAAATATAGGAACCGTTTCTCACGAGTTTTTTCATGCTTGGAATGTAGAACGTATTCGTCCAAAATCTTTAGAACCATTTAGTTTTGAAGAAGCAAATATGAGTGGAGAATTATGGTTTGCTGAAGGTTTTACGAGCTATTACACAAATTTAATTTTAACTCGCGCTGGGTTAATGACTCCAGAAAGATATATTAACGGCTTAAACGGAACGTTTAACTATGTATGGAATTCTCCAGGGCGTTCATTTTTTAATCCAATAGAAATGAGTTATCAAGCTCCATTTGTAGATGCAGCAACTTCTGTTGATCCTGTAAACAGAGAAAATACATTTATTTCTTATTATTCTTATGGTAGTGCTTTAGGTTTAGCCTTAGATTTAGCTTTACGTAACGAAAAAGGAAACTTAACATTAGATGGCTACATGAAATCTGTTTGGAAAACTTACGGAAAAAATGAAAAACCATATACTATTGATAATCTAAACAAAGCATTGAACAAATATGCTGGTAAATTGTTTGGAGACTATTTCTTCAATAGTTTCATTTACAAAAGTGCAATGCCAAATTACAAGCCTTTATTTAACAGCGTTGGTGTGGTTTTAAAACAAGATAGTAAAAAAGTCTTTTTAGGAGTTTCTACTTCAAACGGTATTGTTAGAAATAATGCGCAAATTGGAAGTCCGGCTTATAAAGCAGGAATCAATTCAGGAGATAAAATTATGGCGATTGACAACCATGTTGTAAGTGATAAAAATTCTGTAAACTCCATTCTAAGCAGTTATAAAATCGGAGATAATATAACGATTCAATTTAGCAGATATAATGTCCTTAAAACAGTAAAAGTCACTTTAATTAAAGACCCGCGTTATACTATTATGACTTTTGAAAAAGCAGGGATGGAAGTTTCTCCAGAAGCATTACAAAACAGAAAAGAATGGTTAGATAAAAAGTAATCTCTAATTCATAAATATAAAAAAACGCCGAGCATTGCTCGGCGTTTTTACTTTATAAGAATCTTTTATTTATTCTTAGGCTTGTCTCTATTCATTTCTGTAATATCTACACTTGTCGCTTCTACTCCTAAGAAGTATTTACTAAAGTGATCTGCACGCAACCAGAAAGAATATTCTGTCATACTACCAAAACCATGACGTTGACCAGGCATTGTCATAAATTTAAAACGTTTATTTGCTTTAATTAATGCATTTGCCATTCTTATTGTTCCTGCTGGGTGCACATTGTTATCTACATCTCCATGAATCAACATTAAGTTTCCTTTTAGGTTTTTAGCAATTGAATGATTTGTATCAATTTTGTATTTATGCGTGATTTTTCCTTTTGCATCAATCTCTTCTTTTACTCCATGATGCGTTTCACTCCACCAGCTATTATACACGTTATTATCGTGATTACCAGCAGAAGAAACCGCTGCTTTAAAGAAATCTGGATATACTAACATTGCTGCAGTAGACATAAACCCACCACCAGAGTGACCATAGATTCCAACTTTAGAAATATCAATATAATCATGTTTGTTTGCTAATTGCTCAGCAACATATTTTTTATCAGCCAAACCATAATCTCTTAAATTTCCATAACTATAGTTGTGGTACCATTTAGATCTATCTGGGTGTCCTCCTCTGTTACCTAAAGTAATCACTACAAAACCAACTTGCGCCATTCTATCTAAACGATCCATTCTAAAAGAAAAAGATTTGTTTACAGCTTCAGTTTGTGGTCCTGGATATACATATTCTAATAATGGGTATACTTTGGTTGTATCAATATCAAAAGGTTTGTACATTACTCCATAAATATCTGTAATTCCATCATCTGCTTTTACCTTAAATGGCTCAGGAAATTTATATCCTGTTGCAAATAATTGAGATAAATCTGCTTCTTCTAATTTCATTACCAATCTTCCATCTGTTGAACGTAATTCTGATTTAGGAATCGTATTTACTCTAGAGTAATTAGAAACAAAATATTTATTAGAATCAGACATACTTGTTCTTGAAGTGTAGTCACCTGAATTTAACGTACGTAATCCACTTCCATTTAAGTTTATTTTATATGTATGTGCATAATATGGATCTTGTTTTTTATTTACTCCGTTAGCAGTAAAATATAAAGTTCTTGTTTTTTCATCTAATCCAGAGAAACCAGCAACATGATAATCACCATTTGTTACTTGATTTTTTAAATTCCCTTTGCTATCATATAAATAGAAATGTGCCCAACCGTCTCTTTCTGCCCAGTGTAACATTTCTGTTTCATTATTGAATAAAATTAATGGTCTAGATTCAATGTATGTATTGAAACGCTCCTCAACCAACACTTCTGATTTTCCTGTTTCTAAATCTGCAACACAGATATCAAATTTCTTACGATCTCTACTAATTACACTGTAATATAGCTTTCCTTTTTTAGATAATAATAATGAAGGTTGAAATTCATCGTCTCTATTTGATTGTTTTCTTGGAGCTCTATAAACAGATAAACTTTGTTGCTTTACAGTGTCTAATGCAACATTTGTCACTTTTTTAGAAGGAATATCAAAAATCAATAATTCAGATTTATAATATTCTTGTTCTCCAGCCATATGATACTTGTATGTTTCTAAAACTGGTCTTTTACTCTTAACAGAGTTAATTACCCATAAATCTTTGATATGTCTTGAGTCAGACTTCTGAAAAACGAATTTTTTAGAATCATGAGACCATGTTCCCCAAACGCCTTTTCTTTTGTCTTTATTTTTAATTTTGGTTTCGTTGTTTTCACCTCTTCCACCACCACCGTAACCGTAGTTTTCAACACCATCTTTTGTCCATTGATTTTCTACAATTGTTGTGTCTTTATCATCTTTAATTGCTTTCTTGAAATTTTCTTTATCCATCCAATAGATATTGAAATTTTTAGAGAACAATACAATTGAACTGTCTGGAGCAATATTTGCCCAACTTCTCCATGGTTGTTTTGCTTTTTTCTTATTGTCTAAAATCGTTAATCCGTTACCTCCTAATCTATATTCTAGGTGATACACTTTTTTCTCCATCTTAGGTTTTTTGCTCTTTGCTTTTTTACCTTTCTTTTTATCAGATTTCTTATCCGTTTTTTTGTCTGATTTTTTTTCATCCTCTTTAACCGGAACTTCTTCTTTAGAAGTTACATAAAAGCGAATTGCATTTTCTGTTTTATTAAATTTGAAAGAAAATCTAGGTAAATGTTGTCCATCATATGGATCTTTTGTGATTTCTGTTAACCACTTTGCCATTTTAGTGTTGTCAAAAAGTTTTCTTCTCGTTTTTCTATCAGCATCAACAATATAATAGTTTGCTCCATCTGAAGTCTTATATTGATACCAAAAACGATTTCCTTTTTTAAGCCAATGTGGACTTACGGATGTTGAATGTACTAATTTAGCTAAGTTCTTAGGAGAGTATTTAGCTGCAGCTCTATAATTTGGCTTGGGTGTTTCCTGTGCTGTTACTAGGCTCGTAACAAAAGCAAATAAGAATACCAATCTTAAGTTTTTCATAATATTAGTTGTTTGGTTTAAAGATATAAAAGTTAAAGTTCTTTAAAACTAATTACATGACAAACTTTCCCTTTTCAGTTAACATATATTTAACAAAAGAGCAAAAAAAAAGACCTCATTAAAAATGAGGTCTTAAATTATTTTTGTGTGTGAAATTAATCAGCTAATAAAATTACTTTATTGTCTTTCATTTCAATCGTTCCAGAATTAATTGTTAAAGTTAACACTTTATCATCATCTGCATGAGGAACTAATTTCCCGCTCAAATCATCTAATTCTAAATGTTCTTGAGTATGCACATGAATGTTAACTGTTCCTTTTTTTAAAATAGAAACAATCGGTGCGTGATTATTTAACATTTGAAACTCTCCATGTACACCTGGTACTGATATAGAATCAACATCTGATGAAAATAAAATAGCTTCTGGTGTTACAATTTCTAAAAACATAGTTTTTGTTGTTTTTAAGCTTCAGTTAACATTTTCTCTCCAGCATCAATTGCATCTTGAATTGACCCTCTTAAGTTAAATGCTGCTTCAGGATATTTATCTAATTCACCATTCATAATCATGTTGAACCCTTTAATTGTATCTTTAATATCTACTAACACACCTGGTATCCCTGTAAACTGTTCAGCTACGTGGAAAGGTTGAGATAAGAAACGTTGAACACGTCTTGCTCTATGTACAGCTAATTTATCTTCTTCAGATAATTCTTCCATACCTAAAATTGCAATAATATCTTGTAATTCTTTATAACGTTGTAATAACTCTTTTACATTAGTAGCACAGTCATAATGTTCATCACCTAAAACCTCAGCAGATAAAATTCTTGAAGTAGAATCTAAAGGATCTACTGCAGGATAAATACCTAACTCTGCAATCTTACGAGATAATACTGTAGTAGCATCTAAATGCGCAAATGTTGTTGCTGGTGCTGGATCTGTTAAATCATCTGCAGGTACATATACCGCTTGTACAGATGTAATAGAACCTTTTTTAGTTGAAGTAATACGTTCTTGCATTGCTCCCATTTCTGTTGCCAATGTTGGTTGATAACCTACTGCAGATGGCATACGGCCTAATAAGGCTGATACCTCAGAACCTGCTTGTGTAAAACGGAAGATATTATCTACGAAGAAAAGAACATCTTTTCCTTGTGCTTCTCCTGCTCCATCACGGAAATATTCAGCAATTGTTAATCCTGATAAAGCAACACGTGCTCTTGCTCCAGGTGGTTCATTCATTTGTCCAAATACGAAAGTAGCTTTAGAATCTTTCATTCCAGGTTTATCAACTTTAGATAAATCCCATCCTCCTTCTTCCATAGAATGCATGAAATCATCACCATATTTGATAATTCCAGATTCTAACATCTCTCTTAATAAATCGTTTCCTTCACGAGTTCTTTCTCCAACTCCAGCAAATACAGATAAACCTCCGTGTCCTTTTGCAATGTTGTTAATTAACTCCTGAATTAATACTGTTTTACCTACTCCTGCTCCACCAAATAATCCAATTTTACCACCTTTTGCGTATGGCTCAACTAAATCTATTACTTTAATTCCTGTAAATAAAACTTCTGTAGAAGTAGATAATTCTTCGAATTTTGGTGCCGACCTGTGAATTGGCAATCCATTCTCTCCTTCTTTATTTAAATTCCCTAAACCATCAATAGCATCACCAGTTACGTTAAATAGTCTTCCGTAGATATCACCACCGATTGGCATTTGAATTGGGCTTCCTGTTGCAGTAACTTCTTGACCTCTCTGTAAACCATCAGTAGCATCCATAGAGATTGTACGCACTGTATCTTCTCCAATATGTTGTTGTACTTCTAATACCAAAATAGAACCATCAGCTTTTTTAATTTCTAATGAATCGTAAATTTTAGGAAGTGCAGAATTTTCTGTATTGAATTCCACATCGATTACTGGACCAATAACTTGAGAAACTTTACCTGTTGTTGTAGACATTATAGTATCTAATTAATGTTAGTTATTTTATTTTGTGAGTTTTACCCCTCTTTTTCAGGGTGCAAAGGTAAATTATTTAATGATAATTAAAAAGTGTTTTTAGGGTTTTTTCCAATAAAAAAAGCCTTGTACTATGTACAAGGCTTTTATATTTATTTGAATGAAATCTTAGTTGTTAGCAACTTTAATTTCAACTCTTCTGTTGTTTGCTCTACCAGCTCTAGTTTTGTTAGAATCGATAGCGTTTGCAGAACCATATCCTTTTGAAGTTAATCTTGAAGCATCTACTCCTTTTTTAACGAAATAGTTCATTACTGCGTCAGCTCTTTTTTGAGATAATTTAGCATTTATTTTAGCACTTCCTGTACTATCTGTATGACCACCAATTGCAAAAGTTGCTTTTGGGAATTCATTCATAATTGCAACGATAGCATCTAAATCTTTAGCTACTCCTGGTTTGAAAGAAGATCTTCCTGAGTTAAACAAGATAGATTTAGCTCCCATGTTAATTGTTTTAACTGCAGCTTCAGTAATTACTGGCTCTGGACATCCGTTGTTTGAAGCAGGTCCTGCTTCATTAACACAATTATCTTCTTTGTCTAAAACTCCGTCACCATCAGTATCAGGCCATGGACATCCACCGTTTGCAGTTGGACCTGCTACGTTAGGACATTTATCATCTTTATTAACAACACCGTCATTATCTGAATCTGGACAACCTCTGTTTGCAGAAGATCCTTTTTCATTTGGACACATATCATCTTTATCAGCGATTCCATCACCATCAGCATCTGGACAACCGTTTAATGCAGCTAAACCAGCAACATTTGGACAAGAATCTTTTGAATCTTGGATTCCATCACCATCTGAATCTGGACATCCGTTAAATGCTACTAAACCAGCAACATCTGGACAAGAATCATCTTTATCATATACTCCGTCTCCGTCAGTATCTTTTCCTCCAAATTTAAACACTAAACCTAAAGAAGACTGATAATGAGCAGTTACTTCATCAGAAAAACCTTTTTTAGTTCCAGTCTGGAAATTCAATCCTAAACTTTCATTAAACCAAGTATTGAATCCTACTCCTCCATTAATCATCCCTTCAGAATTATCACCAAAAGATACATAACCACCACCTAAATAAACGTAAGGGTCAAAATAAGAAGTTGTAGATCCAAAAACCATATCAACCAATTTGTTTAAATCATACTTAACATTTGCATCAATTGCATAATATAATTCACTTACATCATCCTTTGATCTATAATACTCAATTTTATTCAAAGACCCCATTAATTGTAAACTAAATCCATCTTTTAAGTATTTAGTTGCAGATATTGTAGAAATAGAAGGTAGGACGTTCCAATCTCCATTACCTAACAAATCTTTTACATTGTCTCCAAAACTAGCACCACTTGCATAAAAGTCTACAGTGTTAACACCAAAACTAAGTGCCCAAGGATTGTTTGAATCTTGTGCGTTTACATTAGCAACTGTTGCTAAGGCAAATAAAGCTATCACAGCTATTTTTAATCGTTTCATTATCAAATTTTTAAATTAAAAGTTCTTTATTAAGATACAAATGTAAGTGGATAAAACTTATTTACAAAGATTTTTTAATAAAAAATGCTTTTTTCTCCACTCTCATCGCCTATTATTTATATAACATTTAAAGATTTTCCAACCTTAACAAATGCTGAAATTGCTTTATCTAAATGCTCTTTATTGTGAGCTGCTGATAATTGCACTCTAATTCTAGCTTTTTCTTTTGGTACAACAGGAAAAAAGAACCCAATTACATAGATTCCTTCATCTAACAACATATTAGCCATTGTTTGTGAAAGTTTTGCATCATATAACATTACAGGAACAATGGCAGCATCAGCTCCAACGAGGTCAAAACCCGCTTTTTCCATCTCATCTCTGAAATAATTTGTATTCCATTCTAATTTGTCTCTTAATGAAGTGTCTTCTGAAATTAAATCAAAAACTTTTAAAGAAGCACCGACAATTGCTGGGGCTAAAGAATTAGAAAATAAATACGGCCTTGAACGTTGACGTAGTATTTCGATTATTTCTTTTTTACCTGTGGTGTAACCTCCCATTGCGCCACCTAAAGCTTTCCCAAAAGTTCCAGTTACAATATCAATACGCTCCATTACGTTTTTCAACTCAACAGTTCCTCTCCCTGTTTTTCCAATGAAACCTGCAGCATGACATTCATCAACCATTACCATTGCATCATATTTATCTGCTAAATCACAAATTTTATCAAGTTTTGCAACAATTCCATCCATAGAAAAAACACCATCTGTAACAATAATTTTAAAACGATGGTTCTGCTTATTTGCTGCTATTAATTGTTCTTCTAGCGCTTCCATATCATTATTTGCATAACGATAACGCGCTGCTTTACACAAACGAACTCCATCAATAATTGAAGCATGATTCAAACTATCAGAAATAATAGCATCTTCTTTTGTTAACAACGGCTCAAAAACGCCACCATTTGCATCGAATGCTGCAGCATATAATATAGTATCTTCAGTTTTATAAAATTCTGCAACTTTAGCTTCTAATTCTTTGTGAATATCTTGAGTTCCACAAATAAAACGAACAGAAGACATTCCGAAACCATGTGTATCCATTGTGTCTTTTGCTGCTTGAATAATTTCTGGGTGATTTGACAACCCCAAATAGTTGTTTGCACAAAAATTAATTACTTCTTCTCCTGTAGAAATTTTAATTACTGCATCTTGTGATGATGTAATTATTCTTTCAGATTTATACAATCCTGCATCTTTAATTTCTTGCAGCTCTTGCGCTAGTTGATTTTTTATATTTCCGTACATTTTTAGTAGTTTTGATTCAGCAAAGATAAATTAAATTTCTTCTATTGTTAGCTCATCATTTATATAAATAAGTAGCTTTTTTACTACTTTAAAGTTCATTGATTTCAATACTTTTTCATATTGAAATAGTTGTTGATGATAATTTTTTGAAGGCTTTCCTGTTTTGTAATCGATAATGGTAACTTCATTTTGAGAGTTGAAAACCAATCTATCTGGGATAACAACTTCATTATCTTCTGTTGTTATTTCTCTTTCATTGTAAACAACAACATTTTCTTTATAATATGCTTTTAGTTCCGGGTGTTTTACAACTTCATTAATCAATACTCTAATCTTGCTAGAATCATCAAGAGAAATTAGCCCTTGAACTATGTACTGAAGTATTACTTTTTCTACATCTTTATTAGTAATGATCTTAGAAAACATTTCGTGAATTAAATTTCCATATTCAATTGCTTTTCCTTGTTCGGTTTCCCAGAGTTTTGAAGAATTAGCTACCATATATATGTTATGCTGTTGCCAAGGGTTGCTCACAAATTGATCTTGAATTGTGGTTTTTGATTCCCCAATAGCGTTTTTACTTACTTTTTTTCTATCTCCAAACGTGTAGTTCGTTTTTTCATCAGACCATTCTCCAATAGTATTTAAATAGTTGATCAAAACACCTGATGTATAATTCGCATTTATTTCTCCTTTGGGTGAAATCGTTTTTTCTGTAATCACATATAATTGTTCTACAGATCTTGTTAACGCAACATACAACAAGTTGAAACTATCTAATTCTAATTCTTCTCGCTGAAAATTGTAAATATTTTCTCCTGATTTCCCTGCATATTTTATGCTTTTATTAGCGCTAACTAATAATTCATTGAAGCCTTCAAATTGCTCAATCGGCAAATCAGTTATCCATGATTTTGGATTAATTTGTTGATATATATCTATATTATAAGGAAAGATAACAACTGGAAACTCTAATCCTTTAGACTTATGAATCGTCATAATCTGAACAGAGTTTTCAGCTTCAGGAGCCACAATACTTAGTTTCTCTTTCTTACTTTCCCAAAAATCTAAAAACTGCTGAACATCAATTCCTTTCTTTTGTTGCTCAAAAACAATATCTAAGAAAAACTGCAAATACGCATCAGAAACTGTCTCTTATACACATCTGACGCTGCCGACGATCTACTCTGTGTAG
>OLHJ01000634.1_pt1 | contig 10511 bp, 15 predicted proteins | sample 1609491 | NCBI WGS metagenome assembly OLHJ01 (sample SAMN05416861, study PRJEB24817) | seawater metagenome | isolation source: Sea water | place: Canada:Atlantic | collected 2013-11
AGTTATGTGTGAAAGCTGAACAATCAAACGCTCTTCAACTCGATCTAATCGAGACACTTCCTCATAAGCCGTATTGCACCGATGAACTCGGTGTCACTTACATACGCCCAAAAAGTACAGCGATTAAGAAAAAGTATCTGCAAGTGAACCAACCGAAGTTGGTCACTTACCTTGTCTTTGATATTGATCGACAAGGCGGTGTGTTGGCTTGGTACGACAATGATCTTCCAACGCCATATTGGACCTCAAAGAACCCAGAGAATGCACACGCACACATTGCGTATCGCTTGAAAGTTCCATTCTGTACGTCTGATATCGCGCATAGTGAACCGATTCGCTACGCAGCTGCGATTGAGTCCGCGATGATTGAGCGTCTGAAAGCGGATCGTGGATTCGCAGGACTACTGACGAAAAACCCACTGCACCCACACTGGCAAAATGAGTTCTGGACAGAGTACGAATACACACTCGATGAACTGGCGGAATACCTCGATCTGAAAGGCCACCCGTTACGTGGTAGCGAAGTTTCAGGTCTTGGTCGTAATTGTGAGTTGTTTGATACGGTTCGTCAGTGGAGCTATAAGGCGATTAGAGAGTTTTGGGCGCCTAACTACAAGCGTCAGTGGAATTCGGCTGTCTACGACCAAGTGGAAGCCATTAACGCTCAGTTTAAAGTGCCTTTACCGGTCTCTGAGGTGAAAGCGATAGCGAAGTCTATCGCTAACTGGACATACCGAGAGTTTACGCCTGAGAAGTTCCGCCAGAGCCAAGCTAAGAAAGGTGCAAAAGGCGGTAAGGCTAAAGGTGATTCCTACAATAACAAGCGGTTAAAAGCTCGTTTACTTAGACAAGAAGGAAAGACATACCAAGCCATTGCTGAGCAAGTCGGTGCTTCAAAGCGTTCTATTATCACATGGTGCAAATAGCCTTATCAGATAACAGCCCTTTTTAGGGTTGTTATCTGATTAATGGCTTCTATGTTTCTTTGCTAATCTTGCTAGAGCCGTATACGTAATTTTGGTTCCATCCGTGAATTTCCAGTCTATTTCATCTAAGAACTCTGCCATTATTTTCTTCTCTGCGCTCAGTCGATCTCTTTGACCTAACTTACTCTGAGTCTGTTGGTTTTGTCGACGGTGTGCGTGATTGGCTATTCTTATTTGACCTTGTAACGCCACTTCTTTGTTCTCTGTTTGTTGCTTGATAGCGTAGATCTCGTTTTCTTTCTTGTTGAGTCGTTTCGCTTCTTTGCCGTGTTTGTTTACGACATCCTGCTCAACTTGATCTTGGTATTCTCGTTTTATGTTTTCGAGCTCTTTCGCTTTTTGAGCTAATTCTTGCTTAGCTTCGAGTAACGCTTCATCTGAGCATGTGCGAATTCCGTTGTAAATAAAACCTAAAATGAACGCTGTAACGAGGCCAAACAAGAATATGTAAATCCATGATTGCCATTGTATCCAAAGGGTCTCTGAACCTATAGCGAGGAGTACTGGCTCTTCTTTTATTGTGGTATCGACAAGCCAAATGTGGTCGCCCGGTGCTAAAAAGCTTAAATAGGGTGCGGCAAAGAGTATGAGCAAGCCAATCACGATTACGGTCAACAATCCCCAAATCATCGTAAATACACCTCTGTAATATCAGGACGAAAATGCCCAAGTTCTTGAGATATGATGGTCATGACATCGAGTCGTTCAAAGTGATTCGCGAGTTGTTCGTATCGGTCTTGTGCGTAGCTGTGACGTAGGCCGTGTGCTCCGTTAGAGTAGCCAAGAGCTCGAGAACTTGCCTTGCTGAATGCATCAGAGAATTTATGGCCACCGGCTAGGTTGTAGTGCGATTCGTAATTCACGCCACGATCAACAATATGTTGGGGGCTGTCGAGTCTACGTTCTTCTAAACGTTCAACCAAATGATTGGGAATTTGCACTTCACGAATTAAACCGCCTTTACCTTCTACGGTATAGGTTTTGGTGTCATTGGGGAGGTGAGAGAATTTATCTTGATGCACATCTCTTGGACTTGGGGACACTTCACCAGAAGGTCGCAAAGAGTGTAGCTCGTGAGCGCGTAGGCCTGCGGCATAACAAAGTTCTGTTGAGAGTGCGTGGTGCTCGGTTTGGTGTTGAGTGATCGCGTTAACTTGCTGTGGTGTATAGGACCGAGATTGTTCAATCGTCTCACGTTTAGATGACACGATATCGAGTTTGGTCTTTTCTGAAAGTTGGTGTGTCACATGTTCCATCATGGCTTGGAGCGCTTGACGATCCATGTCGATTGTCTTTTGTGAACATTCGTGAGAGCGCAATTCTAAATAGGTGTTGGCTTTGTCTGGCGTTATGTCTCTTAGAGAACCAAGCTTGAACTCTTTTAGATAATCGCAGCAAGTTTTGAGTGCTTGCTGATAATTCCTAGCCGTTCCCACAGATTCGATGACATTGCCTTTGCCCTGCATTTCTTTAATAACAGACGCGGCTTGTTTCTCTGATTGAGCAAAGTGTCCTCTAGCCATTACGTGTTACTCCAATGGAATGGAGATAGCGGAGAATGGTACTGCGAGCTGCATATTGTTTGTGCTGAGTTTGGAGGTGCAGAGCAATCAGTTCTAAGGACGCACCACTCGTATACATCTTTGCGATCTCATTACGGAAAGGTTCGAGTTTTGAAGTGCGTTTTTTGTAGTTTTTTCCTTTGCGTAAAGCGCGGGTCTGCTTGGCAGCTTCGGTCGCTGCGATGGGATCAAAGCTCATAAATTCTCGATATTTGCGTAAGAACTAGCTAGATAATTTCGTAAAATATCTAGACGGCAGTGCCGTTCGCCACTTCGTTTTTTAACGTAAAAACGGGCTGACTGTTCACACCTAAAACCGATCACTATCCGCCAGTGAAATGCGTTGTTGAGTTATTGTTTTCGCTACTTTGAGAGGCATCGATGGTTCAACAATTTGGCCACCGCATACGATTATAACTAGGTCGTACTCCCCTGAGACAAAATCAGTTTTCAGCTCTCAGGCTAAGCGCAGATTTGATTCTCGCAGACCAAACCAAAAGGTTATCTAGGTCAGGTTCCTGCATAAGCAGCAGTGGGCTATGGTTTAAACCATAGTGACACTTTCACGATTCTTCGGCAATGATTTTTAGTTGCACATAATTGTTGCACTATTTTTGTTGCGTAAATTTCCATAAAACCTTTTAAATATTAGCGCTATGTGGAAATTTTAATTTCTACATAGCGCGAATAGTTTCGCGAAATTTGCGAAGTGTTCCTCTCGATTTTGCAATGCGTAGCGAGCAAACAGAGAGGGGCGATGAGTAAATTTGATGGGGGTATAGAGCGTGACAGTGTGATGAAGTAGCAAATGTTTGCAGTGAACATTTGCTACAGAGCTGACGCGCTGCGCTTGTCGCATCCATGAATCAAGAAAATCGGCGTTGCCGGTTTTCCTGGTACATGGATGAGAGTTTGGACCTTAAAAGCTCATGATACGCTTGATGGGATAACCAATGAAAAAGAGGCTGTTATGTTTATTCGAGTTATTTTTACAGCATTATCATTTTGTGCTGTTTTCGTTGTGGTGAGTGACAACGTACCGAGTTGGGGACATGTTTTGGGATGGGGTTACATCTTGGGTATGTTGGCTTTGGGGGTAATAACATTGAAAGCCGAACAGCTCATGGCATGGTGTGATAAGCAATTAGCGAAAAAGAGAAAATGAAGAGGTATACTAGTTGTGTTAATAATTAACACATGGTGATTTTATGGCTAGAACAACAAGCGTCACAATCGGAGAATCTCTTGATTGTTTTATCGAAAGAATGATCGCAACAGGTCGTTATGGCTCCACGAGTGAAGTAATGAGAAGCGCATTACGTTTACTCGAGCAGCAAGAAAATCAGCAAAACTTGTTGCGTAAAGCTTTGGATGAGGGGGAAGCAAGTGGTGAGAGTTCGTTGTCCTTGAAAGATGTGGCCGCAATGAGAAAGGCACAATTGCATGTATAAACTCTCCCAAAAAGCAGCAGATGATTTTGGGGATATCTACGAATATACCTTCGTGAATTTTGGTGAAGAACAGGCGGACAATTACACCGAGGAAATGGAGTCATGCCTTCAAACGGTATCTGAAGCCCCTTTCATCGGTCGAGATTGCTCTGATCTTCGTCCTGGCATTCGCCGGCATGATCATCAAAAGCACGCTATTTTTTATCGAGTTCGAGATCTTGATATCTTTGTCATCCGCATTTTGCATCAGCAGATGAGCCCTATGTTGCATCTTTAAAAGCAGCTCTAGCGATAAATGCAAAAAACGCCCCTTAGAGGGTGTTTTTTGTTTCAAATGAACGCGCTGGATTTTGCTCTGTAAATCGCTCTGAAAGCGTCACAAACTTACAAGGCGTCATGGAAGCATATTGCCTTGATCAAGTGTCCGAAATCTTCGCTAAGAGCGTTTGAGGGCCTCTGATGGTCATTTCTGATAGCAAACTTTGCTATTTACCATAATAGGAATAATGAACACCGCTTTTTGAGAGGTTTGAGATAATTTCTCTCTTAGGCTGATGTTCAGTTTTTCTGGAGCAGATCACTATTCTGTTTTTTTAAGCTACATTTAATGCTGAGCCTTTGAATGTAGCTTTAATCTCTTTTGGTCTGCCCTCAGGCAGTTTTTTTCTAGGAAATTAGATTTATGGTTAGTAGGGCTAGTGTTGATCATATTTTATTGATTATAGGTACCTTTGAAGTTTCACAACGAGAGTGGAATGTCTTGAGATTGTTAGGTTCTGGTGATTTGAATGACGTGGATACTTGCAAAGCAATATTAGCTCACCGCTCAGTATCTATGGATGTTAGTAAGCCTATATCTAAGTTAAATGAGAAGTTCCAGTGAGGTGAGAAAGTTTCTAACCTCTCTAGGTCAATTTGTATAATAAGCAAGATAATAATTGGAATGATTGATTAAATGTCAGAACAGAGTGTTGGACAAATATTGCAGGCTTTTAATAGCATAAAATCTCAGCTACAAGAACAAAATAGGATGGTTCGTGAATTAACGATAAAAGTAAGCACGCTAGAGGGGCAAAATAAAAAAATGGAACAATTGCTCCATCAAATAAAGATACCATCTAATGAGCAAAGTTCTGAGTTGGCTAAAAAAAACCATGAATTTCAAGAGAAAGTCACTCAAAGATTAAGAGGAATAGAAGATCAATCCCAAAAGGCAATTGACCTTATCAAAGAAAATAGTAACAACAGAAAAAAAAGAGCGTGGCCTTAAATCATATTCGTTTCAACTAAGCGGCACCAGCAATACTAGAATCATTACTTATCTTTTTTTATAGAAAAAAATAAAGAAAAGGAGGCCGAGGGGATGAGAATAAAGATCACAATGTCGATAGTAGTCATATTATGTCTAATCGCTAGTTCTTATGCGTACGAAATGTACAAAAAATATTCCAGTGCAAGTAATGTTTATGGTGTTTGGGTTGAGGTTAACGCTCCATCTTATAAAGCTGACACTCTTCACTTAACGAGTGATGGTGTTGTTATTAATTATGACTTTATAAGTACCTCATTTGAGTTTGATGGAAGAACCATCTCGTTTCATTCTGGATCTGACCCTACAGTTTATAATTATGAAGCCCCATATTTAAAAAGAACCACTCCCAACCATCCTCCTCAAACACTTGTTAGAAAACTCTAAAATAGAGGGAGAAGTTTTTACTAATCAGTTCATATTGTTGTTTTGATTAGATGGAACGCATGGACTAACATTAGTCCATATTTTTACTTTTTAGAGTATATCTAACGTTGATCGATTTAACGTTGTTACCGCCGATGTAAAAATGACCCACTAGCGCCGACTTAAAATTGACCCACCTGAGGCACAATGTTCGTTCGTTTAACGGACAAAACGGCGAGCTATGATAAATCAGGAGCAACTAGTGGAAATTCAAGTTTTACATCGTCAGGGATACAGCATTCGCCGTATTGCTAGAGAGCTTAATATCTCAAGAAACACGGTGAGGCATTATCTACGGACTAAAGCGTCAACGCCGATCTACTCCAAGCGAGACCCAAGTCCAACTAAACTTCATCCCTTTAAAACATATCTATTTGATCGCATCGAAGCCGCAAAACCACACTGGATCCCGGCAACCGTTTTGTTGCGGGCAATTAAAGCATTAGGCTATGAGGGCGGTATTACGATGCTCAAAGAGCATGTAAAGCACTATAAACCTGCGCCTAATTATGATCCTGTTGTTCGTTTTGAAACAGAGCCAGGGCAACAGATGCAAGTCGATTTCACCACCATCTCTCGCCATGGAAAACGTATCAAGGCGTTCGTAGCGACACTGGGTTACAGCCGAGCTACCTTCGTTCAGTTCTCGGAGCGAGAGCGTCAAGAAGATTGGATACAAGGTCTTGAAGAGGCATTTGAATTCTTCGGTGGCGTGCCCAAAGAAGTGTTGTTCGACAACGCTAAAGCCATCATGATCGAGCGAGACGCCTATGGTGAAGGAGAGCACCGTTGGAATCCTCAATTATTAGCTACGGCCAAAAAGTACGGATTTAAACCCAAGGCCTGTCGACCTTACCGAGCAAAAACTAAAGGCAAAGTTGAGCGATTTAACTCTTATCTTAAGAGCAGTTTCATTACCCCGTTAGCGGCGACATTAAAGCAACATGGACTTGAGTTCACCGTCGATGTGGCGAATGGACATATCGGAGCTTGGCTTGAAACCGTGGCGCACCAACGTATACACGGCACCACTGACACAAAGCCCCAAGTGCTCCTTGAGAAGGAGCGCTTTACTCTTCAAGCACTGCCAAGCGTGTCACTCTCACCAAGCATGCCGAACACCACTCATTCCGTCGTTCCAATAGAGAGCTTTCAGCATCCGTTGGCGACGTATGATGCCTTACTGGAGGTCCGATTATGAACTTACAAATGACGCGTATCGAAGCGGCTTGCGATGCCCTAAAACTCCACGCCATCAACAATGAATGGCCAGCGCTGGCTAAAATGTCACTCAATAAAGAACACAGTCTTGGTGACTTCTTAGAATCATTATTAAAGGTAGAATTGGACTTGAGAGCAGAAAGAACTCGAGCCACTCTCATGAAGTTCGCGGGCTTCCCAATGAAGAAAACCTTCGAAGAATACGATTTTAAGTTCGCCACTGGCGCGCCAAAAAATCAGCTTAGGGAGCTGACTGGTCTCGCCTTCATAGAAAGAAAAGAAAATATCGTCCTGCTTGGTCCCAGTGGGGTTGGCAAGAGCCACCTTGCCGTGAGCCTTGGTAGCTTGGCGGTGCAAAAAGGAATAAAAACACGCTTTATTACTGCTGCGGACTTGATGCTGCAATTAGCCACAGCAAAGAAGCAAGATCGGCTTGAGAGTTATCTCAAACGGAGCGTGCTGGGTCCAAAACTTCTCATCGTCGATGAGATTGGCTATTTGCCCTTTGGTCGAGAAGAAGCCAACTTGTTCTTCAATGTCATCGCCAAGCGCTATGAACAAGGCAGTATTATAGTGACCAGTAATTTACCGTTCTCACAATGGTCTAATGCGTTCGCTGATGATACAACCCTAACGGCGGCCTTACTTGACCGTCTATTACATCACTCTCATATCGTTCAGATCAGTGGAGAGAGTTATCGGCTGAAAGGCAAAAAAGCAGCGGGTGTCGTGCCAACAATATTAGGCACTGGAAATAAGTAACATTAACTATGTGGGTGGGTCAGTTTTAGATCGGCGATAACGCCGTAAAGTGGGTCAGTTTTAAACCGGCGTTGACAACGTAACGGCACTTAGTGCGAACCGAGATTTAGATACAAAAAAAGCCTCCAGAACGGAGGTTTTTTTCGTTATTGGCATCAAACTATGACTACCAAAATTCAGGTTGAGACATGCGAGTAGGGAACACTCTTAAAATCTCAATACAGTTATCTTTGACTCGATAAGGTATGAGGTAGGGATACTTATTTAGGACAAGCTCTCTTGTTCCGAACACTCGACCTGTACGGCCCATAGCTGGATTTTTTGTTAGGAGGTTTGTTAAGTCATAGACTTCTTGAACAAATTCACGTGATGATTGTGGGTTGTGTTCGTGTAGATACTCCGCGGACTGCTCTAGATTGACTAAGGCTTTTTTTAGCCACTTAATCTGCATTCACGCCCCACTTAGAGAATGCATTCTGCACTTCTTCCTTATTGGCAAACTGTCCCGAATCCGCTTCATTCAGAGCGTCTTTGATTTCATTAATTTGCCAAAGCTCACGAACTAGGTAATCTTGAATTGCTTGGTTGGTAATCCATGACTTTGTTCGCCCTGTGGACTCTGCAAGTAGTGTTAGTTTTTGTTCGATATCTTCGGGAATTCTGACTGACATAGATGGCATGGTAAGCCTCCTTGTATTACGTTAATTACATTGTAATACAAAGTGTTCATTTACCATAATAGGAATAATGAACACCGATTTTTGGTATGCTCTTTTTTATTTTTTATGAAATTAGACCACTATGCGATATCAATCTGCACCTGTTATTCCAGAAGAAAGACAAGAAACCACTAGAGAACGTGCAGCACGTCAACGCCGAGAGCGTCAAGAAGAGTTGAGATATACCGCGAGTGATGAGAAGCGATGGAAGGAAAATCGTGAACGAGTTCTTCGAGAGAGGGAGCAAGTTACTTCAAGTGAAACTAGCCGTTCTGAAATCATAGAAACCTCGATACTTAAATCAACGTTATTGAAAAATGATCATTCTATGAATGCCTTAGGTGGAGGGAAGCTTTCTTCACTGTCACTTGGTATGAAAAGCTCCGAAGTCAAGATGACCCAAAAAGCATTGAAAGAAGTGAATATCTACCAAGGTAAGATTGACGGGGATTTTGGCGTTAAAACAGAGCAAGCGGTTAAAAAACTTCAGCAATCATATGCTCCTACACATAGTATTCACGCTCAATATAATCTCGATAAAATTGATGGCGTTGTGGGTAAGAATACGGTGCTAGCATTAGATGAGGCAGTTGTTGAACAGTGGGACGGTTCTTTGTCTCTTGAACCTGAGGTACTTAAAGCCACTGAAGAGCTTTTAAGGTTTCTTCCTACGTTGAGTCTTGAAAGTTCTATTCATAGCCAAGCCGTAAAAGAATTTAGTGAAGCATTTGATGTGATATTGAAAGGGTATAACGAAGACAATATTACTTATGAAGTAGGTTATGACCTTATCTATCAGGTTAAAAATGGTTTCATTGAGGGAGCTGAAGCACTTCAAATTACCGAAAAAGAACGACAAAGATTAAACTCTGAAAGAGACAAGGAAACTCCACAAGACAGCAGTTATCGACGAAACCTGACAGTTAATAATGAGTCGTTCAATGTTCGATTTAAAGCCAGTTGTGCAACGCCTGAATGTTTGATGAGGAATGCCAATATCGACATGGAAGATCATGCCTTTCAGGATTACATCGAAGCGGCAATGCAAGATAAGCGTTCTGATGTGATGGAGGTCATTAGTGTCGCTTTAATTTTGAATCCTTATCTAAAGTATCTTGAGTATGCAGTATACGGAGATATAACTTACGCAGGTCTTAAAGAGAAAAATCTCGATCCTCTCTTGGCTTATTTAATGGGTAAAGGCACCTATTACCGATTGCATCTACTTAATGCATCTAAGCGTATAAAGGATACATCGGAAAATGTAGTTAGTTATTTTTCTGGGGGGGCTTTGAGTGGTGATTGATAAAAATAAAACTCTAAAATACGCAAACTTTTCAGATAGTGCTCATGCGATATGCTTAGTCGTATGCTTGCTCTTTTTTCCTCAGGAATTTATATACCTATTAGGTTTCTGGCTGGTTACATTTTTTTATTCTGGCCTTGCTTTAAGGCGCTATTGTAAAGGGAAAAGAATGATACGGTTTGGTGTCAGTAGTGATATAGATCGTGATGATACGAGAGAGATTGTCAGCTCATATAATAATCATCTATTTACTATTGGGGCGAGCAATATCGTGATGATTGGTATTACTATTTATTACCTGTATCAAAATTTTATTTAACTTAAATTCTTTAATCTGTACCTAGTATCAGATGCAAAAACACCTCCAGAACGGAGGTGTTTTTTCAAGGACAAGGATTACACATGAAAGGTCATATTTAGCTGCTCTATGAGTATAGTTCATGTTTTTGGTGTGTGTAGTTTTGCCTTAATTTAACGTAACGTCACTTAGTGCGAAGTGCAGTGTTTCGGTAGAACAATGATTATCTAAAGGTCGCGATAGCGGCCTTTTTTGTGAGCGTTCGCGAGAAAACAGAAGGGGAATTGCGAAGTAAGGTCTTGAGGAGTAAGATTAACTCCAGATAAAACAAAGCCCCGAAACTCATTCAAACTTGGCGGAATGGAGAGTTATCAGGGCTAAAGCTTAAGGTGATTTTAACACATGGAAAGACAAAGACAATCCACACGTAACCGCCATAAGTGCAGTTATGTGTGAAAGCTGAACAATCAA
>OLHJ01000635.1_pt1 | contig 10501 bp, 6 predicted proteins | sample 1609491 | NCBI WGS metagenome assembly OLHJ01 (sample SAMN05416861, study PRJEB24817) | seawater metagenome | isolation source: Sea water | place: Canada:Atlantic | collected 2013-11
GGTTAAACCTTAAGCCGAGCGCGATAGTGACCGCGACGGGCTCGGCTTAAGGTTTAACCTTTTGAAATCGGCAGCAAGTTCTTCGCTCGCAGCGATGTAGCCCCAGAGTCCGACTTCATCACTTGCGCCAGTTGGAATGAAATACGCTTTGTGACCAGCTATCTCAGCTTCGGCTTGGAGCTGCTTCGCGTACTGCGGATGCGCGGTTGCCCAGCCCTCTGCAGGCAGGTAACTGATCTCAGCCCCTGCTAATAAATCCATAAAAAGGTTGCCGCTAGGAATCTGCGGCTCCTCTCCACGCAGAATCAGCTGCACTTTCAACCCAAGCCGTGCGCCCATAATGGCAGTAGCCCGACAATGGTTTGACTGAATTCCGCCACAGGTAATGAGCGTGTCGCAGCCTTGGCGCTGCGCTTCGGCAATGCAAAATTCGAGCTTACGGATTTTATTGCCAGACACTTCGACGCCTGTCATTTCATCGCGCTTCATCCACAGATTGACGCCGCCAAGGCGCTCGGAAAAACGAGAAAGTTTAACGAGCGGGGTCGGCAGAGTGGCAAGATTCAGTCGCGGCGGATAAATCATTCGTAATAGCTCTCTTCAAGCGCTGCTAGTTAGCAGCGTCGTAAGTCTGAACCGCGCTTGGCGTCGCAAGGTCTTCGGCGGTACTTGGCTTAAGCACTTCGCTGTAAAGAAACAGGTCTGTTAGCACCGCGCGCAGGTGAATCGAAGCATTCAAATTATCGACCATCTCAGAACCGATTTTATTCTGCTTCAGAATAAAGTTAAGCGCCGCGCTTGCCTTGACGCAGTCCTCAGCAATGACTTTTTCAAACGCATCGCTGCTCGACTCGAACGCAGTAATAAGCGCTTGCATTGCCGTCGCCATGCCATGAATTGTCGGCTGAGCGTGTGGTCCAGGGCCCGATTCAACACCGGCGGGTCGACCCTGCGCCGCATAAGCGAGTAAAAATTCGTAGCCGGCTTCGATCGTCTCGATCGAGCTCTCTAATGTGTTTTTGTCGGTCACTTTATGCCCCTCAACTACTTTCTGTGGTGTCACTATCAAATGGGGCCAGACCCTCGTTGCTTGCGCAGGAAGAGCTGACCCCGTTGTGTCTCTAACTTGCGCGAAGTCGATAGACTCGCGCGAGTCGTTTAATCGGCTTGCTTAGGCGACCATAGGTTTGGATCGTGGTTCGCCTTCATCTCATCTTCTGAAATCCAACCCTTAAACATCGACCGCGTATAGAAGAGCTTTTCGGGACGAATGGCGAAGTAGATATGCGTTGCCGCAAGGGCAACAAGCGCTAACGTAGAAAGCCCATGCAACAAAAACACGAGGCCAAGCTGGCTCTCGGGCATGCTGTTAGTGCGCTCCCAAAACGGAGAGTCGATTTGCAGGAACATGAGCAGGCCCGTAGCGATAACCGTCATCACAACGACGGTGACAGCCCAGTGCATGCCTTTCTGTTCGAAAGAATATTTGCCCGGAAGACGCGTAGAATCGAAAGGCTCTGCAAAGTCGCGAGGACCCAGAATCATCGACTTAAAGTCTTGCCAAAATAAAGAGCGAACAATATGAACGACGGTGATAAAGCTCAATAGTAAGCCGGCCATCCAGTGCCAGTTCAGCCAGGCAAATCGCAGCCCAACAATCGGCGCGATACCTGTGAGGATCAAAGCGAAAATTGACAGCGCCATAACCCAGTGAAACCAACGGTCAATAGACTCATGGCGCACGACGCGTTTGCCTTCACCCGAAGGCATGTCCATCTTTTTGTTGGCCAACACTGCCATCACTATTGCGTGCGCGGCTAAAAGCACGAGCACCGCAACGGCCACAACCCAGAGTAGATCCCATGAAACGCCGAGTATGACTTCCTCACCCCAGACGTCGCGTTTATAGCGGACTATTTCTCCCACCTTGCACCTCTCAAAGTTTATTCTTTTTAGTTAGCTTAACGAAGCGGCGCCTCCTAAGAAGCGGCGCCTTCGGGTAAATAGAAGGTACCTGCCTGTTCGTCAAGCCGCGCTGTTCTCGATCGAGGAATGTCGCTCTCGTTTTCCGCTACAAAGGCGGCAAAACAAAAGTCGCACTCCTTCTTTAATCCCTAGATTTTACTGTTCTACAACTGCGAGTCGGCTTTTGCGTTTAAGCCCTGACGGCGGTAATACCCGCACAGGGCTTAAATCGCGCAAGACGACTAGCCGCGCACCGCGCGCTTAACCAAATTCTCGATCAGTGGAATCTTGAAATGGTTGTAGTTAAGTGGCTCTGCGCCTTCAGATGCGATGGCAGCAACTTGTTCGGCCAATTGCTCTGAGCGCTGCTGGCCGCGTAACGCGTTCTCAACATCGTCGAGTCGACGCGGCACACATTCGACGGCGCCGCACGCAATGCGCGAATCTTCGATCACGCCGTTCGACACTTTCATCGCTGCCGAGATGCTGACGAGCGCGAAGTCCCACACGTTGCGATCTGCGACTTTCTCGAAATAGTACTCAGCGTTCGCCCACTCATTAGGGAGACGCACGGCGGTGAGGATCTCACCCTCTTCGAGAGAAGTCATGCTCGTGATATTCACGTCTGGGCCAACAAAGAAGTCTTGCGCTGACACAAGGCGTTGACCTTTTGCGCTCGTGACAACCATTGTAGCATCGAGTGCAACCAAGGCAGGCGCAGTATCCGAGGGGCTTACCGCTACACAGCGGCTAGCACCAAAGATGGCGTGTTCTCGATTTAAGCCTTCGGGCGAATCCGCATAGCAGATGTTGCCGCCGGCACGGTAGCAGTCGAGACCACGGCGGTAATACCAGCAGCGCGCATCCTGAGCTAGGTTACCTGCGAGGGTTCCCACATTGCGGATTTGCGGGCTAGCAACAACGCCAGCGGCTTTCGCGAGTAGAGCGAATTTTTCTTTAACCAAAGGGTTCTTCGAAATTTCGGTCAGCGTAGTCACTGCGCCGATTTCGATTCCATCGCTAGTCTCTTTAATACCTTTCCAGGCGTCGACCTGAGTCAACTCGATCATGGCACTCGCGGTTTTGTTTCGGTCTTTTAACCAACCGTAAGTGTCCTGACCACCGCCGAGCAACCATCCGTCTTTGCCAAGGCTTGCAGCCAAGGCGAGCGCGTTAGCTTCGTCGGTAGGCTGATAGAGCTCAATGTCGAGCATTACGTCATGTGATGTGGCTACCATATCAACCTCGGAAGTTGTTTTGAGCCAGAGGAACGGCTTCAGACGTTACCCCTGCTACGTGGTTAATGATCATGTCTGCTGTAACTGGCGCGGCGCTAAACAGGTGGCCATCGAGCGAGTCGCTAATTGCAGAGGCAAGTGCCGCTGCCACTGCGCCCATCGCAGGCTCACCGATACCGCGCGCACCGACAGGGTTTTCGGGATCCGGAAGATCAACCCAGCCGGTTTTAATTTTAGCCGGTGTGTCCATCATTGTTGGGATCTTGCTCTGCCAATAACCCGTGCTTGCTGGGAGTCCGTTTTGCGGGTCATAAAGATGACGTTCATAACCTGCAAGACCGATGCCCCAAACTGCGCCACCGACCAACTGGTTTTTCAAACCCTGTGGGTGAACGACCGTTCCGCAATCGCCTATCGTGACCATCTCAACGATATCGTATTTGCCCGTTTCAATGTCCATCTCGATCTCTGTGAAGGTCACAGTGAATCCAGGAGGATTATTGTTGTGAGGCGTATCGTGATAGATACCCATAAGCGATTCGCCAGCGAGGCGATTCACAGAGATCTTAGTGAAATCGTTAAGCTCTTCGGGAAGATCTGAGGCACCGGTAAACTTGCCACCGAGTGCAATTCCCTTCTGCGCGATTTCAGCAAAGGTCATTCCTTCGCTTGGCGCTGCAGTCTTAAACACACGCTCGTCTGCGAAGTCGTAGTCGGCTGCATCACCGCCTAACTCCATGGCTGCGAGTTCCTTCATCTTATTGAGGAGATCCATCGCTGCGCCGTAGTTTGTACGCGTGTTAGTAAATATCGAGTTGCTGCCATCTTGCGGCGAAGTGATCGGCAGGTGACGGTCGGTACGACCCGTAACGATATCAACGTGCTCCCAAGGCATTTGCAATACTTCTGCAGCCGCACGCGAAGTCGATGCGTACGAATAAGTACCGAGGTTGCCAACACCGTTATGCACTTTCAGGCGACCGTCTGCGGTGAGGCGAACGATACCGTCCATGCCGCTACGACCCGCATTGTGATAGCCCTGACCGATTCCAATACCGGTAACCTTCGTGCCGTTACGCTTGCGCGAACGCGCCATGCGCTCTTCAAGGTTAAACTGTTCGGCGCCCATTTTAAGGGCCTCTGGCATATAGGCACTGGTAAACGGAATCTGCCGTGCGCCACCCACATCGCCATTTTGCGGCGTGTTGATCTGACGAATCTTCAGGCGATCGATGCCGAGTTCCTCGGCCGCTTTGTCGAGGATTGGCGCGATAATCGCGGCAATCTGATTCTGGCCTGGTCCACGCTGCGCGCCACGGTGTCCGGTATTACTGCCGATAGACGTGCCGCGGAAACGAACTGCTTCGGTCTGATAAAGAATAGAGATACAGTCGGCTGCTGAGTAGGCATCGCCGCCGCCGCCTTTACCGCCATTGTCGGAAATAATGTAGAGGTCTGCCGCCGCCATCGTGCCGTCGGCTTTAAATCCACACTTGATCCAACCTTGGAAACCCTGGCGCGCGCCACCGATTGCCGTTTCTTCGTCGCGCGTTACGCGCATCATGACGGGACGGTTAATCTTCTGCGACATTTTCGCAGGGATCGCCATACTGGGAATGCTGTTTGCGCGGGCACGCTGACCGAAACCACCGCCTGTCGCTTCGTTAATAAACACAAAGTCTTCTTGCGGAACACCAACAATGCTCGCCATGCCATCGGCGAGAGCCGACAGTGACTGCGACGTACCGTGGAGATACAGCTTGCCGTTTTCCCAAAAAGCCATCGCGCTGCGAGGCTCCATTGACTGGTGTGGGTAACCCGCTGTTGTGAAGGCAGTCTCGTAAACAAACGCAGACTCACCGAGTGCTGCATCAAGATCGCCGTACGCGAAAGTCTGCTGCGGTTCGGCTGTCGGCTCGTTACCGGCACGGAAGCTAGCCACCTGATCGGCACTCCACTTCTCAGATGCAAAGCCTTGGCGGAAGACGTAAGTATTGCCGCCGTTGTAAGCATCGGGGCCACCTTCGGCGAGACTGTCGAGCGGATCTAATACGAATGGTAGACGCTCGAACGTCACAGAGATCTTGCCAATTGCAGTCTCTGCTGTCTTTTCGTCGATTGCAGCTAACGCAAGAATCGGCTCGCCGACTAGCGTGGGCTCGTTTGTAAGCACCTTGAGACCAGTGCTCTGCGGCTCGCCGTCGGGATAGACATCGTCTGCCGTGAGAAGGCCAAAAACACCGTCCATCGCCAGTGCTTCAGTCGCGTCAATGTTGACGACGCGCGCATGGGGAATCGGGCTCGTTAATAGGCGCGCATAGACCATGCCTTCGCGCGTGTAATCTTCGGCATATTTGATGCGACCGGTAACTTTACCGTTAACATCTGGTGGCACGAAGTCTTTACCAATGTGCATATAAGCCATGTTGATTATCCTATTTGCGCGGCGCGCATTACGCCATCGAGGTAAGAGTCATAAGAACCACAGCGGCAGATATTGCCCGACAGTCCCTGTCGCGCTTCTTCACGCGTAGGATTTGGGTTCTCGCGGAGTAGTCCTACAGCGGCCATGATCTGGCCAGGCGTGCAGTAACCACATTGCGGCGCAAGCTCTTCAACAAAGGCCTGCTGCACAGGGTGCAACGTGCCATCGGCAGACTCGAGGCCTTCGACTGTTTCGACGCGCCCGTTTTTAACCGAGTGAGTTAGAACCGAGCAGGCATAGGTCGACACGTCGTCGACAAGCACAGTGCAAGCGCCACACTCGCCGCGATTACAGCCAAGTTTAGTGCCGGTAAGGCCGAGCTTGTAACGCAGTGTCGACGCCAGCGTCTCCTGCGGCGCTACATCTACTGTGCGCACTTGACCGTTGATGTTGATGCGGATCATACGTTCGACCGCGCCGGCGGGCCTCGCGGCACCATTCGCTGCAACCCAGACGCCAGTCGTGGTTGCCGCTGCGCCAGAGGCGATTACGCCCTTGATAAAGCGTCTACGGGTTAGGTTTAGGTTCACGGGTTACATTCGCCTCCGTTGTTGGGAATGAGAGTTGCATCGCCGAAAGTCTGAAAGTCTGTTAGGCGCCGGTTGATGCAAGCGAGTCGAAACACCTGCCTTTAAGAGGCGTAGCTTCGCACAAGCATAGTAAATACGACGCTAGAGAGTAATCCACCCTTTGTGTTTTATCAAGCGAGCAAAGCGTGTATCTCTCTTTGGTCAAACCGCAGAGCAATTGAAAAACTGTTAGCCGCGTGACGTCAGGTTTTGAAAAATTTTTGCGACACAACCTGTGACATTTGAGGTTGAAAATTCGTCGCCTCCTGCCAGAATTCTGTCATTAATTACAAAGCGGTATTCGACTACTGACAAACTCTTGTCAGTTTACTTTCCCCAAGCGGTTTCCGCACAGCCGAATTCTTGACAATAGTTAGTGCAATGGTATTGTTGTCGGCCGTTTCCGTGCTGCTCACCAAGCACGCGACCGTGCAAACAGGGACGCTGCAGGCTGCACAAAATGCCGTAGCAGCACGAACTAGACGACCTACCTTGCGTCAGTTCGACACCTAGTTCAGGCCGCAAAACAAGCTGCAGAATAAGCATAGTTGGCTCAAATTATCCGATTCACTCACGTGTCGGACGCTTGAGCTTCGATGTAAGAAACGCGCTCATTGCCACACTGCTGTGGAAAACACAGGCAGCGTGCAAGCGATGTTAAGTGCAAGAATTTTGAGAGATGTAACCATGAGCAATGACAACCGAGTGCCCTTAAAGTTTGGCTTTCCCCCCAAGCAGGGTCTGTACGATCCTGCCCAAGAGAAGGACTCCTGTGGCGTTGGCTTCGTCGCCAATATAAAAGGCAAGCCGAGCCATCAAATAATGCTCGATGCGTATCATCTCAACTCACGCATGGACCACCGTGGCGGTTGCGGTTTCGAAGCCAACACGGGCGACGGCGCGGGCATACTCATGGCGCTGCCACACAGCTTTTTTAGCGAGATCGCTTCCAAGTCGTTTGGCGTGACGCTTCCCGCAGCGGGCCAATACGCTGTGGGTAACATTTTTCTGCCTCAGGTCGATGCCGAGCGAGAGACTTGCCGCACGACAATTAACCGCATAATCAGCGAGGAAGGCCAGACTTTACTGGGCTGGCGCGACGTCCCCATCGACGCGGTTGGCGCCGACGTCGGACCTGCAGCGCTCGCAGCACAACCGCGTATTGAGCAGCTGTTTATAGGCGCTGCCGAAGGCCTCAGCCAAGAAGAGTTCGAGCGTAAGCTGTATGTGATCCGTAAGCGCTTCTCACACACGCTGCGCGGCGACACGAGCCTCACTGAAGCCAAACAGCTCTATGCCTGCAGCCTCTCGACCAAAGTCATTGTCTATAAAGGTATGTTAACGCCGGGGCAGTTATTTCCTTTTTATAAGGATTTGATGAGCCCGAAATTTGAAACGCATCTAGCGATGGTTCACTCGCGCTTCAGTACTAACACCTTCCCGTCTTGGGACCGCGCGCAGCCAAACCGCTTCATGAGCCACAACGGCGAGATCAACACACTACGCGGCAACGTAAACGCAATGGTCGCCCGTCAGGGCACGGCGAAAACCGACGTTTTTGGCGATAAGCTTGAATCATTGTTCCCCGTTATCGACGCGGATTGCAGCGACTCGGGCAGCTTCGATGCTGTCCTAGAATTTATGCTCATGTCAGGTCGCTCACTGCAAGAGTCTGTCATGATGATGATCCCCGAAGCTTGGCAATCAGATGCCAATATGGATCAGCAGAAGCGCGACTTCTACGAATTCAACTCAGCCATTATGGAACCCTGGGACGGCCCAGCCTCGATCGTGTTCTCGGACGGTCATTACATTGGCGCCGTGCTCGACCGCAATGGCCTGCGACCTAGCCGCTATTACGTGACCAAAGACGACAAGGTAATCATGGCTTCAGAGGTTGGTGTGGTTCACGTTGACCCCGCTAACGTGTTGCTAAAAGGCCGTCTACAGCCGGGCAAAATGTTTCTCATCGACTTCGAACAGGGCCGCCTGATTCCTGACGAGGAACTCAAGCAGACAATCAGCGCCAAACGCCCCTATGGCAACTGGCTCGCCGAACAGAAAGTCACGCTAGCCGATATCGCGAAAAGCGACAATGTATTGTCGTTAGAAGATGCCGAAGGCGAAGATGCCCTGCTGCGTCGTATGCAGGCGTTTGGCTACACCACCGAAACCATGCAGTTCATGCTCATTCCTCTCGTCACTGAGGCGCGTGATCCACTGGGATCCATGGGTAATGACTCAGCGCTTGCCTGTTTGTCAGACAAGCCGCGCATGATTTACGACTACTTTAAGCAGCTGTTCGCGCAGGTCACTAATCCGCCAATCGACTCGATTCGCGAAGAGGTGGTGATGTCGCTCGAATGCTTTATTGGCCCCGAAGGCAATATGCTCGACACAGCGCCGGAGCAGGCACATCGCCTGAGCCTGAGCCACCCTATTCTGTCTAATAAAGAACTCGCCGACATTCGTGATTTAGAGACGCACGGGATGCGCTCGAAGACAATCGACATTACCTTCGACACAGACTCAGCGAGCGGCTATCTCGATGCGCTCGACCGCGCCTGTGCCGAAGCCGAGCAGGCCATCGCCGACGGCTTCTCGTTCATTGTGCTGTCAGACCGCGCAATGTCATCGCAGCGAATGGCGATAAGCGCGCTTATTGCCTGTGGCGCTGTACACCATCATCTGGTCGCCGCACGCAAGCGCTCGCAGATCGGCATCGTGATCGAAACAGGCGAAGCGCGTGAGGTTCACCACTTCTGCCTCTTAACGGGCTACGGCGCAGACGCAGTAAATCCTTACCTCGCCTTCGAGTCTCTGTGGCAAGCGAGCAAGGAAGGCCTGGTATCGAGCAACGCCGAAAGCGAGGAAGCGCTCGTTTATGGCTATAAGAAGAGTGTCGCCAAGGGCATGCTCAAAGTGATGGCGAAAATGGGCATCTCGACGCTGCAATCGTATAAAGGCGCACAGATATTCGAAGCAGTTGGCATCGCCGACGAAATCGTCAATCGCTGTTTCGTCGGCACCGCGAGTCGCGTACAAGGCGTTAAATTCCCTGTGCTTATTGAAGAGACTCGTCGCCGTCATGCGCTCGGTTATCCTAAGCGCGAAAGCCAGCGCATTCCTGCACTCAATAACCCCGGCGACTTCCACTGGCGTTCGGGCGGCGATGCGCACATGTGGAACCCTGATTCCATATTTAACTTACAAGTGGCCGCCAGAAACAATAATGTGCAGGCTTACGCCGCGTTCGCCAAACACACAAACGAAGACAGTACACGGCGCTGTACTTTTAGAGGCCTGCTCAAGTTCAACACCACTGTGGACTCGGCAATACCAATCGACGAAGTTGAGCCTGCTAGCGAAATAGTTAAGCGTTTCGCAACGGGCGCAATGAGCCTGGGATCTATCTCGCGAGAGAGCCATGAATCACTCGCCGTTGCGATGAACCGCATTGGCGCAAAATCAAACACTGGCGAAGGCGGCGAAGACCCTTATCGTTTTGCGCCAATGGAAAACGGCGACTCCATGCGCTCTGCGATTAAGCAGGTTGCCTCGGGCCGTTTTGGCGTCACCGCGTGGTATCTCACTAACGCCGACGAACTACAAATCAAGATCGCGCAGGGCGCGAAGCCGGGTGAAGGCGGCGAGCTCCCGGGCGGCAAAGTAGACGATTACATCGCGAGCATCCGTCACTCGACGCCGGGCGTCGGACTCATTAGCCCGCCGCCGCATCACGACATATATTCGATCGAAGACATTGCACAGTTAATTCACGATCTGAAAAATGCAAACCGCGCCGCGCGCATTAGCGTTAAGTTGGTTGCAGAAATCGGCGTTGGCACTATTGCCGCGGGCGTGACCAAAGCGAAAACAGATCACCTTGTTATTTCAGGTCACGACGGCGGCACCGGCGCGTCTCCGCTCACGTCGATTAAGCACGCGGGCCTGCCGTGGGAACTAGGACTGGCCGAGACACATCAAACGCTGGTAATGAACAACCTGCGTTCTCGAGTGACGCTGCAAACCGATGGTCAGCTAAAAACCGGCCGGGATATCGCAATCGCCGCACTGTTGGGTGCCGAAGAATTTGGTTTTGCCACAGCTCCGCTGATCACGCTCGGCTGCATTATGATGCGAAAATGTCACCTCAACACTTGCCCGGTTGGGATTGCGACGCAGGATCCTGAGCCTGTCTCTTATACACATCTCCGAGCCCACGAGACTCCTGAGCATCTCGT
>OLHJ01000636.1_pt1 | contig 10500 bp, 8 predicted proteins | sample 1609491 | NCBI WGS metagenome assembly OLHJ01 (sample SAMN05416861, study PRJEB24817) | seawater metagenome | isolation source: Sea water | place: Canada:Atlantic | collected 2013-11
ACGAGATGCTCAGGAGTCTCGTGGGCTCGGAGATGTGTATAAGAGACAGGAGTGGGCGAGTGCCATTAATTGGTCTATTGAGGCTTGGAAGTGTCATTTAAACGGTCAAACTTGGATTCATGATTTTGTGGTTAAATGTCCGGAGCAGTACTATTTGATGGTAAATGAAAGAGGACAGTTTTTGTTTCCTTTAAAAAATGTTCAATTTGCTGACAATGAAGCAAACAAGGCTTGGGCGGTTCGATTAAGAAATTCTATCCAGGAAATGCGTGCAAAAGGCGAGTGGAATGAATCAATGGAATGGACTAAGGTTTTAAGACAATTAGTAAGTTTTCAGGGTGTTTCACCAAATCAAGAGGCTTTAAAAAAGCGCAAAACCGTACGTGGATATAAATTGATTAGAATTAAGTCGGCAGCTTAGGTTATACCAAAAAAAATCGTTGCTTTGCCCTATGTTTTCAACCAGTCCCGTAGATACCAAAGCATGGAAAGATTTGCAGGCTCATTATGAGCTGATTAAAGGCGAATCTATTGCCGAACGGTTTAACGGGAATGTTAATCGATTTTCGGAATTTTCTTTAACCTGCGAAGAAATTCTATTTGACTTTTCTAAAAACAATATAGATACCACTACAATAAAACTTCTGACTCAATTAGCCAAAGAGTGCCAGCTTAATGAGCAGATGAAAGCCATGTTTAGTGGTAAAGAGTTAAACAATACGGAAAACCGAGCGGTATTACACACGGCTCTACGAATGCCCAAAGATGCTATTTTAGAAGTAAATGGAGAAAATATCATCCCTAAAATTCATCAAGAGTTAAGTAAGATAAAGTCGATTTCTGATAAATTACATTCTCGTGAGTTGTTAGGGTTTACAGGAAAGCCTATTCAACATATTGTAAACATTGGAGTGGGTGGGTCTGATTTAGGACCACTAATGGTGTTGGAAGCTTTAAAACCCTTTCAAAAAACAGATGTTTGTACCTTTTTTATTTCCAATGTAGATGGAAGTAATCTAGCGGAAACCCTAAAGCAAGTAGATCCGGAGACCACATTGTTTTTGGTAGCAAGTAAAACTTTTACCACTCAGGAAACCATGACCAATGCTTTCTCGGCAAGAAAATGGTTGATAGATTCTTTAGGTGATGAACAAGCTGTAAATAAGCATTTCGTTGCTATGTCCACCCAGATTGATAAGGTGTTGGAATTTGGAATTTTGGAGGAAAATTTGTTCACATTCTGGGACTGGGTGGGAGGTCGTTTTTCATTATGGTCGTCTATTGGTTTAAGTATTTCGCTATCTCTAGGTTACGATAAGTTTTCGGAGTTATTAAAGGGAGCGCATGAAATGGATGAACATTTTAGAACTACTCCTTTACATAAAAATATTCCTGTGATTATGGGGTTAATAGGTATTTGGAATGTGAATTTCAATGCCTTTGGCACCGAAGCCATTTTGCCTTATGCGCATGATATGCGCCATTTTCCTATGTATTTACAGCAATTGGGTATGGAAAGCAATGGGAAATCGTTAAATAGACAAGGAGAACCTATATCTTACAAAACGTGCCCAATTATTTGGGGGCAAAGTGGAACAAACGCTCAGCATTCGTTTTATCAATTAATACATCAGGGGACCCAAAAAATCCCCTGTGATTTTATTGGTTTTGCCAAGAGTCAGCACCCAATTGGAGACCACCAGGAAAAATTGATGGCTAACTTCTATGCGCAAACGGAAGGCTTGATGAATGGTAAGACGGAAGGGTTGGTTCGTGATCATAATCCCGGAATAAAGGAAAGTCTTATACCTTTTAAAATCTTTAAGGGAGGTGTTCCAACCAACACCATGCTGATCAAGGAATTATCTCCTAAAAACTTTGGCGCCTTAATCGCTATGTACGAACATAAGGTGTTTGTGCAAGGGGTAATTTGGAATATTAATAGCTTTGACCAATGGGGAGTGGAATTAGGTAAGAAACTAGCCAATACCATTTTACCTGAATTAAAAGATCAGGCCACTGTTAATACCCATGATTCATCTACCAATGGGTTAATCAATGCTTTTAAGAATTTCAGAAGCTAATCTAGGAGACCATCCAATCCCGGAATGTTGGGCATATTTGACTTCATTACCGTCTTAAGTTCCTCTTGATGCATTATATCTGCTTTTTCAAGCGCATTATTCAAGCAAATAATCAACTCATCTTCAAATTGCTCTTTATCCTCATAAATTTCCTCATGGATTTTGATATCCATAATTTGGCGATTTCCGTTCGCAATAATTTCAATTTGCTTGCTCGGAGAAAGAGAGCGGACGTATGTATCGGCCATTCTCTTTGCTAAATCTTCTTTTCCTTGATTGAGTTTGTTTTTAATGTCTCCAAACATGCTTATTGCTTTTGAGCTTCAATCAAAATATCTAAAATCTCTAATGCGGCTTTTGAAATGTTAGTTCCAGGGCCAAAAATTCCAAGAACACCCGCTTCGTATAGGTAGTCGTAATCTTGCTGTGGAATAACACCACCAGCTACTACCATGATATCTTCACGACCTAACTTTTTCAGCTCTTCCAGTACTTGAGGTACTAAAGTCTTATGTCCTGCCGCTAAAGAAGATACACCTAAAATATGAACGTCATTTTCTACCGCTTGTTTAGCTGCTTCGGCTGGAGTTTGGAATAGCGGGCCAATGTCTACATCAAAGCCCATATCGGCAAAAGAAGTAGAGATTACCTTAGCACCACGATCGTGGCCATCTTGTCCCATTTTAGCCACCATAATTCGTGGCTGACGACCGGCTAACTTGGCAAATTTCTCCGTCTTTTCTACGGCTATTTTATAGTCTTTGTTTTCCATGGCTTCTGATGAATACACCCCTTTTACAGATTGTGTGGTCGCTTTAAATCTTCCAAATGTTTCTTCTAGGGCGTTTGATATTTCTCCCAAAGTAGCTCTTAATCTAGCTGCGTCAACGGCTAAAGCTAATAAATTACCTTCTCCTGTTTTTGCAGCTTCCGCAAGTTTACGTAATGCAGCATTACAAGCTTCGCTATCACGTGCTTCTTTCATTTTGTTGATACGCTCAATCTGCGATAAACGCACCGCAGTATTATCCACATCTAGAATTTCTAATTCTTCGTCATCTGTATTTACTTGGAATTTATTCACTCCAACAATTACATCTTTACCGGAATCAATTCTAGCTTGCTTACGGGCAGCAGCTTCTTCAATACGTAGTTTTGGCAGCCCAGTTTCAATAGCTTTGGTCATTCCACCTAATTCTTCTACTTCTTGAATTAAAGCCCACGCTTTTTCAACCAACTGGTCTGTTAAATATTCTACGTACTTAGAACCTCCCCAAGGATCAACCACATTGGTGATTCCGGTTTCTTCTTGTAAGTAAATCTGCGTGTTACGTGCAATTCGAGCCGAGAAATCGGTAGGTAAGGCGATAGCCTCATCCAATGCATTGGTATGTAAAGATTGTGTTCCACCTAATGCAGCAGCCATTGCTTCAATAGCTGTACGAGCCACGTTATTAAACGGATCTTGCTCAGTTAAACTCCATCCCGAAGTTTGACAATGGGTACGTAATGCTAAAGATTTTGCATTCTTAGGATTGAATTGCTTAATGATTTTTGCCCAAATCAAACGTCCTGCACGCATTTTAGCAATTTCCATGAAGTGATTCATGCCAATAGCCCAAAAGAACGATAAACGCGGTGCAAATTGATCAATATCTAATCCGTTAGCAATTCCAGTACGTACATACTCTAAACCATCGGCTAAAGTGTAAGCTAATTCAATATCAGCAGTAGCTCCAGCTTCTTGCATATGGTAACCCGAAATAGAAATCGAGTTAAACTTTGGCATGTTCTTAGAAGTGTACTGGAATATGTCTGCGATAATACGCATAGACGGTGTAGGAGGGTAGATGTACGTATTACGTACCATAAACTCTTTCAAAATATCATTCTGAATGGTTCCTGCCAATTGCTCAGGAGAAACACCTTGTTCTTCGGCAGCCACAATGTAAAACGCCATTACCGGAAGAACCGCTCCATTCATGGTCATAGAAACCGACATTTTATCTAGCGGAATTTGATCAAAAAGGACTTTCATATCCTCCACAGAATCAATGGCCACACCGGCTTTACCCACGTCACCTTCCACACGTTCGTGATCGGAATCGTATCCTCTATGCGTAGCTAAATCAAAAGCAACAGATAGTCCTTTTTGTCCGGCAGCTAGGTTTCTACGGTAAAAGGCATTTGATTCTTCCGCAGTACTAAATCCGGCATATTGACGAATAGTCCAGGCTCTAGAAGCATACATCGTAGAATACGGGCCTCTTAAATAAGGAGGAATTCCAGCTACATAACCTGTTGGGATAACAGAATCGTTAGGAACGCTATCCATATCCGAAGGAATATCAATTTGTTCAGGAGCTTTCCAGTAGCTCACATTTTCAACTGCAATATTTTCAGAACCACTGGCTTTCAATGCTTCTTTGATATCTATATGTTTAAAATTCTTACGCATGTGGAAATATTCTATAATTGGTTTATAGCGTCTGATAGACGTTTGCCTTTAATTTTATTCTTCGCTTTTTCAGCAAAAAGCGCTTCTTTTTCTTCTAACGGATTAGGGAATTTATTCACCCCAAGAACTGTCGTTTCACCTGATTCCGCTTTGTTCCATTGGTTTTCTCTAGATTCTGCAATCATACTAGGAATCGTACCATTATCCATATTGGTTTTAAAGCCTCCTTTTTCTTCAAGATCTAAAAACAACTCCCAAGTTTTCTCCGCAATTTGAGAAGTTAAAGACTCAATGAAGAAAGAACCAGAAGCAACGTCAACCACTTTACCTGCAAAGGCTTCATCGCGAATTATTAACTGGGTATTTCTAGCTATTCGTTCTGAGAAACCGTTAGACCAACGTACAGAAGCATCAAATGGCAATACCGTGATAGATTGACAACCACCAATTACAGCTGATAATGCCTGAGTAGAACTACGTAACATATTGTTATTGATGTCTAAAACCGTTTGGTTCCATGCGCTGGTAACTCCATGTACTCGAATTGGGTGGTTTTCTACACCATATTCTTTCAATACAATGTTCCAAAGCGCTTTAAATGCACGGTATTTGGCAATCTCTGTAAAGTAATCGCTTCCAGTAGCAAAAGAGAAACTAATCAACTTTGCGGCATCTGTTGGTGCAATTCCGTTTTCAATTAGTTCAGAAAGGATGTCGTGCGCTAAAGTCATGCTAATAGCCAATTGCTGCACATTTGAACTTCCTTGATTAAAGAAATTGTCTCCACTAACGTTGATTAGACTCATGTTAGGGAAATACTCCAACACTTTATTGGCTAATTCAATACGCTCGTCTAGGTCTTCCATACGGTGATAGAAAACTTCGAAAGTCCCGTGAAAATTTTCAGTAGGGAAGTCTTTATCAGAACACCAGAAATAATAATTCTTGATTAAATCGTAAGTAGCATTCTTAAAACGAACTTCAATGTGTTCGGGTAAAATGTCTTTGAAAAGCACATCAAAATCCACATCCCAAGGTACGCTGATTTTTACAGAATCAACACCCGCATCTAAAGCCTCTAGCATCTTTTGGTTAGCAATGGCGGGCTTGCGACAATTAAATTCTTGATTGATGTACCAGTTTTCTTGTGTATGACTTGTTTTTACGGTTTCTGTAACGAAATCGGAAAAACGAGTGCTAGGTGCGTTTTCAGCTGTATAATTGGGTTGAATTTCAATACCGTCTTGTGTTACTCGGTGAAGAGAGTTGAGCTCTTTCCCTTTTAAGTCGGCTATAATTTTTTCTTGCCATTCTTGGTGGCTCGTGGTTTGAAATTCTTTAAAATTCAATTTTTCCATGAACTATTATTTAATTCGTTGAATAGGTGGCGAAAGTAAGGTTTTATAAGGGATTAGCCTAAGTGGTAAAAGGGGTTTTTACACAGGTCATGGTGAGTAAAATGGAATGTGTTTTGTAAAAATAATTGGATTTAAAAGTCGGTATGGAAGAATCAAAATACTACTTTGGACGACTTCAAAACGCACAAGTCATCATGCAAATTAACGCGCAACTTTCAACAGAATTAAATATCTCAAAATCAATTATTGACAAGGTGTTGGCTTTGTTTAATGAAGGAGCAACAACACCCTTTGTTGCCCGATATAGAAAAGAAGTCACCGGTGGTTTGGATGAAGTGAACTTGATTGAAATCAAAGACCGACACCAATATTGGGTCACTTTTATTGCGCGAAAAGAGACTATTCTTAAGGCTATTCAAGAACAAGGAAAGCTAACCGATGTTTTAAAAGATAAAATTGAGCGTTGCCAATTAGCGGTAGAATTGGAGGACTTGTATGTGCCCTACAAAACCAAGCGTAAATCTAAAGGACAAAAAGCAATTGATTTAGGTTTAAAACCGCTGGCTATTTTCATGCAAAAGCAGAATAGTGGACATGCCGTTGAAGATAAGGCCTACAGTTTTGTTAGAGGTGAAGTGGAAAGCATAGAAATTGCCTTAGATGGAGCGATGAATATTTTAGCCGAGTGGATTTCAGAAAATCAATGGGTGCGAGAACGTATGCGAACCCAGTTTCAGAAATATGCTATTGCTGTTGGAAAGGTCAAAAAAGGAAAGAAGGAAGAAGGTGAAAAATTCAAAGATTACTTTGATTTTAGCGAGCGCTGTAATCGAATAGCTCCGCATCGCGTATTAGCCTTGTTTAGAGGAAGTAATGAAGGGATACTTAATTTTAAAGTTGAAGCAAATAAAGAGATTGCTTTAGAGCAAATTGAGCGTGGATTGGGGCGTAGTTATGGTCATAATCCCTACGTGGAAAAAGCGATTATAGAAGCCTATAAACGGATCTTGCAGCCCAATTTTGAAAGTGAAATAAAAAAGCAGTTAAAAGAAAAGGCGGATGTCGAATCCATAGGCGTTTTTGCAAGTAATTTGCGTCAATTGTTATTGCAATCACCTCTTGGGGCTCAAGCTACATTAGCCATTGATCCTGGATTTAGAACGGGTTGTAAGATGGCTGTGCTAAATGCTTCAGGCGATTTTATAGAGAGTGCTACCATATTTCCGCACCCTCCACAAAACAAGGCTTTTGAAGCGGAGAATACCTTGAAGAGTTTAGTTCATAAGCACTCCATAACTGCCATAGCGGTAGGTAACGGAACAGCGGGAATAGAAACAGAAACCCTTTGTAGAAAGGCTTTTAAAGATAGTGGAGTGGCTGTGTTTTCAGTAAACGAAGCCGGTGCTAGTATCTATTCAGCTAGTGAAATAGCGCGAGAAGAATTTGGAGAGTTAGACCTTACCGTAAGGGGATCAATTTCTATAGGAAGGAGATTAATGGATCCGTTAGCTGAATTGGTGAAAATTGACGCAAAATCAATAGGTGTGGGGCAATACCAGCATGATGTAAACCAATCCTTATTGAAGCAAAAACTAACCGAAGTGGTAGAAAGTTGCGTGAATCATGTAGGTGTAGAGTTAAATACGGCTTCGTATCCTATTTTATCTTTTGTATCAGGACTGGGTCCCACATTAGCCAAAAATATTGTGAATTATCGTCAAAGTAACGGGAACTTTAAAAGTCGTAAGGAACTGTTGAAAGTCCCTAAAATGGGTAAAAAGACCTTTGAGCAAGCGGCAGGTTTTTTAAGAATAGAAGAAAGTAACCATCCATTAGACAACACCATTATTCATCCGGAAAGCTATGCGGTAGTAACTGAATTAGCTAAAACCCAGGGGATGTCGGTAAATGAGTTGATGCGTACTAAAAGTATAGATTCCAGTAAACTAAAACCATTGCAGGAAAAATACGGTAAGCTCACCGTGGATTTTATTGTTAATGAGATTGTTCGTCCTACTATAGATCCACGTGAACCCTTGAACGAAATGAAAACGAATAACGTTTCCAGTATGGAGGAATTAATTCCCGGAATGAAGCTTACTGGGACTGTGAATAACATCACCAATTTTGGAGCTTTTGTAAATATTGGATTGAAAGAATCAGGGTTAGTTCATATTTCTCATTTAAGTAACTCGTTTGTTTCTGATATTCATTCGGTAGTACAGTTAAATCAACAAGTGGAAGTAACGGTTTTGAGTGTGGATTTAACTCGGAAAAGAATTCAGTTGTCCATGAAGGAGTAGGTTTTGTTGATGTAAGCCTCAGATTTATTCCTAATAACCCGGTATCACAGGTCGAATGGCATCACCTTCCGGATTAGCAATTGCTTCATCAATTTGTTGAAGAAAGCGATCCTTGTCTTTACCTAGCGTTCCTTTCAAAACTAAACGGTTAGAGGCGTGGTCGCTTCTAAAAATGGTATGTTCCAATTTTAGATTTTCCATAAATAACTTCATTTCCTGAAATAACTGAGAATTAGTCAATTCTATAAACTCTCCTTTATACCTGTTTTGGTAGTGTTCTAGTCCTTTATGGGCCGTTAAAACTAGAGTAGAGGCAAACTTAGGTTGCGTAGCGTTTAAAACCTTAGCAGAGTTTAAAGCATGTTGTTTGGTTAAATGTAAACCTCCAACACCATTAATGATCATCACCGAAGCATCCATTCCGGCTTCTTTGCTTTTATTTAAACCTTCAATTGTGGTTTGGTAGGTTTCTCCTTTTTGGATGGCTTCCAGTACCTCACTATCACCTGATTCAATTCCAACATACAATAAGCTTAAGCCGTTTTCACGAAGAAGAATTAAGTCTTCCATTGATTTTCTAGATAGATTACTTGGAGAAGCGTAAGTGGAAATGCGTCTTAAATTAGGAAACGTTTCATTCAATTTTGCAAGGATTCGAAGCAATCTGGGGGTAGATAATACCAATGGATCTCCATCGGCTAGAAATACTTTTGTGATTTGAGATGCATAGGGCAGGAAAGTTTCAATATCCGTGAAAACATCTTCTTCTTTTCTGGCTTTAAAGCTTTTAGATGTATACATTTCACAAAACGAACATTTGTTCCATGAGCATCCTAAGGTGATTTGAATTATCAAAGATCTACCCTCACTAGGTGGGCGAAATAATGGTTCGTGGTATTGAATTGGAAATGTATACATGGTGCAAATTTAAAATCTCTGTTAAATCCTACTAAACATAAGAGGTTTAGATTAAATAATGTAGTATTATTCAATAAGTAAATGTACCTTTGTGGCTCACTAAAAAAAGCATTACAAGTACATGGCTAAGTCACAAGAAACATTTGGTAAAAAAGAAAGAGAAAAGAAACGTTTGAAAAAACGTAAGGAAAAAGCACTTTTAAAAGAGGAGCGTAAAGCAAATAAAGAAAAAGGACTTTCTTTCGAAGATCAGATTGCCTATGTGGATGAATTTGGCCAGATTACAGATACTCCACCGGATCCAGATAAAAAAATCGTTGAAGTAGATGTAGACAGTATTGTTATTGGTGCAGCATCTCGTGAGCCAGCAGAAGAAGTAGATCCAGTACACAAAGGACGTGTAGAATTCTTTAATGATAGTAAAGGATACGGTTTTATTAAGGATATGGCTGATGGAGAAAAATATTTCGTACACATGAGTGGTTTGATTGATACTATTGTTGAGAATAACATGGTAACTTTTGAACTAGAAAAAGGAATGAAAGGAATGAATGCGGTTAAAGTGAAATTAGACAAATAGGCGCATCTTATTTAGATATTTAAAAAGCTCGGTGAAAACCGGGCTTTTTTTTTACTCAATTATAAACCCTTGTTTTTATTTAAGGTCTTACATTTGATCTTTTGTTTCAAAAAATATTTAAGTAACGCAAAAAAAGTATGGAGTTTTTAGGAATACCCCTCTTTGATGATGATTTTATAAAACTGACTTTTAGATTTCTTCTAAACTTGGTTTTCACAACAATAATTATTCGTGCGTTATATTATCCAGTATCAAGACGAAAGGATTACCTCTTTACGTACTACATGATTAGTATTATTGTTTTCTTTTTGTGTTTTACTCTAAAGAAATACGAGCTTGATTTGGGAATGGCATTAGGACTTTTTGCCATTTTTGGAATTATACGATACCGTACAAATCCTATTCCTATTAAAGAAATGACTTACTTATTTGTGGTAATTGGAGTTTCAGTGATTAATGCCCTGGCAAACAAAAAAATGAGTTATTCTGAAATTTTGATGGCAAACTCAGCTATTGTTGGTGCTGCTGCTGTTCTAGAGTATATCTGGTCTTTAGAGCAAATGACTACCAAGGCAATTGTGTATAAGAATATTGAAAATATTAAGCCTGAAAATTACGAAGCGTTAAAAGCGGATTTGGAAGAACAAACCGGATTAAAAATTGAAAAGGTGAAGGTAGGCGATATTAACTTAGCTAGACATACGGCTAAACTGACTATTTATTATTTAAATGGTAGTTAATTAGTTAGTTAGTTAGTTAGTTAGTTAGTTAGTTAGTTAGTTAGTTAGTTAGTTAGTTA
>OLHJ01000637.1_pt1 | contig 10484 bp, 10 predicted proteins | sample 1609491 | NCBI WGS metagenome assembly OLHJ01 (sample SAMN05416861, study PRJEB24817) | seawater metagenome | isolation source: Sea water | place: Canada:Atlantic | collected 2013-11
GATGCTCAGGAGTCTCGTGGGCTCGGAGATGTGTATAAGAGACAGGTGATGGATGATGGGCGCTTAGTGATTGGCGAAGATGGTTTTCAAACCAACAACACACTTTGGATGTATAACCCAAAAGTTAACGATTAAGGTTAACTAATGTGTAAAGAGAAGGTGAGAGCCTTCTCTTTTTTTAATGTTTATTTTTGTATTTTAAGTCTGAGGTGTCTATGCCAAATTTCACACGCATAATAAGTATTGTGTGTATCTTGGTTCTTACCGCTTGTCAGTATGAACAAGCTGAAAACGTAAAGGAATTGTTAATGGCTGATGAAGCCGGGCAGGTTACTGGTTTGTATGCTAATGGCCCACAAATGGCTCAGCTTCATATTATCCAAGACAATGAAAAAACAGCCGATCACTATATAAAAAATAATGAAAAGTTTAACGTAGAAGCGGTCATTCCACCTCAGTGTTACACCAAAACAGACGGTGTTCATAATCCTTGTTATGTATGCCACCAATCTTATTCAAAAGATAACTTAAGACCCAATGTGATGCGCGATGGAGTATTGCAAGGCAGTTACGATTTTTCAGATATCGGTACCGATAATCATTGGACCAACTTATTTAAAGACCGAACTGAAGATATTAAAAAAATATCTGATCAAGAGATTTTAAATTATATCAATCAAGAGAATTACAGTGATTTGGTAAATTGGCTTAATAGTGATCAGTGGCAGGGGGAAGTACCGGTTATTAATAACCTTGAAAATGGTGCCCAGGCGTTTGATGCAAACGGTTTAGCAAGAGATGGCAGCCGTTGGGTGGCGTTTAATTATAAACCTATGCCCAGTACCTTTTGGCCCACCAATGGCTCCACCGACGATGTGATGCTGCGTTTACCCAATGAATTTAGTGAAATAAACGGCAAATTTTCTCGTGATGTGTATTACGCCAACCTTGCGCTTGTGGAAATGGCCATTACAAATAAACCAACAATTTCAAGTATTGCGATAGATGAAAAGTCTTTAAATTTTGATGTTAACGCAGATGGCATACTCAGCTCGAAGGTAGAAAATATCGTCTCGCAAACTCATTACTTAGGAGATGCCAGCTCGGTAAAGGTGGAGCATATGCTGTATCCATTAGGCATTGAATTTCTGCATACGGTTCGCTATTTAGGGTTTGACGAACAGGGTAACACTAAGGTATCTAAACGCTTCAAAGAATACCGTTACATGAAAAAAAGCAGTCATCTATCCAAAGCGCGCATGGCCAGTGTTTATTATGGTGAAGCAAAAGAAAAACATTCGGAAAATTTACCCACCGCAGTGGATTTTGGAGACAAAGGCATCTCCAACAGTTTTGGCTGGCTATTGTGGGGCTTCATTGAAGATGAAAATGGAAACTTAAGAAAGCAGCACGATGAGGAGCAATTCTTTTGTGTGGGCTGTCATAAAACCATTGGCACCACCATCGATCAAACTTTTTCGTTTCCTCGTAAGGTGTCTGGTGCCAAAGGATGGGGCTACATAGATTTAGCGTCTATTATGGATGTGCCAAACATTAATGAAACTCAAGGAGAATACCTTACCTATTTGCAAAGAGTAGGCGGCGGTGACGAGTTTAGGCAAAACGGTGAAATGATCACTCGCTGGTTTGATGAGAAAGGGCAAGTGAAAAAAGACAAAGTAAAAGCGCTGGATAACATTGGGCAATTGATTACCCCTTCAAGAGCGCGGGCGTTAAATTTAAATAAGGCCTATTACTTGGTGGTGAAAGAGCAAAGCTTTTTGTTTGGTCGTGACGCGGTATTAAAACCGGCTAAAAATGTTATTCAAAAAATAGACACCGAAATACAACCTCTTGAAGCGAGCAATCGACATAATTGGGATATCCGATTGGACTGGGACAACACGCTTTAAAAACCATTGTCTAGAAGAAATACTTTTACCTATGGAATCTTTCGCGCCAGACGAGCCAAAGATTCACATTTAACAAGTGGTATTAATGAACGTGTTTAGCAACCGCGCTGTGGAAATACATCTATGATTGAATTTTTATTGGTCTGTATCGTAATGGGCCTTGGCATAGGGGCTGATGTGGGCATAGCCACTGTGTTACAAGCAGGACAATTGCAACAAGTACGTAAAGCCTGCTTTTGGCTGGTGGGTGTTACATTAACCCATACCTTGTTTCCCATGTTTGGGTATTTACTCACCTACTTTAGCGTTCAGAATATGCCTATACTAACGCCTATTATTGGTTTGTTGGCCTTTTCACTCATTGCTTATTTTTTGCGACAAGAATATATCAATATAAAACAACAGCGAGAAGAAACCGCAAGTGAACGCTCTGACTCAACATCCACTCACTCAATCTTATCTTGGGCGTTAATTTTAACGGTGAGCTGGGATGCGCTTTGGTCTGGGCCTGCTAAATCGGCGCAGGTAATCGGTTGGTCTGAATGGCTGATCTGGAGTTCATTTATTCTGGTGGGAATGGTGGTGGCATTATGTGGTTTACTGGGTTTGTATGTTGGTCGTAAAATTCATTCAGCCAAACGACGCTCAAAGACATTTAGTTCAGCCAAGTCTTTCCTATTAGGGCAGTGGCTACAGTATTCTGTGATCGCTTATTTTGCCTTGCTGGCCTTATTGCGCTACACCTTTTCTGTGAATATTGAAAGCTGGCAGATATTGCTTTTGTCTTCAATGTTAGTGGCCTGCACTTTATTTCCTGTTGCATCTTTTATTAGTCGATTGGTCTTCTTCCCGCCATTGACGTATCTAGGCAAAATTAAGAGCCCATTGCATTCAAAATAGCCCTTATAGAATGCCATGGTAATGACATGGCTTTCGCTCTCAATTAGGATGGTGCATACATCTTTTATTGAGAGCACTTATGGCGGCCACTGCATTTAGTCGAGCTTACCTGTTTATATTACCTGGCTTACTCATGGCCATGACGGGGGTGGGGGTAGGTGACTTGGCCACGGCCGGATTTACCGGCGCACAATTGGGCACCTCTGTTTTATGGGCAGTATTATTAGGAGGGATGTTTAAATACATCTTAACCGAAGGCATAGCACGCTGGCAGCTGGCCACTCAAACCTCCATTATTCAAGGAGCCATTCAACATTTAAGAATCCCTTTCATCATTTTTATGATTATTTATTTTGTGCCTTGGTGTTGGTTTGTGGGGGGCGCTTTAATTAATGCAGCAGGGGTGGCCGGAAAAGAAGTGATGTTTTTAATGGGCTTTGATGTAACCAAGGCCCAAGCGGGTATTGCTCATAGTGCATTGGCTTTAATCCTTTTATTAATGGGGCGCCAAGCGGTCTTTAATCGTTTAATGAGTGTGTTGGCTGTTGTACTTTTTCTAACCGTTTTAAGCTGTGTGATCATGGTACCCGTGAGCCCACAGGCGATTTTATCTGGCCTATTTGTGCCGAGTATTCCCGATCAAGTGGGGGCGCTAAGTTGGACCATTGCCTTAATGGGTGGCGTGGGCGGAACCTTAACGGTAATTTGTTATGGCTATTGGCTGGCCAATAGTGAAAGAGAAGGACTTGCTGGCTTAAAAACCAGTCGTTGGGACATTGCCATTAGTTATAGCTTTACCTGTCTATTTGGTATCGCCATGGTGATTATTGGTTCAGTGGCCGTTCAGGAAGGCAAGGGTTTAAATCTTTTATTAAGCGTCAGCGAATATTTCTCTCATCATATTCATCCATTTATGGGAGGCTTATTTTTAGTGGGCGCATGGGCGGCGATTTTTTCTAGCTTGCTAGGGGTTTGGCAAGCGGTACCCCTTATCTTTGCCGATGGTTTTCACAGTTTAAAAGGTGAGTCTCGCTCGTTAAAAGTCTTGCCAGAAAGCACAGCTTATAAAGCTTGGTTAGTGGCACTGGCACTGGTGCCTATTTTATCCCTTGTTATGTCATTTAAAGAAGTTCAAAAACTGTATTCAGTAGTAGGCGCGTTCTTCATGCCTATATTGGCGCTAACATTGTTGTGGTTAAACAATAAGCATGTCACGGCTAATTTCAAGAATTCTATTTTGTTAAATAGTGCCCTTGTGTTGGTGTTAGTCTTTTTTGTTTTTGCTAGCCTTTATAAATGGCTCTAACTATGAGCAGTGGGAAAATGTGTACATTTTGTAATATTTGTCGTCATCCTGTTACAACTTAACTAAATGCACGCTGCTAACATAAAGTACTTCTAACATAGAGCAGGAAAATGTCATGGGCAAAATTCTAAAAGCGGGTTTTGTTATATTGCTATTACAGGGGCTGGTGGGTCAGGTAATGGCACAAGCACTAAACGATTATGCATTGCAAAACTCCAGTGAGACAGCTGGTGATGGCGGTGCATTAGAGCTAGGTATTGGCTTTGGTGCAGACAGTGTGCCCATGTACCTTGGTGGCCATGATGATGAGCTAGATGTAATAGGAAGGTTAGTGGCCAGCTATCAATGGAGAGGGGCATTTTTCGAATTTGATAATGATAAATCCGATAATATCCCCATTGGCAGTGAAACCGTGATACTGGGTTTTAATGCCTACAATAGCCAAAATTTAGCGCTGGATCTCATAGTGGGGCCAGAGCACAGTAAAAGATATTCAAACAGTGATGAGCAATATGCAGGCATTAAGGAGCGCAAAGGAGATGCCACGGGAGGCGTGAGAGCCACCTTGTACATGGGCGATTATATAGGGCAGTTTATTGCGCGAACCGATTTATCTGGCCGCCATGATGGCTCAAGCGCATCCATACTCGTGGGGCGAAACTGGCAATTATCTCGATTTAACTTTCATTCTAACTTTAAACTGGGCTTTGCCTCACAGAAAATGGCAGACTTTTATCTAGGGGTGTCGGCAGACGAGGCGAATAGTACCTTTAATGAATATCATGTTAATGATGCTTATTATTCTGCCATTCAATTGGGTCTGGCTTACCCTTTTACAAAAGAATGGGTGTTGCGTTTTAATACATCCGTCGCCTATGTATCAGACGAACTAGCCAATAGCCCCTTGCTGGCCAGTGATTCAATCGTTCGCAATAGCACTGAATTTACGGTGAATTATGTGTTTTGAAAAAACTAAGTTACTGGCTAGGGTGAAACTGTTTTCCTTACTTGTTTGCAAGACATTTTTTGCTGTTAGCTTCAGTTTTTTAGTATTAAGCCAAGCCACTGCACAAACACCGAGTAACGCGGCCACATTGAAAGTCACCCCTGCTCGTTGCGTGGTGTTTCGCGAAGGGCAATATTGTGATGAAAATATACAGGTGCATTGGCAGGCTACTCGGACGGGTAGCTACTGTATACACAGTGACGAAAATCCGTTACCAGTTGAGTGTTGGATAAATTCAGCTAAAGGATCTTTAGTGATTGAAAAAAAAATAACAAAGCCCAGCCGTTATTTGTTAAAAGAGAAGGGGCAAGAAAATATTCTAGCCAGTGATACAGTTACCCTGGTATGGGTGTATGAAGCCATTAGAAAAAACCGAGCTACCTGGAGACTTTTTTGACAGACACATCTAGCTTTAAAAGCAATGCCCATATTCTCGTGGTGGAAGACGACGCCTCTTTATGTGAATGGATAGTAAACTACCTTATTAAATATAACTACGAAGTCTCCATCGCTAATCAAGGGGACATGGCTTTGCTGCTGATCAAGGAGGATAATCCTGATTTAGTGTTACTGGACATTAATTTACCGGTAAAAGATGGCTTTGAAGTTTGTAAAGAAGCCAGACTTTTTTACACTAACCCCATACTCATGATGACCGCCAGTGATGATGAACTTGATGAGGTATTGGGCTTAGAGATAGGAGCCGATGATTACATTACCAAGCCCATAAGGCCAAGAGCATTACTGGCGAGAATAAAGCTGCTGCTTAAAAAGCGCTCTGAATCCATGGAGGAAGATAACTCTGTCTCTGAGCTGAGTTTTGGCTGCTTTAAATTAGATAAAACCTCTCGCACAGTGTGGCTAAACGGTTCAGCTATTAACATTTCTTCCAATGAGTATGAGCTGTTATTAATACTATGCAGCCATGCAGGGGTTACCATGAGTCGTGAGCAGTTACTTTCGCAATTGCGTGGCATTAACTATGATGGTTTTGATCGCACCATCGATACTATGATCTCTCGTATTCGTAAAAAGCTAAATGATGATATGGCTAACCCTAAGCGAATTAAAACCGTATGGGGCAAGGGTTATATTTTTGCACCGGATGCGTGGTGAATTTTCATGCGTAATATTGCCTTTTCACTTTTAGTCACCACATTTACCGTTTTGATAGGCTTAGGATGGGGACTAGACTGGCTATATTCCCATTATATTAAAACCGATAAAAACACCGATACTTCTGCCTACGAAAGTATCGGGCGGCAATTGGCCACTTCAATTGATCACTTAACGAATTATGAAGCTTACCTTAAGGACTGGAATAGCAGCGATTTTAGTCATGTATCCTTGCTCAAGCGTGAAGATGTTTCCATGCCCGATGCTTTATTAAACAAACTCACTAGCGGTGAAGCGTTGGTTCTGCAATCTTCAGATAATTTAGCTATTTATTATTATCTTCCTAAGCTCAACCTCATCATGTTGTTCTCACCATTAGAATTACAGTCATTAAATCACGGAAATCCTGGTAGCCAAGTTTTAACACTTATTTTTTATGCTGGTGTGCTGGCTTTTTTATTGTTGTGGTTATATCCATTGATTAGTCGCTTAGCAATGATGACTCGTTTGACTCAACAGTTAGGCAAAGGAGACCTCTCTGTTCGCATGCGGCCCTCAGCACTGTCTTACACTCAAACCATTGAAAAAGAATTTAATCGAATGGCTGTTAGTATTGACAACTTAGTGGCAGACAATAAATTATTAAGCAGTGCTGTTTCTCATGATTTGCGCACCCCTTTGTCACGCATTCGCTTTGGGGTGGACACCCTAAGTGAAACCCATGATCAATCTGAAAAAGAGCAATACATAAAACATCTGAATGACGACATTGATGAAATGGAATCGTTAATCGAGGTGTTGCTGGGTTATTCAAAGATGACTCACAATAATATTGTGGCTGAGAAAAGTATTATTGATTTTGGTCAGTTGGTATTAGGCTGCGTGAAGCAAGCATACGATGCTGACACGCGCTTGGAATATATTAAACCTTTAGTGGCGATTAACATTAAAGGCGTCGAGAAACACTTGAAAATGTTGGTTAATAACTTAATTCAAAATGCGCTTCGTTATGGAAATAATAGGGTGCTTATTACTGTTGCCTCTGGCGAATGCAATGATCATTCAGGTCTAACACTGGCAGTGGAAGATGATGGTCCTGGCATACCTGAAGGAGAGCGCTCTCAGGTATTAAAACCTTTTGTTCGTAATCATCATACAAAAGTTACCAATCAAGGTCACGGAATGGGCTTGGCCATTGTGGATAGGGTGGTTCAGTTGCATGAAGGGCGCATTAATATTGAGGACTCTATCGATTTAGGAGGGGCTAAAGTGACGGTAATGCTGCCTTAGCTGCCGAGCAATGCCCGAATAAATATAATCGTATTAGCCAGCCAGCTCCGTAAATTAGTTTAGAGTTTTAGTAATAGTTCACCGTATTTTTACTTGCCACACTTTGTCATACCTTGCTAAATCTGTTTACAGCTCTGAGTGTTTCCTTGCACTATATTTTATTCTTCATTGAAAATTTATGGAGAAAACCGCGATGCACCGTTTAATAAATAACTTAATCACAGCAAAAAAGGCCAGTTTGTATTTAGCTAGTATTAGCGAGCGCGCCTTTGTTAAGAAAGGCTGCGGTCTTATTTTGGGGTTATTTTTAGTATTGATTTCCGCCTGCGATGACGATAGTTCCAAGCTGACCGACCCGCAGGGAAAGAATAAACAACACGCTGCCATGGGGTATTGGCTTGCCCCAGCATATGGCCAAGTGATGGCGATAACGTTACTGGAAGAAAATGCACAAAATAATTATCTATACCGTGTTTACCATGTAACAAATGAAACCTGCTTGCCTGGTGAACGTGAGGTATTTTCTTACAATGAACTTAGTCATTATTTGGTGAGTGATGATTTTGGTTACGATCTAACACTAATAGAGCCGGGTCAAACGATTATACCGGGGACTAAATTTGAACGTATTGATCAACTTCCTTCAGTGTGCAGTTCAGAAAGTATAAATATTGTGAAAGGTGACGCGGGTTATACATTTAGTCCAGCGTTGGATTTTGAAATATTCTGGAACACCTTTAATCAATATTATTTAGACTTCAGTTTAAGCGATACAGATTGGAATGAAATTTATCAAACTGCTTTCTCTGAAATTGATGATATAGAATCTGAAGAGGATTTATTTGAATTATTCTCTCTTATGATCACGCCTCTTCAAGATGGCCACAATAGTTTGGCCATTGGCACCATCAATAATGGGGAAGGGGATGACTTTTCAGTATCCCATAAACCCGATTTTGTAGAGATTTTACTGGGTGAATTTCTAACAATAAATGAATTAGAAGAGTTACATACCCAAGAGCAAGCGCAGGCCGCTAATCAATACATTCAAAGCCAGCTAGATATTTATAATGAAACCATACTCGCATATGCCAAAGAGAGTACCCTAGACCATGCTGCGGATAATCATTTCACATGGTTCATTACGGATCAAAACATTGGCTACCTTTCGATTCGTTCCATGGCCAATTTCTTGGACAGCGACTCGTCTTTAGAAGATGATATCCAAGTAGTAACACAAGCGTTAGAGAGTGCTTTAACAGCATTAAAAGATATTGACGGCCTTATTATTGATGTACGAATGAATGGCGGCGGGCAGGATGAAATAAGCATGCTGATTGCCCAAAAATTCATGGCTAATAGTGGGCATGTGTATTCCAAACAGGCTCGCCTTGGTAATGGCCGCACCCCATTGGTTAATGTTTATTTAGAGCCATCCAGTGATAATCAATATCTTGGTCCCATTGTTTTGTTAACCAGTGCCACCACCGCCAGCGCAGCCGAGGTATTTGTCTTAGCAATGGGCAGTTTTGAAAATGTCACCATTATGGGCGAATCTACTCAGGGTGCGTTCTCAGATGTATTAACCAGCCGGGTGACGTCAGACATTGTGTTTGGATTTTCAAATGAATACTACCTTAGCACTACAGGGCAGTGGTTTGAACATGTAGGTATTCCTGTTGATACCCAAATACCTTTTTTAACCTCTTTGCAACGAGAACAAAATCGTGACTACGCTTTAGAAAAAGCCTTAGAGAACTTGACTAAATAAAAGCCCCTAAAAACATTGCAGTTTGTATAGGTTTTCTGCTCAATTGATATTTTCTTCATTAATGTAATGCTCAGTATATTGAGAAAGTATCAATTGAGATTAAAGTCAAATGACACTAAATTGAAAAGAGTAAACCTTAAAAATACCATCGCTGCTGGCTAAGAAGTTAATGGACTTTTAATTGAACAATAATTACCATGACGGGAGTTAAGAGTTGCTTTTCATAATAGCAGCGAAAGATGTTTGTTTCAGAATTCTGACACTAAAAGGGGCTAAAAAAATTCCCACCACCAAAGCCGTGCTAAGCATATCGGTCAAGCTATGGTAATTTTGGTACTCCATTAATGTCATATACATTAATAACGATGCAATCCATAACCGGCTTAATGATCTAACCATTAAACACAAGCTCACCACCAGTGATAGGGCCACTGCAGTATGGGTACTGTAATCAAGCTCAAAAGCCGGCCATATATTAAAATGGTTATCCCAAAACATAATGCCATAGCTTACCGCTAGGCTGTAAATAACGAATAAACCCAGTGTTTTAAAGGCAGTGAACTCTTTTCTGAATAGGCTTTTCGCCAAATATCCTAGACATAAAATAGCCAGTAAAGGGGTGTAACTGTCGGCAATGGTATCTAGGGTTTGATAATCAAGCATAATTTTACTGTATGAAATGTTAAAGAGTGGCGCAGTATACTGACTCTTCTAGGTAATTAGAAATGCCGCATATTGCAAAACTGTTTTGGGGTCATTCCACACCAAGATTTGAAGGCCCGATGAAACGCACTGGTTTCTGAATACCCCAATTTTTGAGCTGCATTATTTATACTGATTTTTTGGCCAATTAATAAATGAATGGCCTGATCTTTCAAAAGCTCTTCTTTAATTTTTCGAAAACTGGTGCCTTGTTCTAATAAGTGGCGCTGCAGCGTCCGACTATGTAGCCCAAGCGCCGCTTGCACGTCTTCAATGTTGGCCAATGAAAATCCGCGCGTCATGATAATATTTTTTATCGAGTCAATTAGGGCAAGGCTTGCTCGCTTGCTACGCAACAACTCTTCAGCATAATTTTTATTTATTTCACACATGTTACTGTTTTAAAAATTAGACGTAGGCGACATCAGGGCCTGTCTCTTATACACATCTGACGCTGCCGACGATCTACTCTGTGTAGAT
>OLHJ01000639.1_pt1 | contig 10466 bp, 7 predicted proteins | sample 1609491 | NCBI WGS metagenome assembly OLHJ01 (sample SAMN05416861, study PRJEB24817) | seawater metagenome | isolation source: Sea water | place: Canada:Atlantic | collected 2013-11
GATGCTCAGGAGTCTCGTGGGCTCGGAGATGTGTATAAGAGACAGATTTAAAATAGGACAGTCAGAAGCGCATTCTGCCATTGATAAATTAGAAGATCCAATTAAATTGACCGAACAAGGTATTCGTGATATGAAAGAGGACTTAGATAAAAGCTTACGTGCTTTAGCTGAAGTAAAGGCCATGGCTATTCGTTCAAGAAATGACCATGAAAGTTACCAGGAAAAAGCGAAAGACTACGAAGGTAAAGCCATGTTGTTGTTGAAGCGTGCGCAAAATAAAGAGTTAGATGCTTCTGAAGCAGATCGTTTAGCTACTGAAGCGCTTACGCTAAAGGAAGAGAATATCCGTTTGGCGGTTGGTGCACAAAAAGAGCAGGAGCGTTTTGAGAAATCAGTGAGTCAATTGGATGGCAATATCAAAAAAATTAAATCTAATATCAGTAAGTGGGAGTCGGAATTAAAAACACTGAAGGCCCGTGTGAAGGTGAGTGGTGCTACCAAAAACCTAAATAAGCAATTGGCACAAATTGATTCTTCTGATACCGTTTCTATGTTAGAGCGTATGAAAGATAAAGTAGCTCAAGAAGAGGCTTTAGCTGAATCTTACGGTGAAATTGCGAATGAAAACAGATCTATTGATGAAGACATTGATAGTGCGCTTGATGGAAATGCCTCCATAAAAGCATCTGAAGACTTAGCAGCTTTGAAAGCTTCTATGGGACTGGATAAGTAGTTCCAATAAAACAATCTTTAATTTAACATTCATACTAAGTTGCTCTTTTTGAAGAGTAGCTTACCTTAAATCTTATTCTATATGATGGAGTTATTCCATGCGGCTTTTTCGGGAGTGAATTTTATTCCCACTTTGCTATTAGTTTTTGTCCTATTGTACTGGATGCTGGTCATTTTTGGAGCGGTAGATATTAGTTCGGTTGATATTGACATTGATGTGGATGTAGATATGGATGCGGATGTTGAAGTAGATGCCGATGGCGCAAGTGAGGCTTCGGTTTCTTGGCTAAATTATATATTACGCTTCTTCAATCTCGACAAAATACCATTAATGGTATTCTTAACCTTTGTGGCTATACCTATGTGGGTGATTTCTATCATGGTCAATCACACTCTGGGCAATGCATCGGTGCTAATTTCTTTAACCCTATTAGTACCTAACTTCATTGTGAGTTTAATCATAGCCAAACCACTAACCATTCCATTTGTAAAAATGTTTTCATACTTGGAAAACAGTACAGAAGGTTCGCCTGACTTAATGGGGCGAGAAGGATTAGTAATTATTGGTGCTAGTTCAACTAAAATGGGGCAAGGGGATGTACTTGTCTCAGGATCGAATTACCGCATCAATATCAAAACTAAAAATGGCTCCATTAAAAAGGGGCAGAAAATGCTCGTCATAAACGAGTCAAAAAATGAAGGGTATTACATTGTAGAACCCTATGAAACAATTAACTAAAATCAAACTTTAATTTAACTATAAGAATATGTTGGAAATGTTAGGGAATACCGCCTTTACGGTTATAATAGGTCTTGTAATACTTGCTTTTGGAATAGCTGCTGCGTTGGCAAAATGGTATAGAAAAGCTGCTCAAGGTCAAGCCTTAGTAAGAACCGGTGTAGGAGGGACCAAAGTTTCATTTAATGGAACAATGGTTTATCCAGTACTTCACCGATTAGAAATTATGGATATTGCCTTGAAAACCATTCTAATTGAACGTAATGGTTCAGATGGATTGGTATGTAAAGACAATATGCGGGCCGATATAAAAGTGGCCTTTTTTGTTCGCGTAAATAAAACAGACTCGGATGTAATTCAAGTAGCACAATCAGTAGGATGTGCTAGAGCATCAGATATTGAAGCGTTAAATAACCTTTTTGATTCTAAATTCTCGGAAGCATTAAAAACCGTAGGTAAGAAATTTGACTTTGTGGATTTGTATAATAAACGTGACGATTTTAGAGAAGAAATTCTAAATAGTTTAGGTACAGACCTGAACGGATATATACTGGATGACGCGGCTATTGATTATTTAGAGCAAACACCTATCAATCAAATGGACGAGATGAATATCCTGGATTCGGAAGGTATTAAGAAAATTATTGACATTACCTCTAGAGAGAAAATACAATCTAACTTAATTGAGAAGGATAAGGAGAAAACCATCAAAAAGCAAAATGTAGAAGCACGTGAAGCTATTTTACAATTAGAGAAGCAATTAGCTGAAACCGAAGAGAAGCAAAAGCGTGAAGTGGCTAATATTAAATCACGCGAGGAAGCAGAAATTGCTAAAGTTTTAGAGGAAGAGCGCTTGAAATCAGAACGTGCAAGAATTATTGCAGAGGAAGAAATTCAAATTGCGGAGCAGAATAAAGATCGTGAGGTGATTGTAGCTGCTAAGAACAAAGAGCGTACTGCGGCCGTTGAAACAGAGAAAGTAGAGAAAGATCGTTTACTGGAGGTGACCGAGAGAGAACGTATTGTAACCTTAGCTCAAATATCTAAAGAAAAAGCCATTGAAGAAGAAAAGAAAGTGATTCAAGAAGTGATTCGTGAACGTGTAGCTATTGAGAAAACTGTAGTGGTTGAGGAAGAGAGCATCAAAGACACGAAAACAAAGTCACTAGCAGATCGTGAAAAATTAGTGGCTATTACCAAAGCGGAAGAATTAGCGGAGGCTGATTTGGTGCAACAAATCAAATCGGCTGAGGCCGGTAAGAAATCTGCTGAATTCAAAGCAGAGCAGGTAATGATTGATGCGAAAGCGGAACAAGATTCTTCTATGCAAAGAGCGCAAGCTATTAAAGTGATGGCTGAAGCAGATGCAGCAAAAGAAGCAGCTTCAGGAATTGCTGAGGCCAAAGTTTTAGAGGCTAAAGCGGTGGCTAGAGAGAAAGAAGGTGATGCAGAAGCTTCTGTAATTGAGTCAATGGCTATGGCAGAGGCTAAAGCAATTGAAGCTAAAATGGCAGCGCAAGCTAAATCGGATGTGGAAATTGGAAATGCAGCAGCTCAAGTAATTGAGGTGAAAGCAGTTGCTGACGAAAAGAAAGGTTTGGCAGAAGCAGCGGTGAGCAAAGAGAAGTACCATGTTGAAGCAGATGGAATTCACCAAAAGGCCGAAGCCATGAAGCAATTGGATGGAGTTGGAAAAGAGCATGAAGAATTCAAATTGAACTTAGACAAGAAAAAGCAAGTTGAATTAGCACAAATCCATATCCAGAAAGATATTGCGGATGCACAAGCAGAAGTAATTTCTAATGCTCTAAAAACAGCTAAGATTGATATCGTAGGAGGTGAAGCCGTATTCTTTGATAAGATTATTGGTGCTATTTCAAATGGTAAATCAGTAGAGCGTGCTATCGATAATAGCGAAACATTGACCAACTTAAAGGATAACTTGATGGATGGCATTGAGGGGAATTCTTTAAATGAAAAAATTCAAAACTTAATTGGTCAATTTGGAATCAGTTCGGATGATTTGAAAAACTTATCCATTTCAACGTTGATCTTTAAAATGATGCAAGAATCGAATGATTCACAAACAGATGGCGTATTAAGTGAGTTAATGAAGGCCGTAAAAAGTGCAGGAATTGGTGATTTAACACCAAATTCTTTGGGCATTACGAAATAGGAAATACGCTTTGTAGATGAAATCTTCTTTCACATGGAAAGGATTTCATCTCCTGGTGTTCCGGAGAATAATTGCTCCATATTTCCAATCATTAATTTATTCAAATGTCAGATTCAGTAGAAGACGAAAACAAAGGTAACGCAACCCTAGAACAGGGTACCTATGAGATTATTCAAAGTAGATTGAATAAGCATGGAGATGAGTTACAGACACGTTTGGCAGATCTTAACACTGTCAGAAAGGAAGTTTTTGGTGCCGTAGAAACCAAGTTGCTGGCCACCGAAAGAATTACGACCGAAAATAAATGTATTCCAAGGGATATGGTGTCTATTGGTGATCAGTTTATTTTTGGATACAATGTGCATATTGGTTTGCGTACCGAAACCCATATAAATGATGTGTTTAGCGTTTATGGATATCAAGACCATGCCTTTCATGCAAAAGATAACTCCTTATTCAATTCTAAAAAGTTTCTAGAGGACTTTAGTGAATTGTACAAATATTACAAGGAAACACAATTCTCTAAATTTGCCGAGTTGGGACCGTTTTTGTATATGGTTTTCCAAGTTGGTAAGGATGCAAAAGATATTAAATCATTTAAGTGGCGAATTCTAGAAAATGGTCTGGAATACATTGATAATCGCAGTGATCATGAAGTAGTTTATCCTAATCAACACGAGTTTAGTTGGGTAAGAACCACTCGAAATATGTATAGAGATGGTGTGCATCCTCACATTTCTATAGAAGATAAAGTCTTTGTGGAAGCCGTAAATGGTGATTTAACCATAAAGATTGAAGACAATACCGATGACGGAAAAGGTATTTACAATGAACCCGTTGAAAATGCAGATCAAACCTTAGATGATGCAGAAGTGTACTACGCTATTGTTGAAAATCTAGTATTCCTAAAAATTAAGCCCTATAAGGAAGAGCAATTCAGACATATTATTTTCAATAGTAAAATAGCCGAGGCGGTAAGGGTGGATGAAATTGGGAACTCATGTGTGCTGTTACCTGATGATCATGGGGTGATTTTCCCAAAAGGATATTACCTGCAAACGGGAGAGTATAAGATTTTTGATTTGGATATACATCCCATGCAATTTCAACAAACCGTAGCCTCTCCCAATGGCGAAGACTTTATGTACATCTTTAGCGATGTTATTGCCGGTACCTACGCGTTATTGCAATATAATTTGATTTCTCAAGAGGCTGCTATGCCTACTATTTGTCATGGATATTCCTTGTTTCCAGATGGGGAATTATGCTATTTTAAAGGAGAGGAAGAGGCGCAAAATCATCATGCGGTTCAAATTTGGCAAACTCCTTTTGAAAGCGGGAATAAAATGGAGGAAATTGACACCTCTTCACTTATAGCAAAAATTGGAAATAAAGAGGTAGTACGCGCTATGGCTGAATGTCATGAGGTAATCAATTTACTATCTAAAGAAGATTCGTATGCCAATTTGTATGTGGATTTGGTAAAGAAAACCTCCGATATTGTGGATTCCTACTACTGGTTAAAAGAAACGGAAACCAAAAACTTGTCTGCTCCCCTTTTAGAAATAAAAGGCTCGGCTTCTTTAGCTATTGATGAGTTTGATAAGGTGGTCAAAATCAAGAAGCGGACCTTAGAAGAACAGAATAAATTCAGCGACAAGTTTAATGACTTGATGTCGCGTATTAAAACGGCCCGAAAGGATCATATTGATGAATTTGTTAAATTAATAGCAGCCTTACGTGTGGCTAGAGGTGAGGTGATTTCTCTGAATGATCTGCGTTACGTTGATGAAAATCTGGTAAAGGAGTATGAAGAGGAATTAGCCGTACAAAATGATAAGGTTTCTGAGCAATGTGTTGCTTTTTTATTGAAAGACGATTCCCTTTCTTTTTATCACGAAAAAATTGATGGATTCAATACATCTATTGACACCATAAAGAAAGTGGTAGACGTGACGACCTTAGAAGAAGACGTTGTTCTTACTTCTAAAGAATTAGAAATGCTCATTGAGGTGGTGAGTGATCTGAAAATTGAAGATGCCACTCAAACTACTAAAATCATTAACAATATTTCTGAGATTTATTCTCGATTTAACCAAATTAGCGCAGTTTTAAAGCGAAAGCGGAAAGACTTGCAATTGGTAGAGGGTGAGGCTGTTTTTCATTCGCAATTACGCTTAATCAGTCAAGGAGTGGTTAACTATTTAGATATTTCCGATACCAGCGAAAAGTGTGAGGAGTATTTATCTAAGCTTCTTATTCAGTTAGAAGAATTAGAAGGGAAATTTAGCGACTTTGAGGAGTATTTAAAGAAAATTTCAGATAAACGAGAAGAAATTTACAACGCCTTTGAATCCAAAAAGGTTTATTTAACCGAGCAACGAAACAAGAAAACAGCTCGTTTGCAGTCTTCAGCAGAAAGAATCATTTCTGGTGTGGCCAGTAGATTATCGGGATTAGATAGCGTAAATGCCATTAACGGCTATATGGCATCCGATTTAATGGTGGATAAACTACGAAACATTGTAGATGATTTATTGGAACTAGGTGATACGGTTAAGGCCGATGATATTCAAAGCAAGCTGAAATCTACTAAAGAGGAGGCTGTTAGACAATTACGAGATAAAACCGAGCTTTTTTCAGGAGAAGGGATTATCAACTTTGGAAAACATCAATTCACCGTAAATAATCAGAAATTAGATCTATCTATCGTGCCACGTAATAATGAAATGTTCTTTCATATTACGGGAACCAATTTCTTTGAAGAAATCGAGGAGCAAGAGTTTTTAGATACCCGTAATGTGTGGAGTCAAGTGGTGGTTTCCGAAAACGAGAATGTGTACCGAGCAGAGTATTTGGCTTGGTTAATTTTTGAAGAGTTGCGCAATCCTTCCTATGTACTTTCTGACGTTCTAGCTTGGACGGAAGAACAAATGTCGGAGTTTGTAGGTAAATTTATGGCGCCTCGATATGAGGAAGGTTATGTAAAAGGGGTGCATGATCATGATGCATTAGTAATTTTAAGAGAATTGCTACAAATGACCCATCATGGAGGGGTTTTGAAATATGCGCCCAAGGTAAGAGTTTGTGCCATGTTCTTTTGGGAATTGTATTTGCCTGAAGAGCAAAGAACAGTTTTTAACCATCAAATTAAAGCCATAGGGAGCATTATTGAAGCATTTCCAAACACGCGTGTATTTGATGACTTAATTCAAAAACTAGCTAACGAAATTGAAGAGTTTTCTACGCATGAACATTTGTTTGAGGAGGTAAACTATTTGGATGCTTCTCGCTACCTGTTTAATGAGTTAGCTGTGAATAACAGTTTTAGTAGTAGTAAAACTGCGGTGGCTTTCTGTGATGAGTTTGATCAATATTTACAGACAAATTCGTTAAATAAATCGTTCAAAACATCGGTAGGAAATTTAAGTAAGCCGGCTTCAAAATTTAGTATCGTAAAAAGTTGGTTAAAGGCCTTTTCAGAAACAAAAAGTACCGTAAATAGTGATTTGATTAATGAATCGGCTATTCTATTGGTTACCCAATCGGTTCATAAAAACAAGGTAGTAGACACCACGTTAAAACAAACTGTTGAAGGTTTGAGTGGTTCGCATTCAATAATCAAAGATCAAAAACTAGTCATAGATTATAAGGATTTCATTGAGCGCTTATCGACATTCCTTTCGGTTGATATTCCGGCTTTCATTCAATTTAATGAGTTGAAAAAACAGTATATCGAAAACTACAAGGACGCGTTAAAACTAGACGAGTTAAAACCTCGTGTCATGAGCTCTTTTGTGCGAAACAAGTTGATAAATTCGGTATACCTACCCATCATTGGTGATAACCTTGCCAAGCAAATAGGTACAGCGGGTGAGAATAAACGTACCGATTTAATGGGTATGTTGTTGCTTATTTCTCCGCCAGGGTACGGAAAAACGACCTTGATGGAGTATATAGCCAGTAGGTTAGGGATTATTTTTCTGAAAATTAATGGTCCGTCATTAGGTCATGAAACCACCTCATTAGATCCTGAGCAAGCTCCAAATGCAGGAGCGCGTGAGGAAATTCAGAAATTGAATTTGGGATTTGAAATGGGCGATAATGTCATGATTTACTTGGATGATATTCAGCACTGTCACCCAGAGTTTTTACAGAAATTCATTTCTTTAAGTGATGGACAGCGTAAAATTGAAGGGGTGTATAAGGGCAAGTCTAAAACCTACGATTTAAGAGGGAAAAAGGTTTGTGTCGTGATGGCAGGAAATCCATACACCGAAAGTGGCGATAAATTCCAGATTCCGGATATGCTAGCCAATAGAGCCGATATTTATAATCTGGGTGATATTATTGGAGGTACAAACGAAGCCTTTGAATCTAGTTATATTGAAAACTGTCTAACTTCTAATCCAGTACTAGGAAAACTGGCAGGTAAGAGTCAAAAGGACCTGTATACGTTAATGAAAATGGCCGAGTCGGGTAGTCGTGAAGGCTTAGATTTTGAATCCAATCATTCGGTTGATGAAATAAACGATTATGTAGCGGTGTTGCAAAAATTATTTGTGGTACGGGATGTCATTTTGAAGGTAAATATGCAGTATATAAAATCGGCTGCAATGGAAGATCAATATCGGGTGGAGCCTTCGTTTAAGTTGCAAGGATCTTACCGTAACATGAATAAAATTGCGGAGAAGATTATTCCAATTATGAATGATCAAGAATTGCAAACTTTATTAATGACCGCCTATGAAAGTGAGTCGCAAACCCTAACTAGTAGTGCGGAAGCTAACCTGCTAAAGTTTAAAGAACTGGTAGGGTGGATAACACCAGAAGAAACAGTTCGTTGGGAAGAGATAAAGTCGAAGTTTGTACGTCATCAAAAAATGCAAGGGTTCGGACAAGGGCAAAATCAAATGTCGATGATATTGTCTCAAATTGAGTCTGTATCTGATGGTTTACTAGGTATAAAAAATGTTTTATCCGATTCAAAAGAATAAAATCAAAGAAATGAATATCATTAGAATCGTAGTTATTGTGCTGGCTGTTATGTTGATTTATCAATTGGCATTTAAAGTAGGTTTTGTGGTATTGGTTCTGGGTTTAGGAGTTTGGATAGGATATCAGTATAACAAAAAAAATAAATATTAAAATAGAAATTATGACCACAAAAGAATCTAAAAAGTTTCATGTTGCTAACCTGATAAAAATTGCCAAAGCGGACGGAAAATTAACTCACGAAGAGGTGATTTTTGTGAAATCCGTGGCTATTAAGTTAGGAGTAACAAGTAACGAGTTTAATGAGGTTGTTTTAAACGTGGAATCTGTAAAAGAAGAAGTTCCCGTAAAACAAGAAGGAAGAGTTCAAGCGCTTTATGATTTGGTTACCATGATGAGCTTAGATATGGAAGCCAGTTCAGAAGAAATTGAAATGTGCGAACATTTGGGCGAGTTAATAGGGTTTACTAAAGAGCAAGTAGATAGGGCAATTAAATTGGCGGTAGATAACGTGGATAGCGTTGTTACTAAACAAGAAATGGAAGCGGTATTAGCTTAAGTAATAGTCGGCCAAGAGAAATCTTGGCCGTTTTTGTATGCATTAATATTAAAAGATATGAGTAAAGTAACCGTAGATGCTAAAACCTCTCTAATCTTAGCGTTAATAAAAATGGCTAGGGTAGATGATCAAGTAAACCATTTTGAGCAAATGAACATTACTATGTTAACCAATTCCCTAGGGGTAGACCATGGAATGATTTCGCTTTTAAAAGATGATTTAGAATCGTTTGAGATTGTGCCTCCTGAAACATACGAAGAAAAAGTAGAGTATTTCTGGCGCATTTTGACCATGATGAAAATGGATATGCATGCGCATGATAAAGAGATCAAATTGTGCTTAGAGTTGGGTAATTCATTAGGTTTACCAAAGCATGAAGTAATTGCCTTAACTGATTATATGGAGGCACACGTAAATAAATTTATTAAACTTGAGGTTTTTGAGGAAAAATTAGTCGCCTTAAAGAACACCCCGGGTTTTGAGCCAGAAAAAAACTGGATGACTCGATTAAGAGATTGGTTGATTGCTTCATGAATAAACCTGCTCCTGAAAATAAACAATACAGCAAAGATGAAAAGAAGTGATGAAGGTAGGCTCAATAAAAAACTTAACAATATTATCTAAATTATAAAATCAAAACATGCTCCACCCGTTTGATGAAGTTTCCCTTTCATATTATTGGGTTGTAAAAGAAGAACCCAGCAATGGGTTCTCTTTTTTATGGACAGCTTTCTGATTTAACGCTTTTGACAAAGAAAAATATCAGTTATTATTGCAACTTAAATTATTGATTCTAAAAGAAGAACTCTGTAAATCGAATCCTTATGCAAAGAATTTTACTCTTGGTAATGCTTTTTATTACCATCTCCGTGCAAGGCCAAACCACCTGGGTGGTAGATAGCCTAAATGATTCCGGTTTTGGGTCTTTACGCGCTGCGGCTGATAGTTGTTCGGCTGGTGATACCATAAGGTTTAACCCTAATTTAATTGCCAATGGTTCTGATTCTATTGTTTTGACAGGTGGTGTGATTTTATTTAATAATAAAGGGGTGGTTATTAAAGGGTTGTGTGATTCCATTGATACCCTTTATATATCAGGGAATCAAAACAACCAGATATTTGGTTTTAGTTATTCTAGTCGAGTTGAGATTGATTCCGTCTATTTAATTAATTCTTCCTCTAACTCCGGAGGAGCGATTTACGCCTATAATTGTACAGATACCTGTCTCTTATACACATCTCCGAGCCCACGAGACTCCTGAGCA
>OLHJ01000640.1_pt1 | contig 10460 bp, 7 predicted proteins | sample 1609491 | NCBI WGS metagenome assembly OLHJ01 (sample SAMN05416861, study PRJEB24817) | seawater metagenome | isolation source: Sea water | place: Canada:Atlantic | collected 2013-11
GTTAGTTAGTTAGTTAGTTAGTTAGTTAGTTAGTTAGTTTGGGTTAAAATTTTATTGATATTTAAAAGCTCGGTGAAAACCGGGCTTTTTTTGATCATTAGTTCCTTCAAAGAGGTCATAGATTTATTGCATTTTACGGCCCAAATACAAGGCTAAAATCATAGAAACATGGCTTTAAACTTACTTAAAATTACCTCTCTTTCACTGATTAGTTTTTTCGTCTTAGGTTCTGCTACTGCACAGAATAGAAAAAACTCAAGCGAAAGTTAGAAATCGGAATAAAAAATAATTCCCAAAACAGTTGCGGATACCTTGAAAAAATTCTTGAAAGGCTTTTAAAGCCTCCGAAATAGAGTTTAACTCGAGCCATGATGAAAGATATCCCATTCGGGTTTTGCAGAAAAATTACTGGATACTGCGTAATCTCATATTTGATAGGTTTTCAGCGAAACCAATGTTAAAGGAAATTGCTAAAAGTATAGATGGTTTGAAAGAGTTGTGGTGGAAAAGGTTTAATTGAGTTATGGCTATAGGTTTAGTTTTTTACACTTATAATGATTTATTTTCAAGTAAAATAATCCTAAGTTTATTTCTATATATGGAACTTATTTTTGTGAATAAGTTTCTTTTTATCAGTACTTCACAAGTTGAACCAAATCATCTAATTGGCTATTATTGCTTGTAATAAAAAAGAGGACTACTTTTTTGACCTTGTTTTAATTCTATGATAATGAAAAAATGGGTTGCTTTGTTAATGGCTGTTTTGTCAATGTTATGCGCAGATGCCTCGGTGTGGACTGTTACCAATAAATTTGATTCAGGAGTTGGCTCTATGAGATGGGCGATTGGTTCTGCTCAAAATGGAGATCAAGTAGTATTTCAATCCAGCTTGTTAACATCTGGAGGCGATAGTATTGTTTTACAATCTTCAATATCTTCAATTTATTCCATCACCGTTACTGGATTAGTAAGCGGAAATGATACTTTATTTATTTCGGGAGGAGGTACTGTTCCTGTTTTTGATGTTGTTTCTGGCTCTTTGCAGTTAGACTCATTGCACATTAGAAATGCGTTATCTACTCTTAAGGGAGGAGCCATCAATTTTCATTCAAATGACTCTTTGGTTTTGAATTATTGCAGTTTTAAAAATTGCTCCAGTACCTCTCATGGAGGAGCCATTTCTTCCGATTCGGGCTATGTAGAAGTGAATTACTCTGATCTTTCATATAATCAGGCCGACCTAAATGGAGGAGGACTATCCATGAACGGAGGGGTGCTGTTCATTGAAAATTCAACCATTAACCATAATGTGTCCATTTCAGGTGCTGGAGGAGGAATTAGTGCTGAAGTAGATTCTATTCGACTAATTTCAAGTACCGTTAATAATAATTCATCTAATCAAAAAGGAGGGGGAGTTTATGTTTTTACACATTCACCTAGATTGTGGGTGGAACAAACCCTAATTAACTCCAATTTTTCAAGTGGTGCGGGCGCAGGAATTTATACCGTTTCAGCCGTTAATGGAAATACGAAATTGACATTAATCAACTCTCGATTGGATAGTAACACTACCAATAATTACGGAGGAGGAATGTACTCTCTTTCCTATGGTGTGTCTTTGATTCAAATATTAAACTCAAGCGTTACGGGCAATACATCTTTAACAGATGGTGGCGGGGTTTACGCTTTTAATAGTAATTTTTCTAATTCAGGTATTCAATTAGATATTGAAAAGTCTACCATTTCATACAATACTTCGTTATTCGGAAATATGGGGGGCATAGGATGTTATTCCCATCAGTCGTCAAAAATAAACGTAACCACTTCAACGATTTCCAATAATTCGGCATCCATTAATGGTGGAGGTGTTTTTACATTTTCGGAAACCGATACGGCAGAATTAAACGTGACAAATTCAACCATGGTCTACAATTCTGCAGGAGTTAGTGGGGGTGGAATTATGGGGTATTCTGCATCTTCTCAGCCTCAGGCCCGAACAAAAATTACTTTTAGCAGTAGTGTTTTTGGATTGAACACGGGCGGTGATATTTATAATATTGTTTCTCCAAGCTTTTACTCGGAGGGGTATAACGTTTTTTCAAATACCTCTTCTTTTAATACAATGCCTACCGATAAAATTGGTCGAGACTCCGTTTCTATGAATTTATCTGATTTTGGATTTTATGGTGGTTCAACTCAAACCAGAATTCCACTTATGGGCTCTTCTGTAATAAATGCAGGAAACCCAAATGATACTTCTTCTGCTCAAAATGGAGTCGTTTTAGGAATTCGAGATGCAGGAGCTGCAGAGGGTTGTAATTCCTACTATTACGACTATCAAACGGCTTGTGATAGTTTTACTTGGATGAACGGAGTAACATATTACCAAAATACTACCGGAGAACAAATAGTTTTTCCTGGCAGTAATGGCTGTGATAGTGTTATTGTACTGGATCTAACTTTGTCGAACTGGGTAGGCGTAACGGATGTAGTTTCGGCATGTGGACCATATACGTGGATTAACGGTGTTACCTATAACCAATCTATTTCGGGACCTCAAGACACCCTGCAAACGGTTTCTGGATGCGATAGCATAATTACTTTAGATTTAACCGTCAATACGGTAAATACGAATGTTTTCAAACAGGCCGATAGTCTAATTTCTTTAGCCGTTAATGCACAATATCAATGGAAAGATTGTGAAACAGGATTTGACATACCAGGAGCCAATAAGAGCACTTTTAAACCTTCTGAAAACGGAGTGTATCAGGTAGAGGTCACTCAGAATGGTTGTGTAGACACAAGCAATTGCGTTCCGGTAACTAATGTAGGAATTGTATCTGTTGTAATCCAGAACAATATCCATATCTACCCCAATCCAGTACAAGATCAATTGAACATTGAAATTACCAATTGGCCGGCTACTAAAGTTAAAATTGTGGTAAGAGATGCAAGCGGTAAACAAGTATTTACGCAGGAAATTGAACCGATGTCTAACCAAGAAATCCTAAATGTAAACACCTCTCAATGGGCCAAAGGAACCTACTTTATTGAAGTAGGATTTGGTCAAAATAGAGTGGTAGAAAAGATTGTGGTGAATTAATAATTTCACAAAGCAACGTATTGAAATTCTAACCGTTTTAATAGTGTACTTAAACTAAACTCACTGTTTTATGAAACTTAATTCTTTACTCATTTTTACGCTAGTTTTAGCTTCACTGCTATTTCCATTCTTTTTAAAAGCTACCGTTTGGCAGGTAACTAATACAGCCAATGCAGGTGCAGGTTCTTTAAGAGCTGCTTGCGACTCCGTAGTTAGTGGAGATTCGGTCAGGTTTAATCCAAATTTGATTGCAAATGGGAGTCAGATTATTACGCTTGACTCAGCTATTATTTTAAATAAAAGTATTTCCATTACAGGATTGTTTAATAGTCAAGATTCATTATTTATTTCAGGTGGAAATAATTCTAGAGCGTTTGGGTTTAACATTGCTGGTAAGGTAGTTTTAGACTCTTTAGTTTTTAGGAATGGAACTGGTACAAACGTAACTTCGCCTCCATCATTAGGAGGAGGGATTAGTTTACTTTATATAGATACGGTTTTTATTTCTAACTGTTTATTCAGGGATAATAATTCTGGAAACGGTGGTGCTATTTATTACAAAAACGATAGCCTTAACGCATATTTAGAAATGAATCATTGCGTATTGAATAATAATTATTCGGGACTTGGAGGTGGCTTTTTTGCGTTGGGTGAATTTAGTAACCTTAAGTTTAACCATGTTGATTTTTATTCTAATTACGCTGGTGCTTATGGTAGTGCAATACGGGTGGATGCTACGGATTCAATGATAGTTTTCCTAAATAATTCTACTTTCAAAAATCATAATATTAATGGCAATACAAATCAAACTCCTTTCCGTGGTGGGGCAGTTTCTTTAGAGTCAAACAAATCTAAACTTAAGGTGAATAGGTGTGAATTTGAAAACAATGATGCCAAACGAGGAGGAGCCATATACACATCGGATGGTATTTTGGAGATCTCTAATTCAACGTTTGTTAATAACACATGTTTGTATACTGGTGGAGCCATTTGTAATATTAGCTCTATATCTCCAGAGTTAACCCTTGTTAATTCAACCTTTTATTTAAATGAGGTTACGGGGACAGGTTCTCAAGATGTAGGAGGGGCTATATATTTAATCACTTATGGTACACATCCTGCTAGTTTTTTTGATATTAAGAATTGTACATTTTATAAGAATGAAGCTAATTTTCATGGGGGTATTGCTTCGTCCATTGGTTCGAGAATAGAAGGTTCTATTTTTAGTGATAATGTAGGAGGAAATATACCTTCCATGACATCCTTAGGCTATAATATTTTTTCGGATTCGGCTAGAACCGATACCGTGAGTACAGATCAAATTAATATTGATTCTGCGGCCATAAATTTATTAGCATTAGCCAATAACGGTCGTGGAACACGCACTTTAATGCCGGGTCCAGGGTCGGTAGCATTAGAGGCGGGTAACCCTTTAGATACTTCGGATGCCCAGAATGCATATGTAATGGGTATTAGAGAAATAGGGGCAGCAGAGGTGTGTTACAATACCTCTGATACGGACTTTGTTGTGGCTTGTGATAGGTATACTTGGCTTAACGGAACCACGTATTCTGCTTCTGATACCGGAGCGGTTTTTATTATTCCTAATACTGCTGGCTGTGATAGTGTAGTTACTCTAAATTTAACCATTTTACATTCTTCTGATAGTATGGTAACGCATACGGTATGTGATTCTTTAGTTTGGTTAGATGGCAATACGTACTTCTTTTCTAATAACTCAGCTACACATATTATTCCTAACGCCATTGGGTGCGACAGTGTAATCTATCTAGATTTAACGGTTACAAATTCCATTCTAGATGTTCAAGTTGCCTGTGATTCGTTAACATGGCGAAATGGAATTACGTATTATTCTGATACTACCATGGTGACTGATACCGTGACTTCTGCTTTAGGGTGTAATACGGTTTATTATCTAGACTTAACCATTTTAACTAGTTCTTTGGCCACTGATTCTATTTATGCTTGCGGTAGTTATACCTGGAACGGAATTACCTATACACAAAGTAATTATACGGCACTAGATACTTTAACCAATTACTTGGGATGTGATAGCCTTGTTAAGCTAGCATTGAATATTACCCCTAATATTCATACCTATGATACCGTTAATGCATGTTTTTTTTATTCTTGGATTGATGGGAAAAACTACATAGCATCGACACAATCTCCTACTTATATTTTACCAGCGTCTAATGGCTGTGATAGTATTATTCACTTGGATTTAACTATTGGTTATCCAGTTACGGGTGTTGATACCCAGCAAGTTTGTGATTCTTTAGTATGGATCGATGGTAATACCTATTATAGCTCTACGCAATCTGCAGTACATACCATTTCGGGTGGTAGTTCTATAGGATGCGATAGTATTGTTACCCTGAATTTAACGGTTTTGAATTCTGCTCCTACCATAGAATATGTAACGGCATGTCAGAGTTATACTTGGAATGGTATTACATACACTTCCAGTACCAATGCACCCACCGATACTTTAACCAATAGGCATGGATGTGATTCTATTATTCAATTAGATTTAATCATCTTGGGAACACTTTACGGCACGGAAACAGTGGTGGCTTGTGATAGTTACCTCTGGAATGGAATGGTCTACACATCCAGTACAAACACACCGCATGATACCTTACAAAGTGCATTGGGATGCGATTCTATAGTGTCCCTAGATTTAACTATTCTAGATATTACATATGGTACCGAAACGGTGATGGTTTGCGATTCTTTTACTTGGAATGGAGTATTATACATTCAAAGCAATACTACCGCTACCGATACATTAGTTAATGCCATGGGGTGCGACTCCATTGTTACATTAGATTTAACCATCCTCAATAGTTTTCCTAGTACAGAAGTGATCACTGCATGTCATTCGTATACATGGGTAGATGGTACCACGTATTATGCTTCAACTCAATCGCCTGTATTTGTATATCAAAATTTAGCCGGATGCGATAGTTTGGTGCAATTGGATTTGACAATTGACACGGTAGATACCCAGGTGACTCAAATAGCAAGTGCCTTAAATGCATTGGCTACAAACGCCAGCTATCAATGGATTGATTGTGAGTCAGGTTTACCTATTACCGGAGAAACTAACGCAAATTATTTGGCTACTGTTAATGGTAATTATGCAGTTGAAATTACTCAAAATGGGTGTGTAGATACCTCTGATTGCATTGCAGTTACCAATGTGGGAGTTGACAAGTTAAGCTTAAGTAAAAACCTCCGCATTTACCCAAATCCAGTAAATGATCAAGTGAACATTGAAATAACTAGTTGGCCAGTTAACAAAGCTAAAATTGTGGTTAGAGATGTTTCAGGTAAACAAGTTTATACGCAAGAAATTGAACCTATTTCTAACCAAGAAACCATTCATGTTAACACTAGCCAATGGGCTAAAGGTAACTACTTTATTGAAGTGGGCGAAGGTGTTAATAAAGTGGTGGAGCAGATAGTGGTACAATAAATGATTAGCTACATTTATGAAAGTTTTTATATTAAGTTTTACGTTTCTAATTTTTGCTTTTCAAGCTTATTCTCAAACTAATCAAGTAAATTGGGAAAACGTTCAAATTTATGAGTTTACCAGTAATCTAAATTATCCGGATAGCTTAGAAATATGCGGGGGAGAATGGATGGTAAAAGGCAAAGCTACTTCTCTAAGTGAACTTAATGCGAGCGAGCAAAAACGAATCAAGAAAACAGTCGCAAAATACGGATGTACTATTGTATATGTTTGTACGCAACAGGTTTTTCAAAAAGGTAAGTTGTATATTTTAGGTCTCAAATCGAAAGGTGAAGAATGAGAAAGAAGTGGTTATTTGTTATTACAATTTGGGGTACGATTCTAATATCGTGTAACTTGAATTCAAATACCTCAGGTGCTACTACCACTCTAGAAAATGAAGACCCTAAACTGGAACTTTATGACTCTCTGTATGTTTCAGGATTAACGATATACGAAAAGGAATGTGTGCCATGTCATCGAGCCAAAGGTGCGCGACATTCTTGGATGCATGTGACGTGGGAACGTATTCCTGTATCCGAATCTAATGAAAAATTGGAGCTTTTTTGGAAGTACCTCAATAACTCTGATTCCGTGGCTCAATTTGACAACTACTATAAAGGGTTAAAGGAAGATTATAATCACATTAAGTCGCATGAATATTCGTTTTCAAAAGAAGAAGCTTTGGCCATTTTAGTATATACTAATGCTTCTTATAGTTACGAAAAAGAGCAGGGAATCAGGAGGGCTGACTCCAATTAAAGTTAACTTCAAAAAACTAACTTTTACGCTTATTTTATTGAAGTAGGAGAAGGGGTTAAAAAAGTGGTGGAGCAGATTGTGGTAGAATAGATTATTAATAATGAAGGTTACCAGAGAAAAACGATTGATGTTGGGTTTAATTTTAAGCCTGTTGATATGGTTAAGTTACTATGGTATTATTTCTTCTACAGAAATGGAACAATTCTTAGCCAAAGCCTCTAATCAAAGAGGTGATACCGCCTTTGCAATGGTAATGATAGTAGGCATGTTAAAGTATGTTTTACTTATTTCTGGAATTTGCTTGCCTTTAGGGTTGTTGTTTATGTGGATTAAGAAATTTAGGTAAAACGGAGAATTGCAAATGAAGTTAAATACTGGTAAATAGTTAGTTAATTTTAATTCAATTCTTGATTATTGCTACATGAAAAGAAGATTAATCCAAATAGCTGCTTTATTCATTTTTATTTATTCCGCCATTTTGGTTTTGCTGTATGCAGCTCAAGAAACGGTGATTTTTCATCCACAAAAATTACCGAAAGACTATACATTTAACTTTAATCAGGAGTTTGAAGAATTGTATTTTGAGATGCCTGATAAGGTGATGCTAAATGGATTGCTTTTTAAGGCGGACCAATCCAAGGGGGTGATCATTTATTTACATGGAAACGCAGGTTCGCTGGCAGGTTGGGGAGAAGTGGCTAAAACTTATACCGACCTAAATTACGATGTGTTTATTCTAGATTATCGAGGTTTTGGTAAAAGCGATGGCGAAATTTCATCAGAAGAACAGTTGAATGCCGATCATCAAATAATTTACGATGCTTTTATGCAACAATACGATGAGTCTCAAATCGTAGTTTTAGGTTATTCAATTGGTACTGGATTTGCAGCTAAGTTGGCTGCCAATAACCACCCGGCTCAACTTATATTACAAGCGCCTTACTATAGTTTAACCGAAATGATGGATCAAAACTTTTCATGGGTGCCGTCATTTGTATTAAAGTACAAATTAGCCACCTATAAAAGTTTAATGCAGTGTGAAATGCTCATCCATATATTTCATGGAACGGAGGATAGGGTTATTCCATTTAATTCCTCCCTTAAACTGATTGAAGCTCAACCTAAGGCTACCCTTTATACCCTAAAAGGGCAGGGGCATAATGGCATGACGTATAATCAAGAGTACATGAAATTGTTAACCCGGATACTGGAGTAAAACTTAGTTGTTATTCTGGATTACACTTTTCAAAAAACTAACTTTTACGCTTATTTTAGTCACTTGAAAAAGTGGCAAATCATAGTGTTTTTTTTGGTGTTCAGTGTTCCGGCTTTCTCTCAGTTCACCCAATACGCCAATTATCCCGATTATTGGCGTCCGGATACCCTCAATACTAAACGCGTTAAGACGGTGGCCATATCGGCTGGTGCATTTTATGGAGTTACCATGGGCGCTTTATACAGTTCTTGGTATAGCCAATACAACACCGGTAAATTTCACACTTTTGACGATAATGCCGAATGGGAAGGCGTAGACAAGGTAGGTCATGCATTAACGGCTTATCAGCTTTCTTTATATGGTAGAGAAGCGCTTTGGTATACGGGAATGAATAATACTAAATCTACTTGGTACGGAGCAGGTTATGCTATGTTATATCAATCAACCATTGAGGTGATGGACGGTTTTTCGGAAGGCTGGGGGTTTTCTTGGGGCGATATGGCTGCGAATACTTTTGGGACTGGATTATATGCCGCCCAACAGTTAACATGGAAGGAGCAACGTTTAGCCATGAAATTTTCTTACAGTCCAACAGATTATGCGCAATACCGACCTAATTTACTAGGAAGAACCTGGAACGAACGCATGTTAAAAGACTACAATGGTCAAACCTATTGGCTCTCGGCTAATATTGGAAGCTTTTTAAAGAAAGACTCCAAGTTTCCTAAATGGATCAATGTAGCAGGAGGATATGGGGCTAACGGCATGCTTGGCGGACATGGAAACCCTACAGAGGTGGATGGAGTACCTGTTCCGCATTTTAACCGCTACCGTCAGTTTTATTTCTCTATGGATGTTGATTTTACACGAATTCCTACACGATCCAAATTACTGAAAACCGTTTTTATTGCGTTGAGTTTTGTTAAAATTCCGTTTCCAACCCTTGAGTTCAATACCCAAGGCGAAACCATTTTTCATCCTATTTATTTTTAACAGAATAAGGATAGCACAGGATGCCCTTTACTAAGTGTGGTCTATGTTTAATGGCTCTAGGGTTACTGAACTTATTCTTATTTCATCTATCTTATACACTAACCCTGAATATACATTCTCAAGCTTTGTGGGCAAAATGAACTCCTATTTGGATCTAGTTTGGTAAAAGTCGAAATAAATACAAAATCATTATCATTTGTTAATGAAATATATTTTTAAGTGGACAACCTTTGAAACCTCATTTAAACACTAAATATGTCAGTTCTCACAGCTTTTCTTCAAAAAACTTCATCCTTAAAAAGTATAGGGGTTCTTTTTATTCTCAGTCATCTTATTTTACTATCTATGATGATGTTTACATTTCCCGTAATTCATGCACAAATTGGTGTAAATGTTTTTGATCTTCAGCCTTTTGGTTATTCTCTTTCTTTTGCTGAAATAATTGTAAATAATTTAGATGAGTCAACCTATCAGTTTTATCTATTCCCTCAGCTTACCTTTTTAGATGTATGGTACCCTTTCCTTTTAGCGTTATTTCTTAGCAGCGCATTATTTCGGTTTGTAAAAAGGAACACCCCGTTTGGGAATGCTTTGCTTGTGGTTCCATTTTTAGCAATGGGCTTTGATTACCTAGAAAATATATGTGTGATTTTAATGATATCAAAAATGATAACTTTATCAAAATCAACCGTTTTATTATCAAGTTTATTTACTATTTTAAAGGGGGTATTTACCTTTATAGCCTGGATTGCCTTATTCGCATACTTTATGAATTGGGGGCTGGTGGGTATGAAAGAAAAGATGATAAACAATCGTTGATGTAACCTATTTTTGATGAAATTCAA
>OLHJ01000641.1_pt1 | contig 10442 bp, 7 predicted proteins | sample 1609491 | NCBI WGS metagenome assembly OLHJ01 (sample SAMN05416861, study PRJEB24817) | seawater metagenome | isolation source: Sea water | place: Canada:Atlantic | collected 2013-11
GAGATGCTCAGGAGTCTCGTGGGCTCGGAGATGTGTATAAGAGACAGGTCTTTAGCAGACGCGAGTGCATCTTTATGTTTTGCAACGGCTGCACGAGCAGACACGACTGCTTTTTTGGCGGCTGCGGTACCAGCAGAAGCGGCTTTTTTACGAGCAGCTACTAGCTTCTTATTGGCATCGGCTACTTTAGCTGTGCTTGCAGAAATTGCAGCATTTGCTTTTTCAGTAGCTTTAGCAGCTTTTGTTTGCGCTGAAGTAGCGACAGCAGTCACTTTTTTAGCAACGCGCTTTTTTGCTGCAGTTTTTTTACGACCTTTAGCCATAATAATTTCCCTGTGGTTGTGGAGGGTGCATCAATAAAAAAATAGTCTATAAAAGGATAAGAGCAAAGTCTTGAGGTGAAAATAAAGGATTTTTTTGAAAAAAACTACTTAATTACTGTTAAATCATAAAGATTGGCGCAAAAAATTGTGCTTTTTATTAATTTTTAGAAAATAAATAAATTTGGAGGCGGGTCTTTTAAAAATTCTAATTTGTCTTTTAAGTCACTTTAAAAAGCCAAACTAATATTTAAAAGGGGAGAAAAAGTAGGTAATAAAACTGAATTACCTACTTTTTCTTTGCTTAATTCTTTAGAAAAGGGGTCACTAACTTGTGCATCATTTCAATATGTAAGTGGGTATTATTCAGCGCGGGGATGTAATTATATTGTTTTCCGCCATTTGTTAAAAAAATATCTCTGTTTTCAACAGCGATTTCTTCTAAGGTTTCCAAGCAATCAGCACTAAATGCAGGGCAAATAATATCAACCGATTTAACTGAAGAGTTTGCCCATTTCTCTAATGTTTTATCGGTATAGGGTTGTAACCACTGTGTAGGGCCAAATCGACTTTGGAAGGTTAATTGGAATTCTGATTTTTCTAAACCAAGTGAATGTGCCAGTAGCTCAACCGTTTTTTTAATTTGCGCTTCATATGGATCACCTTGATCTACATATATTTGTGGAATGCCATGAAAAGACAAAAGTAATTTTTCGGCCTTACCATTTTCTTGCCAATGCTGCTGAATACTTGCCGTTAAAGCTTCAATATAAGTTTCACTTTGGTGATAATCTTTAATTAAATGAATCTCAGGCAAGTTACGAGTTTTTTTAATGAAATCAGCCACCTGGTCGAATACGGCACCTGTTGTGGTTGCTGAATACTGGGGGAACAAGGGCAAAACTATGACCTTTTGATAATTCTTTAAAGCCAAGTCATCTAGGCATGTTCTTAAAGAAGGTTGCCCGTATGTCATCGCTAGAAATACATCAGCTTTGTCTTTTACTAAACTTTGTAACGCATCTCGTTGTTGCCCACCTATGGTACGAATTGGGCTATCACCTTGCCAGATACTTTCATAGAGCTTGGCAACGCGCTTAGGCCGAGTATTGAGAATGATGCCGTTTAAAATGACCCACCACAGTGGATTGCGTTTAATAATGCGATCATCCCATAGAAACTCTTTTAAATATCGGCGAACTGCCGATTTAGTGGGAGCGTCTGGCGTTCCCAAATTCACCAAAATGACCGCTGTGTGTTGTGACATGTAAAATACTCAGGAATAAATAATGATTGCTATGATAAGTCATTTTTATTGAATTACGAAGTGTGTCACAAGGCTCTTTGAGCTAATTGGGTTTAACGTAAAGGCATGAATAGAATTTAAGTGAAAGGAGGGTTCTGCGAGAGAAAAATAATGCGATTTAGCCAATATAAATCAAAATTTAACAAAAAATCAGGGGCAGGCTAAAAGAATGTACTGCCCATAAAAAGGGTATTTAGTCGTCGTGGTGAGACGAAAACCAAAAAGCCAGCGAATAGCTGGCTTTTTGGTTTACTCATAAAGTGAGTATTTAGCTAATTGCCTTAAACATGGCATCACGAATATCTTCTAAGCCACCAACACCAGGAATATGGGCGTACTTAGGTGCATTGTCGCTGGTTAGCGCTTTATAAAAACCTACTAAAGGTGCTGTTTGGTCGTGATAGATTGCTAAGCGCTTACGAACCGTTTCTTCGGCGTCATCTTCACGTTGAATTAGATCTTCACCTGTTTCGTTGTCTTTTCCTTCAACTTCAGGTTGATTGAAAATTACATGATAGGTGCGACCAGATGCTGGGTGCACACGACGACCACTCATGCGTTTAACAATCTCTTCATCTTCAACATCAATCTCTACCACGTAGTCGATGTCTACACCGGCTTCTATCATGGCTTCAGCTTGAGGGATAGTGCGAGGGAAGCCGTCAAAAAGGCAACCGTTTGCACAATCGTCTTCAGTAATGCGTTCTTTAACTAAAGAAATGATTAAATCATCAGATACCAATCCACCGGTTTGCATGATCTCTTCAACTTGCTTACCCAATGGCGAGCCAGCTTTCACAGCAGCACGCAGCATATCACCGGTTGAAATTTGAGGAATCGCAAACTTCTCACAAATAAACTGTGCTTGAGTACCTTTACCGGCGCCAGGGGCCCCTAACAAAATAATACGCATTCATGTGTCCTTAAGTTATTTCGAATCAATCTCTAAATAAACCTGTTAGCTCAGCCTAGCAGAGGCGGCGAAAGTTGATTTAGACATTGCTCGGATTTTACTACGAGCCATAAATAACTGGTTAAAAAACAATCATCTAGCTTGAAAAAACGCCCACAATACCTGACAGGGATATTAAGGGCAAGTGAATGGGGCGGGCCGAGAAGGAGCTTTTTTATGGATTAAGCCCTAAGCCCAGCTATCATAGTGCTTGCACAAATACCGCCCCATACGTCACAGCAGTACTATAGGGTTATGAGGGGGAATTTTTTGAAGGGCAGGGGGTCGAAATATCCGTTACCGCCCCTGCTTTAATTCATGTAGAAACGTTACCCGGTATTGCGCATGCCAGCCGCTATACCTGCCATAGTGACTTTTAAAGCATGCTCTAGTTCAGCGTTATTTTTACCAGCTGGTTGTCGAGTTCGAAATAAAAGTTCAGCTTGCAAATAATGCAAAGGGTCGGTGTAGGGGTTTCTGACGGCCATGGATTCCCGAATGACAGCGGTGTTTTGCAGTAAGCTATCTTGTTGTTTGATGTCTTTAACAATTGAAATTGCTTGTGCAAGTCGCTGTCGTAGTTGAACGCCCAGAGTTGTTGAGTGATCACCAATGAGCCTACTTTCATAATAAGCGGCAATACTGCTGTCAGTTTTACTGAGTACCATTTCAAGCATGTCAATAAAGGTCTCAAAAAACGGCCATTCTTTGCTCATAGCTTGTAATTCGGAGAGCTTTTTATCCTCTATAAATGTTTGTAAAGCCGCTTCGCTTCCCAGCCACGCAGGCAACATTAAGCGAATTTGCATCCAAGCAAAGATCCAAGGAATGGCCCTTAAACTTTCAACGCCACCACTGGCATTTCGTTTTGCTGGTCGTGATCCTAAAGCCAGTTTCCCTAATTCCTGCTCGGGAGTCACCGCTCTAAAGAAAGACACAAAGTCTTCGTTCTCGCGCACTATTTCACGGTAACTGTTTAACGCGGTAAGGGACATGGTCTCCATATTTTGACGCCACTGTGGCTTGGGGTTTGGTGGCGGAAATTCAGTGGCCATTAATACCGCTGACATATAAACCTGTAAAGAGCGGTGTGCCACATCTGGGTTACCAAATTTAAAACGAATCATCTCTCCTTGTTCGGTGACTCTTATGCGCCCCAAAACAGAACCTGGCGGTTGAGAAAGTATTGCGCCATGTGCAGGGCCACCACCACGGCCTACAGTGCCGCCACGCCCGTGAAAGAGCATTAATTGTGTTTGGTGTTTCTCGCAAATCGAGACCAGTTCCTCTTGAGCTTTATATTGTGCCCAGCATGCCGCTAATTGGCCGGCATCTTTAGCGCTGTCGCTGTAACCAACCATTACCATTTGATGGCCCTGTGTGTAATTTTTATACCAAGGCAGTTCTAATAAAGCCTTTATGCTGGCACCTGCGTGGGTGAGGTCATCTAAAGTTTCAAATAGCGGGGCAATGGGCATCGCGGTTTTTTGCCCTGACATTTTCAATATCAGCGCCACCGCTAAAACATCACTGGGCGCGCCAGCCATGGAAATGACATAACTGGCAAAACAATCATCAGGTTGGGCGGCGATAACCTGACAAGTGTCCAAGACTTCTTTTACCAAGTCACTGGGTTGCCAATTTAATGGCAACAAAGGCCGCTTGCTTTGTAATTCTTTAAGTAAAAATTCTTGTTTTTCAATTTCACTCCACTTCCCATATTCACCGAGTTCTAAAAACTCGGTTAACTCTTCAAAGACCTGAGCATGACGGGTACTTTCTTGGCGAATATCTAAAGGACAAAGTGTGAGGCCAAAGGTTTGCGCGCGCCTAATGGTGTCTAAAAGTTTGCCGTTGGCTACGATCTCCATGCCGCAATCCAGCAAGGATTGATAACACAGTTTTAAGGGTTCAATTAAGCTGGATACATGAAAAATGGGCGGCAGTGGCTCTAACCCTGGTTGTTTATTCAAAGCATTCTGAGACCAAATTCGGGTTTCTTTTAGTCTTTCTCTTAATTCGTGCATTAAGCAGCGATAGGGTTCCGCAACGTCTCCCACGACGGCTTTTAATGTTTCATTGCAGTTTTGCATGGATAAATCATTGGTGAGTTCCTGAATGTCGCGCAGGTATAAATCGGCGGCCATCCAACGCCCTAAATAAATGACATTTGTTGTGACCTTTGCTGTGACATTTGGGTTGCCATCACGATCTCCTCCCATCCATGAACAAAATCGGAAGGGTTGTGCGGTTAGAGGCAATGGTAGTTGCCCTTGCTCTAAAAGTGTTTGGTCAAGATCGCGATAAAAATCAGGAAGTGCTTGCCAAAGGGAGCCTTCAATGACGGCAAATCCCCATTTTGCTTCGTCTTCAGGTGTGGGCCGGGTTTGCCTTATTTCATCGGTATACCATATTTGCGCAATGACTTGTTTAAGCTTACCTAGGGTTTTATTGCGCTCAAAAGCAAAGGGCAGGGTGTCTAATGCATTTAGCGCTTGTAATATGAGATCGTATTTTTGAATTAGGGTCCGTCTCGTGACCTCTGTGGGGTGAGCGGTGAGAACTAATTCAATTTGCATTTCAGATAAGCGTTTAGATAAATCGGAAGGCGTGAGTTTATTAGAAAGTTGCTTTAATACTTGCCCTAATTGGGTTCGGTAGGTTTCGCCCTCTAATCGCCGTCTTCTCACGACATCATGGTACTGTTCCGCAATGTTGGCTAGATTTAGAAACTGGTTAAACGCTCTGGTCATGGGTGTGATGTCTTCATCGGCCAGATTGTTAAGTGCTTTTATCAATTCCTGCGGGGTCGTTTGTTGTTGGGCACGAGCTTGTTTGGCGAGTGTGCGAACTTGTACTATTTTATCGACAAATTCCTCGCCCTTATCCTGCTCAATTACCTCACTGAGCAAATCGCCCAATAAACGTACATTGTCTTTCAATGCGCTATCTAAAAGTTCATCCATAATGCTTTCCTAAGATAAGTGACGGCGATTAGCTGAGCCGAAAAAGTAGCTTACTTACATAGCTTCTCTATTTGAGAGAGTGGTTGTGTCTGAGATAAACACTTTTATATCTTGTCAGTGTGTTGATAGCAATGCTGTCTTCGTCAATGAAAACGATTATAGGCACAGTTTTATTGGGTAAAGTGAAAGGGTTCTGCCTAAGAAATAATATTTCGTACTTTCAAAGGTTGGAAAATAATTAAAATTAAGAGCCTCCTTAGGCCGAGTGTATTAAAAATGTAAAAATGCGTAATTTTCTCTGTGCGTTTTTTGAAGCTCGACTAAACTAATAACAAAGCATATCGATCACTAAGAGGGTCTATTAATGAAGGTCAGGGAGCTTATGAATTCATGGGAATCCAATAGCCAACACAACGAAGGGGAAGAGAAATACCAATTGCGTTTACCCCGCCGAGACGCAGCAAGAGTGGAAGCACTTACCAGTTTATATCCAGGCTTAAACAAGAATGAAGTAATGGCTCAGCTCGTAGAGGTGGCTCTAGACGAAGTGGAACGGCAAATGCCCTATAAGCAAGGCAGTAAAGTCGTCTCAGTGGATGAGCAGGGTGACCCCTTGTACGAAGATGTGGGACTAACCCCAAGGTACTTAGAGCTCAGGCATCAGTTTGCTCAAGGGCTAACGGGTAAGAAAGGTCGTTTGGTGGGTAAGTAATGAGCGGAATAGCAGAAGTACGACAATTAATTAGCCAAGAGGAGATTCATTAAAAAATTAATAACAGGCGTTTAAGGTGTGGTAAGAGAAAGCTAAAGCGCCGGCATAATGGCCGACGCTGCATTTAATTAGGTCAAATACCGAGGTTAGTTTAAAGTCACTTGCAATATGCTACGGCGTAAATCCGCATTCAGCAAAATCTTGGCATCACTGGCGATATTTTCAATTTTATCGCTGAATAATATGTTGTTTTGATCGTCTAAATTCAGCACTCCTCTTTCTAGCAGTTCATCCACAAGATTTCGGAATAATGATTTATCAAAAAATTCTGGTGCATTAAGCCCGTGTAGAATCGAAAGGCGTTGAGCCATTAATGAGCAATTCTGTACAACATCTTCCTTTTTCAGTGTGCCAGATCCCGAGCGTTGTAATAGGGCAATGGCAATGTAATAACGCTCCAAAATCTGAATCACTAATTGAGATAGGACCGATAGCATAATGTAGTTATTAGAGCTTACAGATGGGCGTATTAAATACTCACCTTCTTGGCGCAAATAGCCTTTGTTGATACATAGGTCTAACCATTGATCGATAACCGCGGGCACTTCTTGCTCATTCCAATGTAGAAATAGCTCGGCTTTTAGATACGGGTAGATGGTTTGAGCAAAGCGCACCACGTCATCACGCTTCATTCTGGCATTGTTTATAAACAAGCATGCCAGCATAGATGGAATCGCAAAGGCATGAATAATGTTATTACGGTAGTAGGTGAGCATAACAGCCTGGGTTTCATCTACTGAGATGATGTCCCCCAGAGGATGTTTAAGACGCTCAACGGCTTCCATATTCTCGGCGTATCTAATCCAGTCCTGGCCATCTCCTTTAGGCAGTAAAGTTAGGTGGCTGTATGGCATTTCAGTGGCTAACTCTCTATATAAGTTCAGAGTCTGGGTGAGCATCTCCTCATCCATGGCAAGCTTTGGAGAGGCCAGTAATGCTAATGACACCATATTAATGGGGTTTAAAGACGCGGCCTTGTTAATGCCGGTTACCACTTCTAGAGCCAGATTATTTACGGCATCTTTTACCCATTCAGGCCTAAAGTCTTCCCCGTGATCTTGCTCTTTCCAGCCTGGGTTCTGTCCTTCTAGGAAGGCGTCCAGTTCAATGGGATCCCCAAAAGTCATGTGCACTTCACCAAAGTTTTTCTTTAAATCCTTTAGGGTTTTGAATATGGCAAATACCGACTCTTTCTTTTTGCTCTTGCCGCGCAACTCTCCTAAATAGGTGCCCCCTTCAAATACTTTTTCATAACCCACATAAATAGGCATGAAGATAATAGGCTTGTGGCTGTCTCGTAAGAAACTGCGAACCGTCATTGCAAGCATGCCGGCTTTTGGCTTTAAGGTACGTCCGGTGCGGCTACGGCCACCCTCTACAAAATATTCGGTGCTATAGCCTGATGTGAAAATAGCGTGCAGATATTCATCAAAAATAGCGCTGTATAGGGGGTTGTCTTTAAAACTACGGCGCATAAAGAAAGCCCCGCCGCGTCGCAGAATCGGACCCACAACAGGCATGTTAAGATTGATGCCCGCTGCAATTTGTGGGGGCACAAATCCATTTTTATAAAGTACATAAGACAGTAATAAGTAATCAATGTGGCTTCGATGACAAGGCACATAAATAATTTCATTGTCTTTATAGATATCTTGCAGTTTATCTAGGTTTTGAATTTTGACGCCGTTGTAAAGCTTGTTCCAGACCCACGTTAGGATGATGTCTAAAAAGCGTATGGTGGTATTACTTTGGTTAGAAGCAATTTCATCCCCGTATTTAATGGCTTGTGCGGCGGCTTTTTCATAGGAAATACTTTTTTCTTGCATTAAATCTTCGATGGCGGCTTTTACCATGGGCTTGCGGATAAGCCTATGCACTAGGGTACGGCGGTGACTTAAATCTGGCCCAATTACCGCGGAACGTGTGTGCCGAAAGTGTACTCGTAATACGCGGCCTAATTTACGAATGAATCGATTTGATTCCATCTCAGGGTTTTCACTGAGCATGCTTTGAACCGAGATGGCTTTGCTAATATGCACAAACGTATTGCGGCCATTGGTTAATATGCTCATGAAGCGCCTAAATCGCCCACTAACCGACCAAGAATCACCCAAAAGAAGTTTTAAAAAGCTTTTTTCTTTTTTAGGTTCACGACCCCAAAAGACATTCACAGGCACAATTTGAACGTTCATCGCAGGGTTATCCTGACAAATTTTAACTATGTCAGGCACGCTTTTGTGCAAATACGGAGCGGAACGTGGGCGTAACCAACTGCTCTCGGTACGGGATAAAAAGACAATTCTATTTTTAAATTGAACGCCGGCAATTTCAACAGGATCTAGGGCATTGGGCAAATGGTGTTTGCGTGTTTCAGTATCTAATACCAAACTTGCACTATAAGAGCGATGGGGAAGCGCATAGAAAATAGGCTGCTCTGGGTCTAGGCCACTTTCTTTAGCTTCATTTGCGCCTACCACATCTGTTTTGATCCAGATGTTAAGTAAGCGGCGGAATAGCCCATTAAATAATGTTATTAGGGTATGCAAAAATATCACCTTTATCGAAATTTGAATCTATAGCAGAAAGACTAATGATTATTGAGTTGGAACTATCTATAGGGCAAAGGTTGCAGATTATATCAGGGTTTAATCACAAGCCAAATGACAAAAGTGGTCAGTAAGTATGCTTAAACTGCTCTATTCCATTGATTGATACTGAGTTATATTGTGTGACCTTGTGCCTGCGTAGCTTCACTAAATGCAGCACTAAGAATTATTAGAAATAGGAATACGAAATTGATTAGGAGTAAAACATGATTCGTGTAAAGAATCTCAGTATGAAATTTGATGACTTCTTAGCTGTGAATGATTTGAGTTTTGATGTTGCCGAAGGAGAGGTGCTGGGTTTTTTAGGTCCTAATGGTGCGGGGAAATCCACCACCATGAAAATAATCAGTGGCTTTTTAAGTGCCACCAGCGGCGAGGTGAGTGTTTGCGGAGTCGATGTGAGTCAGGACCCTCAAAAAGTGCAGAAAATGATGGGTTATTTACCCGAAGGTGCACCGGCATACGGTGAAATGACCGTCGCTGCGTTCTTAGATTTTATTGCTCAAGTACGAGGCTTTTGCGGAGATAAAAAGCGCCAGCGCATTCAAGCAGTGGTTGAACAAGTGCAGTTGCAATCGGTTTTACATCAGGTAATCGATACTTTATCTAAAGGTTTTGTGCGCCGTGTTGGGTTAGCGCAAGCGATTATGCATGACCCAAAGGTGCTAATACTAGACGAGCCCACAGATGGCTTAGACCCTAATCAAAAGCATCAAGTCAGAGAGCTTATTAAAGGCCTAGCTAAAGATAAAATTGTGATTATTTCCACACATATATTAGAAGAAGTCAGTGCCGTGTGTTCGCGGGCCCTGATTATCAACCAAGGCAAATTATTATTGGATGGTCACCCTGAAAAATTAGAAAAACAAAGCCGTTATCATAATGCTATTTGTTTGCAGCTGGCCGAGGATGTTTCACAGGCCGCTACTTTACTGGAAGGGGTGGCGAACATTGATAGCGTTGAGCAAATTCAGGAACGTAAATTCATGTTATTCCCTCAAGATGGGCAAATGTTATTGCCTGAAGTGGTGCGTTGGTTGGATACGAAAAATTGGCAGGTAGAAAATTTACATTTAGAAAAAGGCCGATTAGAGGACGTGTTTCGTCAAGTTACGACTGTTTCTCAGAAGGAGGCTTGCTAATGAACTTGAATATGACCGCCATCGTCATGAGACGTCAGCTGCACAGTTACTTTGCCACGCCAGTGGCTTATGTTTTTATTTTGATGTTTTTGGTTCTGTCCGGGGTATTTAGCTTTTACCTTGGTCACTTTTTTGAAAAAGGCCAAGCTGATTTAAATGCTTTCTTTAATTTCCACCCGTGGCTTTACTTGTTTTTCATGCCTGCCATATCTATGGGGCTTTGGTCCCAGGAACGCCAACTTGGCACCATAGAGTTACTTATGACTTTGCCTATCGGTTTAGGCAACGCGGTGGTGGGTAAGTTTTTAGCTGCCTGGTTGTTCTCTGGTATCTGTCTCTTATACACATCTCCGAGCCCACGAGACTCCTGAGCATCTC
>OLHJ01000642.1_pt1 | contig 10439 bp, 14 predicted proteins | sample 1609491 | NCBI WGS metagenome assembly OLHJ01 (sample SAMN05416861, study PRJEB24817) | seawater metagenome | isolation source: Sea water | place: Canada:Atlantic | collected 2013-11
CGAGATGCTCAGGAGTCTCGTGGGCTCGGAGATGTGTATAAGAGACAGTATCTAATGCGTTCATTACGGTGCCACACGGTACTTATTCCAAGTATTACCGTCTTTTTCAAAGATGATTCTATCATGTAAACGGGCCGGACGGCCTTGCCAAAATTCAAAGTACGTAGCTTCAATGAAGTAGCCACCCCAATGTGGAGGTCTAGGAACTTCCATCCCTTCAAACTTTTCATTGAAATGTTTCACCCATTTCTCTAACTCTTCACGATCGGTTACCTTTTGGCTTTGCGCGGAAGCCCAAGCCCCAATTTGACTATCTCGAGGTCGAGCTTTAAAGTAGGCATCACTTTCTTCTCTGTCTAATTTGGAGACGGTTCCTTCCATTCTGATTTGACGTTCCATTTCACTCCAAAATACGTTGACAGATACAAAAGGGTTATTTTCTAAATCATGCCCTTTACGACTATCGTAGTTGGTATAAAACTTGAAACCTGTTTCAGTTATTCCTCGATTGTAAACCACTCTAGAAGACGGTTTTCCATTACCAGAAACGGTAGACACTACCATAGCTTTAGGATCTAAAACCTGAGCCCCCACAGCCTCTTCTAACCATTTCGCGTACAATTCCACTGGGATGTCTCCAGCAGCTTCTTCATTTAATGCCTGAGATGTGAACTCATGCCTAATTTGATTGAGGTAATTAGAAACTTCTTCTATCATTTATTAACGATTTCCGCTTTCGCGTTAGATTTTTTTTGATGATATAAATAGGCCGGAATCAGAACTAAAGCCAATACCGGGTGTATTAATATTCTACGCAAGTAAAAAAGGAATTGATAGTTACTTGGTGAGCCATTCCAAATTAAATAAAACAAAATGGGCGTTAAAACTACAAATGCTATGGCCAATAAAACTGCGGTAAGTTGAATAATCTCTCCCCGTTTAAACACCCCTTTGATAATCACCAAAGTAAGAATTCCATTAATCAGATATCGAGCAAATAAAGAGAAAAAATAAGGAAAATATTCAATTTCAGGTAAGGATTGAAACTGGTAATCACCTTGGTGAAAAAATGCAATGAAAGGGTCATAGAAAACAACAGGCGAAAGTAAACGCACCGCAACTAACCCAAACACCGCAAATATCGTAAAACCAATTTCTCTACCCGTCATTTTCGCTTTTGTTTACTATAAATTTAACCCACACTACCCACAAAACAAAGGTAGTTCCATATATCACTCCAGGAAACACAAAATCGTGCGCCATTTGGGTGTAATCCGGATAATATAAACGAATCATTCCAATTAAATAGATCCGCAACAAATTTGCTAAGTACAAGGTAAATAACCCAATAGGAATAAACCAAAGGTAGTTTCTAATTTTTCCTCTAAATGCCACCAAAAAGGCTACGAATAGAATCATAACACTAATGGCATTACAACCTTCAATCAGAATAAGTAAAACAGAATCAAAATAATGAATCTCTGCCATTGGGTTTACTTGCGAATACACGTAACTAATGCTAGGTAAAGTCCAAGAAAACATCGAGGCTACTTGCTCCGTAACGATTCGAGTAAGGCCATCCAATTGAGGTGCGTAACTAGCTAAATACCTATTATACCAGACCACACCAATTAGGTAAGCTCCAAAAAATCGGAGTAAAAAAACCCAAACGGATTTGTATTTGGCCAATAAATGCATAGCCACAAATGTATTTTAAAAAGCGGGTATTGGTCAAGAATAATAGACTAAAAATACCCGATAGATTCTTTAAAAAGTAAGTGTTTAAATAATTGAATCGAGTTACCTTTGCGCCATGGAAAAGCAGTTACCAAAAGATTATAAAATTCAATTAGCATTTGATACTCCTAAAGAATGGGTAGAAGCCGCTATTGAAAACTTTGATGGATTTTTAATTGATCATGCCGATAATGAAAGAAAGGCCTCGAACATGGCTTTAAGCTTTATTGCTAAAGCTCCAGAGAAGGTGGAAATCATTCCGGATTTAATTGATATTGCTTTAGAAGAATTGGTTCACTTTAAGCAAGTGTATAAAATTATGACCAAGCGTGGACTTTCTTTCCCTAAGGAAATTGAGAAGGATCACTACGTAAATGGATTAATTAAAGCGTGTAGATCGGGTTGGAGAGAACGTTTTTTAGATCGTTTGCTTATTGCCTCTATCGTAGAGACTCGTGGAGCAGAACGTTTTCGTTTAGTAGCCGAAAACCATCCAGAAGCGGAAATGGAAGCTTTTTATACCATGTTGTACAAAAGTGAAGACCGTCATGGTAATATTTTCGTAGAGATGGCTTTGGTGTATTACGAAAAAGAAGAAGTAATGAAGCGTTTAGAAGAAATGGTTCAAATTGAAGCGGAGATCTGTAAAAACCTTCCATTTAACGGGTTGGTACATTAAAATTTCAAAAAACTTTCTATGTCGTTTTCAAACTTAGGACTTGCTCCATCTTTGCTTCGTGCATTAGAAGGTCAAAATATTACACAACCTTACCCTATTCAAAAAGAGGCTATTCCCAACATTATTTTTGGTAAAGATGTACTAGGGATTGCTAAAACGGGTTCGGGTAAAACAGCCAGTTACGTATTGCCTATCTTGATGTTAGCGCAAGGTCAACCTAAGCTTAAAGATCGTCATATATCTACCTTAGTAATGGTTCCTACGCGTGAACTAGCGGTTCAGGTTCAAGATGTTTTTCATTCATTGGGTGAGTTTTTACCTAAGAAAGTAAAATCGAAAGCCGTGTTTGGAGGTGTTTCTATCAACCCTCAAATGATGTCGCTTCATGGCACGCAAGTTTTAGTTGCTACTCCTGGTAGGTTACTGGAATTGGTAGAAAAAAAGGCATTGCATCTAAGTTCGGTTAGAACTTTAGTACTGGATGAGGCCGACAAATTATTAAATCTTGGATTTCAGGAAGAAATGGATCAATTATTTGATTTACTTCCGTCAAAGCGTCAAAACCTTCTATTCTCTGCTACACTTGACGAAAAAGTAACCAACCTTCAAAAGGTGATGTTACAGAATCCAGTTATCATCAATACCGCTCCAGTAGAGGTAAATAACAACGTAGATTTAATTAACCAAACGGGGTATTTTGTCTCGGAAGAAAAAAAAGGTCCACTACTACGTTATCTAGTAGAAGAAAAGGAAATGGATCAAGTTTTGGTCTTTGTATCATCCGTTTTCAAGGCAGATCATTTGGTTAAAAAACTAGTCAAAAATGGACTAAGAGCTGCCGCAATACACGGTAAGAAAAGCCAAGGTTCAAGAACCGATTCTTTGGTTAAGTTTAAAAACAAAAACATAAACGTTTTAGTAGCTACTGATTTACTTGCTCGTGGTATTGATATAGAGTTTTTACCCTTTGTAGTTAATTACGAGTTACCGCGTAGCCCAAAAGACTTTGTGCACCGAATTGGCAGAACCGGTAGAGCTGAAAACCCAGGAGAAGCTATCACATTTGTTACGCCAGAAGATGCGCATCATTTTAAGATTATCCAAAAGAAAATGAAGAAATGGATAGATATGGTGGATAGCGAAAAACTTCTTAGGTAAGTTTCGAATTTTTTACACCACCGCTTCCCTATTCAAATCACTAAAAGGATAGTGTCCCTTTTCTTTTAATAGTTCAATGAGTTTACGAGTTCCTTTTGTACGTGCGTATTCCATCTCTTCTCTAAACACCTCAATGACAAGCAATAACCCGTAACTCTCCCCGTCAATTTTGAAATCTGAATGACCTTCATAAGAATCAAAAATTAAACAACGACTTTCCTCGCCTTCTACCGGGAACTCACAGGTTTCTAGCGGTTCCAGTTTAGCTTGATAGGAAAAACGAGCTACACCGGTAAATATTCCGCACATTCTACGTTCAATTTCACCAAAGGGCCCCTCTCCTATTTTTACATCTTGATAAGCTTCCTTGGTTAAGGCCACTAATTCATAATACCCTTTTTCATTGCGTATCGATTTTTCACCGGTTGGTCTAATTAATTCTTGGGTAGCGAATAAAGTCCCACCTTCTTTTGGAATGTAATAATACATATCAACTTGCCCTCCCACATCAAAACCTACAATTGCATGGCCAACAGAAGGTACTTGCTCTCCTAAAACTGTAGGCATTACCTTGTTTTTTTCTTCGAAAAACAAATCAATTGCTTCGGCATTCCAAATTTTCTGTTCCCTGTTAAAAAGACTCTTAAATAACTTCATGTATGGACAACTGTGAGAATGAATAAATCAGAGGCAAATGTATGGAAACATAATCCAAAAACGGAGTAATTTACCTAGTGGCTAGGTATAATTAGCCATTGTATAAATCAAGTACTTTTCTGTAACCTACAGCAATGAATCAGGTAATTTCACTCGGTTTCATGCGAAATTGAATAAATAGTTTTGACAGGTAGTTTCGCGAAATCTACTATTTATTAATTAATTTTAAAATCGTCAAATTATGGCAGACAGAGATTTAGTATCGATGGCCCAACAATTTTCTGGGTTACCGATGGACTCCTTAATTGGAGCACCGTTGAATGCAGCGGCTAAGGGTAATGCTTCTATGGCTTTGACACAGACAAGTTTTTTATTGGATACCTGTTTCAATAAGGTAACGTCCACTCCATCCTCTGGTTCGGGCGCTGCTGATGTGAGCTACACTCCAATAATGATTGAAATGTCTTTGTCAAGACCTGTGATTGTGCAGTCCAATAACACCCAAGGCTCCGGTTCAGGATCAAGTGGAAGTGTTTCATTTGATAATGTAACCACCCAATTCAATTTACCTTTATTAACTATTATCCCTATCAACTCTCTTGGGGTAGATAACGTAGACATTACGTTTGAAATGGAGGTAAAATCTAGTTTTTCAGAGGATACTAGCAAAACCATTGAAAATAGTACACACGCCCAAGCTAGCTTTGAGGCAAAAATGGGATGGGGTCCCTTTTCAGCCACGGTAAAAGGTAGTGCAAGTTATGATCATAAAGATTCAGAAACTCACAGTACTCATTACCAAAAAAGTAACTCTGCAAAGTATACGGTAAACGTACACGCAGGGCAATTACCTATTCCTAAAGGGGTTAACACAATAATTGAAGCATTTACCAATGCCATTCAACCCATTGACGTAACCGTTTAATTTATTATGGGCTGATTTCGGTCAGCCCATTTTTAAAACTAAATCATCATGTATCAAAAAAAATTAAGGCCATTCAAACCGAAGGCAACTAAGTCGCATGCCATCGAAAAAATAATAAGCGCTCCCTTAGTGGCAGCATCGCATGCCAATTCTATGATGCAAAAAGAGCAAACCGCCTTTATGATGGAAACAGGCTTTAAGGAAGTAAATGGAAAGTACATCCCTGAAATGATTGAAATGGTTCTTACTCAACATGTAATGGATCAGAAATCCAGTACAGAGAACGCTCCGGGGATGAAAACCATTGAAACCTCTTTTAATCTACCTATTTTGACCATTATCCCTATGAATTCACTAGCCGTAGATCAGGTTAATGTGCAATTTGAAATGGAGGTAAATCAACAGATTAGCAGAAATGAGAACAAATCAAACACCATTTCCCACACGCTTGCGCCTAATACCACAAGTACGCAATTAAAGGGAAGAATAAGCTATGATTCAAAAGAAGATGCTAACGCAACTTCGCAGTACCGAAGACAAAATAGTTCTTCCTTAAAGGTGGAAATTAATGCTGCTCCCCTACCGTTACCGGTAGGAGTTAATACCATTTTAGATTTATACCAAAAATCTATTCAACCCATCCAATTAAAAGATCAACAATAAAATTTTACAAATGCAATTCAACATAAATATCCCATGTCCTGTGTGTCAAACACAAATACCAGCCGACTCAAATTTACTATTAACTGGAATGCAATTTTCCTGTCCAAACTGCAACGCAGCTATTGGCCTTTCTCCTAAAAGCGCTCCGGTTGTAGAAAACGCCATGAATGAATTCGAAGAATTGAAAAAAGAAGTGGCTACAAAAAAGAATATGACTAACGAATAATTAGAAAATATGATCAACTTTAAATCATTCGTTACCTCCATTCATCAAGCCATATTGACAGCCAATGACCAGCTCATGGATAAAAACATGGCCATGCTGGATAAGTACTTTATTGATACCGGCAGTAAAGAGGATTTGCAAAGTACTTTGGATGACGCCTTACAAGCTTCTCACACCATTTCTTCTAAACAAGGAAATGTAACGCAAGAAGATTTGCAAAACGCCTCTGACGTATTTCAACGAGCCAAGGACGCTCTTAAAGGAGGATCGAATACCAATGAAAACGCGCAATCTCCGGGAACATTATCTCCTAAGACGGTGGTTATGGAATATCCTCATGAAACTGAAAATGGGATTGAAATGACGGAAGTACATGTCCCTTTGTTGACTCTTAGTCCGATGAACTTTTCTCAAATTGAGAAAGCCACTCTTACGGCTGATTTTGATATTGAAATTGTCAACAATGAAATCCAACTCAATTTCACCGATACCAAATCAAGGAAAGGCAAGGAGAATGTGACTCGTGGCAGTTTAGAGATTACCATTTCTCCGCAAGAAAATTCGGACGGTTTAAAACAAATAATTGCGGGATATGAGAAGGCTTTAAAAAGCCAAATTCCATAGGTAAAATGCGCAAGGGACAATATCAGCCATATAAAACTGGATATTCTTTAAAATCACCGGAACCAAAAAACAAGAAAAATTGGTTTACTTATGATCCGTATGAAGAAGATAAAGTTGGTGGAAATCAATATCCCCAATATAAGGTGGATGTTAATGCGAGTCTGAAAACACGGGTTCCCAAATCGATACAAAAGGATCTAGCAAGTACCACCCAAAGGTCCATTGGCCGAATTGTTTTTGCATACCTATTAAAAGTAATATTTCCAATTTTTTATAAAATTAAACTGGGGATATCAAGCGCTGTTAATTCATACATTTTTAAAGGCAAGTCAAAAAGTGAGTAGTTTAAAAGTCAAGTTCACCCCACAAAAAAAGGGTAAGAACACGACCATTCAATTTCGGAAAATAAAGCGCTGGGTAATTCTAGCAGTTTTACTAAATGTTATGGTGGTGGGAATCCACTTCTTTTTTCTTTTAGGAGGGAATATTAATGCCGTAAAGACCAGGATAAATCACCTTTTACAACGTGAAATCATTGTGGCGGATACTATAATAGCGCCATTTGTTCCGGTGTCGAGTTACTATTTGGGACACTCTTACCAATCGGATAGTATTGCCGACACTGTAAGTTTTGCCAAACATGCCTCACTTTATGCACATCCTATTTCGGATTCTATTTCTAAAGATACCTCGGCTTATTATGGAATAGATGTATCTAGATGGCAGTCTAAAATCAACTGGCAAAAGGTTAAAACAGATAGCTCACCCCATGCTATAGATGTCGCGCTAATAAAGGCAACACAAGGAACCTCAATCGTAGACCCATATTTTACCTATAATTGGAAAAATGCACAAAACAAATTCACTATTGGAGCGTATCATTTCTACGAGTATAAAGACCTGCCCAAAGAACAAGCACAAAACTTCATCAAAACGGTAAAGCTACAATCGGGTAACATCCGTCCCGTTGTTGATATTGAATTGGCATGTGCTTCCTGTTCCAAACCGGGAGTTTCTAAAACAAAAATGATTCGGGATTTGAAAGTCTTTTTAGCAGAAATTGAATCGCATTATGAGGTAGAACCTATTCTATATTCCTATACCTATTTTTATGATACGTATTTACAAAAACACCTAAACCAATACACTTTTTGGATGGCTCAATATTCTGTACATCCACCTTCGGGATTGGCTGTTCTTCCTATCGACTCTGTTTCTCGTCCACCACACGTGGCCTTGTGGCAGTTTTCCAGTAAAGGAAAAGTAAATGGGATTATTGGCAACGTTGATTTAGATTACATTCCCTACTATGAATTAGAAAATATCCGCATCCCTTAACTGAAATACGCATGGAAATAATTGATATACAAAACAATGGACTTGGAGACGTGGTATTGGCATGTTGGATAATTGAAAGCTCAAAAAATCATAAAAAGCAAATAAAAGTTAACCCTAGAAACCATGGAGCTATTACCCATATCCTTAGCATGCCAGAGGATTCTGTCACCGGTGCTTCAGGTGGTAATTGGACAAAGTTAGAGGAAAGTGGCTTCAACCATGAATTAAAACAGGCACATCACAAAGACCTAAATCGGTTTGAATTTTGGAGCCAGAGTATGGGATTAGGAAACCTAACCCCTATTCGTCCGGTTTATGGTAACAATGATCAAGCCGAAGAATGGGCTGCTCAAGAATGGGCCAAAATGTGTCATAAAGATGCACCCAAAATAATCATGCTACCCGAAGCAACTAGAATTACACGAACATGGCCTTTGTTGTATTGGTTGGATTTAAATAATCGTTTAAAAGAAAAGAATAATACTTGTGTACTAACTCTTGACCGAAGAATTGCTCAACAATTTGACGCCTATCATTATTGGGGTATGGACATTTACAAAGTAGCCGCCTTGCTTCGGCAAGCAGATGTAGTTATTAGCGCTGATTCGGGCGGGGCACATTTAGCTGCAACCCTTGAAACACATACCATTGCCTTGCAGGGTCCAACCATTGGAAATGTAGTATTTGGACACGACTCATTTGCTCATCCTATATCCGTTACAAAAAAAATGGTAGACTGTGTGGAGTGCAATTTTTCTGAAGAAAAAGGTTTTTGGAAAAATTGCAATAGTGGTTGCCAGGCCCTTTATATGCTTAATCCTCGGACAGTTATTAAGGAAGTGGAGGAGATTTTACAAAAGAAATTAAAAGAAACTTTAATTCCACAACATTAATACTTTTCAAAGAACTGCAGCATTTGGTTAATGGTTTCCATCCGCTGTTCATCCTCTTCTATCAGTAATTCATGTTGAGCCCCTTCTACCAGATAAGCTTCACAAATCTTTCCTAAAACTTTTGCCTTCTCCACAAAACGCTCATGAGCCTTGGGTTCCACTATTTGTTCATGTTCGGCTGAGAAAAGAATAAAAGGAGTTTGAATATTGGATATGTGTGAATTCAGGTATTCAAATTGCTCACAAGATTTATGCACCCATTGATACGTAGCGCCTCCTAGTCTAGCCGTTGGCTCTGCTCGAAAGGCTTGGTTCATTCTATTGTATCGGATTTCACTACCCGTTAATTGATTCCTTTTAAAGCTTACCGCTTCATCATTATATTTATGATTACCAATAGCGTATTTGGGTTCTTTAGTCACTAACAATTTTACCGCTCCACATGTTCCAGAAGGCAACCCCAACATTGGGGAGGAAAAGGCTGCCGATTTATAGTCAAATGGGTATTGCTCCAAATAGGTCATTCCAATAGCACCTCCCATAGAATGGGCCATGAGAAATACCTTTTCATGTTTGTTTGGCACAATCCAGCCCTCGTAGAATTGCTTCATATCATCCACATAAAATTGAAAGGTATCCACGTAACCCATATCCCTATCTTTGGTCATTCTTCCAGATAAACCTTGTCCCCGATGATCATGAATATAAACAGAGTAACCATTTTGGTAAAGATCAAAAACGAGCTCCTTATATTTAATCGCAGCTTCCGTTCTACCTGATGAAATATGAATTGCTTGCGTTCTATCTTCAGTTTGAATAAAGGTTTTATAATATATATCTATGTTCGCTTTTCCAGTAAAAAAACCATTTTTTCCAGAAGCATAAAATGCTTCTATACGTTTTGAATAATCCTCATTTTCCAATTGATTTTCTGTGGTAAGGTGATACATATTATCCTGCTTTTTTAGGGGCAGGAAATTTACGGAACACGAAGTCAGAAAAATAAAAATGATTGCAAATAGTAGTTTATTCATTTATTGATTTCTGTATTATTATAGTTCAATTCATTAATGAATTTTGAAATTATCCTTCTAAAGGTAAGGAATAGAATCCAACTAGATCACCAACCATCCTATAAGTTTCTAGTACTTTGACTTTTAATCCCTATTCATCTTTTCGGCTATATATTAGCTTTCAACCCCAACATGTCCATAGGGCCATATTTCTGAGACATTGAAGAGCCCTCCACAAAAAATACTTTTACCTAAACGGCAATCCGGACGGTATGATAGATAAAAAAACTCTGAAGCCAACAATTGATAGGTTCTTCATTTGATTTTCCATTTTGGAAATAAATAAAACCTTAAAAATTATTCGTCATGGCCAAACATCCTACCCAATGTAATAATAATGATTCTATTCCAGGGCTTTGAAAAGAATAATAAACCTTTACACAAAATACTAGCTAAAATCTTTTCGGTTTCCGTAGATCTGTCTCTTATACACATCTGACGCTGCCGACGATCTACTCTGTGTAGA
>OLHJ01000643.1_pt1 | contig 10426 bp, 9 predicted proteins | sample 1609491 | NCBI WGS metagenome assembly OLHJ01 (sample SAMN05416861, study PRJEB24817) | seawater metagenome | isolation source: Sea water | place: Canada:Atlantic | collected 2013-11
GTCGGCAGCGTCAGATGTGTATAAGAGACAGATGTTATTGTCCGTTATGCTCCAAATATTAAAATAAATGATACTAACTATCAATCTTATGGTGTCGGAATTTCACATAATTTAAATCAATGGATTAAACCTTTAAACACATCAAGCTATCAGTTTGGTCTTTTATTTAATTATGTGTTCACATCGGTGGAAGATACATTTAATCCGGCAGATTTGCTGATCGGAATGATTAATGGAATTGCGGTTAACGCAGATACTTTTGGATTCAATATATTGGCTTCTAAACGTTACAGAAAGTTTGATTTTTCTGCGACTTTAGGTTTAGCAACTTCTAAGTTTGATTATCAGGTTAGTGGAGAAGGAGATTTTATTGTTGAGATTTTAAATTCATCGTTAGCAACTTTAAATACCTCTATAGTTAATTTTAAAGCCGATCTTGGATTAGCTTATAGGCTTAATAATTTATCATTTAGTACAATGTTTACTTTAGGGAACTACTACAATTTGAATATGGGGATAAATTACCGTTTTAATCGTTGAAATTAATTTTGTGTAACAGCCAGTAATTAAAGGTGCTAAAGTTAATCTTTAAGTGCCTTTTGTGTTTTAAGGGGTTTCTTAGTTGAGAATGTTTTATGGGGCTAAAAGCTTAAATATTATGCTCATAACACAATAATATTTGCTATTTTTGTTCCACTTTTTAAACAAAAATATTCAATAATTAATAAATAAAATAAAATGAAAGTAACAGTAGTTGGAGCAGGTGCAGTAGGTGCAAGTTGTGCAGAGTATATTGCAATTAAGGATTTCGCAAGTGAGGTCGTACTATTAGATATTAAGGAAGGTTTTGCTGAGGGAAAAGCTATGGATTTAATGCAAACCGCTTCTTTAAACGGTTTTGATACTAAAATTACTGGAGTTACCAACGATTATACTAAAACAGCAGGAAGTGATGTGTGTGTCATTACATCAGGAATTCCAAGAAAACCAGGGATGACTCGTGAAGAATTAATCGGAATTAACGCAGGAATCGTTAAGACAGTATCCGCTAACTTAATTGAGAATTCTCCAAACACAATTATCATTGTAGTATCTAATCCAATGGATACTATGACTTATTTAGTTCATAAGACAACAAGTTTACCTAAAAGTAGAATTATTGGTATGGGTGGGGCGCTAGATTCTGCTCGTTTTAAATATCGTTTAGCCGAAGCTTTAGGAGCGCCTATTAGCGATGTAGACGGAATGGTAATTGGTGGTCACTCAGATAAAGGGATGGTGCCATTAATTGGTAAAGCAGCCCGAAATAGTGTGAAGGTTTCTGAGTTTTTATCTCAAGAACGTATGGATCAAGTGGTTCAGGATACTAAAGTTGGTGGGGCAACATTAACAGGTTTATTAGGGACATCTGCATGGTATGCTCCAGGCGCAGCCGTATCTGCAATGGTTCAAGCTATAGCTTGTGACACTAAAAAAATATTCCCGTGTTCAGCTTTATTAGATGGTGAGTTTGGATTAAGCGATTTATCAATTGGTGTGCCCTGTGTATTAGGTGCTAACGGCATTGAGAAAATTGTTGAGATTAGTTTAACAGATGCTGAAAAATCTAAATTAACAGAGTCTGCGGATGGCGTTAAGAAAACGAATGGTCTATTAGATCTTTAATACTTGTTATGATGAAAAAATTAAGCGTAATACTTGCACTAATCTGCTCAATAACAATTTTTGCACAAAATAAGATAAACGAAGGTGTTGTAACCTCTGTACAAAAAATGTCTAGTCCTAATCCAGAAGTTAGTGCACAGTTAGCTATGGTTGGTGATGTTGTAACGATTACCGAGTTCAAGAAAAATAAATCGAGAGCTCAGATGGCCAGTATTATGATGGGTAATACGACCACTGTATTAGATGCTGATGTGAATAAAATGTTAGTATTATCCGATAACCCAACGATGGGTAAAACATTTACGCTTAAAGATATTAAGGACGACCAAGTAGATTTAGATAAATTTGAAATTATTAAAGGTGAAAATACTAAAACAGTTTTAGGTTATGAGTGTCAAGAGTATATTGTAACGACCTCTCAGCAAGGAGCTCAAATGAAGATGACTGTTTTTACTACCGAAAGTGTTGAAGCTCAAAGCCAACAAATTAAGGCTATGGGTTCTAAATTGAAAGGATATCCAATGTACATGAAGATTGAAATGAATCAGCAAGGAATGGATATGGTCATTGAAAGCGAAGTGACCAAAATTGAAGAAAAACGTATTGAAGATAATGTTTTTAGTCTAGAAATTCCTGAAGGTTATAAAGAAGCACAAATGCCTGTAAAGGACGGACAATAGTCTATTTTATTTAAATGATAAAAAAAGCAAGCTTAGTTAATAAGCTTGCTTTTTTTATGATTGATAAATTCGTCTCAATAGCTTAAATAATATAGTCTTAGCGTTTTAAAAAGTATTTATTTTATCCTATATTTGGCAGATGAAATTAAAGTGGTTAGGTTTAACTTTTATACTTTTTTTAGCGGCGTTTGTGGCTCAAAAGGATTATGCCGTTGCACCAAATCAAGAAATTTCTCTTCAATTAGAGGGTAAAGTAACGTCTAGCCATGAGACGTTAAGACAGTTTAAAGTGTTGTTGGAGCCTTTAGGTGTTGAAAATATTTCAATTTCTGAAAACGAAAAAGGTGAATTAACCATTTCTTATTTTAGTGAATTAGAGGTTGGCGAAATTCAAAAAGTACTTCAAAAAGCACTTCAAGTATCACAAGAGAGTATTAAAGTAACGACCATTAAAAAAGACCAAAGTAGTTCTTCCGGTTTTAATGGTAAAATCTTAGCAGAGCGTAAAACTGAAGCTGACCGTTTTGTGGTTTCTTATTTAAACGCACTCTTAAAAGTTAAAGATTCTTATTTATTAGTATTAGAAGGTTTTGCAAAAGTTTCTGTTTCTACAGAAACTGAAAAGCAAGCTAGTAATACCTTGCACAATATTCCAGAAGTTAGAGCTGGCCCCATCTTCATATAGAAATTTAAAAGAATAAACTCTTAAAACAGAGCGTTTATTCTATCCCTATACGCTGGCTTCAATGCGAAGTTAGTCGTACTTAATTAATCAATATTTATCCATTGTCAAATTAATAGATTTGCCTGTTGATTTGACCAAAACAAACAAACATGCAAAATAAAGGTTTAGTAAAGTTATTTGCTGTTTTATTTGGTTTAGTAAGTATTTATCAACTTGCTTTTTCATTTAAAAATAGCGCAGTAGAAAGCGAAGCAAATAATTACGCAGTGAGTCAAGTAGATGCCTCTGCAAACGATTTTAAAGAACAAGTAAGCGCTGTTGAAGCCAATTACTTAGACTCATTGAAACAGTCCAAAGACAAAATATTCTTAGGGAATACTTATGCTGAGGTAAAGGAAAATTCAATGAAATTAGGTTTAGACCTTAAAGGTGGTTTAAACGTAATCTTACAAGTATCTGTAAAAGATATCTTAAAAGGACTGGCTAACAACACCACAGATGTTCAGTTTAACAAAGCTTTAGATGACACTGATGAGATTCAAAAAGATTCTCAAAACACATACTTAGAGGATTTTTACAAGGCTTTTGAAGCTGCTGGAGATAAAAAATTAGCTTCTCCAGATGTATTCGCTACACGTTCGCTGTCAGAAGAGATTAAAATTGATTTCTCTAATGATGATGCACAAGCTGTTTTAGATCGTAAGGTAGACGAATCTATTACATCTGCTTTAGAAGTATTACGCACGCGTATTGACCAATTTGGGGTATCGTCACCAAACATTCAACGTTTAGGAACCTCAGGTCGTATTTTGGTTGAATTACCGGGAGTCAAAGATGTAGAGAGAGCTACAGAATTAATTACAAGCACTGCGCAATTAGAATTTTGGGATGCTTATAAAGGACAAGAGTTTTTAGGCTTATTAATCCAAGCTAACGATGCATTAAAAGCAAGTGTAAAACCAGAAGCCACTGAAGATACTGCTGATGCTACTGAAAAAACTGATGAAGAAAAAGCGATTGAAGCTTTAACTGGATCTCAAGATGAAACAGTAGATGAAGTAAATCCAATTATGGATTTAGTAAAAGGTCCTGGTTATCAAGGTGGGCCAGTAGTTGCTATGTTTAATAAAACAGATACAGCAAAAGTATTAGAGTTATTAAACACGACAGAGGTAAAGAGTATAATTCCTGCCAAGTATAAAAATGTAATTTTTGCCTTTGGAAAGCCAAAGAAAGATGTTGAACTGGTAGAGCTTTACGCACTAAAAGGTAATCGAGAAGGTGTGCCACCTCTTAGTGGTGCCGTTATTGATGATGCTCGTAATGAGTTTGATCAATTGAATAAGCCTGTAGTATCTATGCAAATGAACAGTAAAGGAGCAAAAATCTGGGAAGATATGACAGATAAGGCATCTAAAGCTGGAACTGAAATTGCAATAGTTTTAGATAACGTCGTATATTCTGCTCCTGGAATTAACAATGGGAAAATTGCTGGTGGACGTTCTCAAATTTCTGGAAACTTTACCTTAAACGAAGCAACCGATTTAGCCAACGTATTACGTGCGGGTAAATTACCTGCAAGAGCTGAAATGATTCAAAGTGATGTGGTAGGACCATCTTTAGGTCAGGAGGCTATTGATGCAGGAACTATGTCTTTTGGTATTGCGTTAATATTAGTTTTAATATGGATGGTGTTTTACTACGGTAAAGCTGGTTTATATGCAGATATCGCTATGTTATTAAACATCTTGTTAATTTTTGGTGTATTGTCAGGAATTGGTGCGGTATTAACATTGCCTGGAATTGCAGGTATTGTATTAACAATTGGTATGTCGGTAGATGCGAATGTGCTTATTTTTGAGCGTATTCGTGAAGAGTTAGCGAAAGGAAAAGATCAGGCTTCTGCCATAAAAGATGGGTTTAGTAATGCCTTATCTTCAATTTTAGATGCTAACATCACTACAGGTCTTACCGCTTTAATTTTATTCTTATTTGGTACAGGTCCTATTAAAGGATTCGCTACAACTTTACTAATAGGTATTGGTACGTCATTATTTACTGCCATCTTTATTACCCGTTTATTAATTGACTGGAGTGCTTCAAAAGGCGGTGTTTTAAATTTTTCTACTGGAGCAACTAAAGGCTTGTTTAGAAACATTAATATTGAATTTTTGAAAAAACGTAAGTTGTCTTACATTATTTCAGGATTTTTAATCATAGCAAGTATCACTTCGTTGTTAACCAATGGTTTAGATCAAGGAGTTGATTTTGTAGGAGGAAGAACGTATAAAGTGCGTTTTGAAGAACCAGTAAATGCTGTAGAAATTACAGAGGTCCTATCAAGTCCAGAGGTGTTTAATAGCGCTCAGGCGAAAACTGTGGGAGATAATAATGATTTAAATATTACCACCAAGTTTAAAGTTGACGAGGCTTCTAAGGAAGTTGATGAAGAAATTAGAACAAAGTTATTTAATGCCTTAAAGCCTTACTTATCGGGATTAACATATGCACAGTTTATAGATAATACCAACGAGAACAAGCAAGTTGGGATTATGGAACAGTATAAAGTAAGTCCATCGATAGCAGATGATATTAAGAAAGCGTCTTTCTGGGCTGTATTAGGGTCATTAGTAGTGGTATTCTTATATATCTTATTCCGTTTCAAGAGATGGCAATTCTCTTTAGGTGCAGTAGCGGCCGTATTCCATGATGTGTTAATCGTATTAGGAGTATTTTCTTTGTCATTTAAATATTTACCATTTTCAATGGAAATTGATCAAGCCTTTATTGCAGCTATATTAACTGTAATTGGTTACTCGTTAAATGATACGGTAGTTGTATTTGATAGGATTCGTGAGTTTTTCAATGAACATACTGATTGGGCTTTTGCTAAAGTTATAGACAAATCATTGAGCAGTACATTAAGTCGTACATTAAATACTTCTTTAACCACTTTAGTGGTGTTACTAGCGATATTTATTTTTGGCGGTGAATCTATCCAAGGGTTTATGTTTGCTTTAATCGTTGGTGTCATTGTAGGTACATACTCATCACTATTTATTGCAACACCAATAATGTATGACACGGTTAAGCGTGGTGATGCAGCGGAATCTTTACGTAAAAAAGAAGATCTTGAAATTATTGATGAAACTGTAGTTAAATAGTCTTTACTGGTATTATTTCATATATAAAAATGTCCTAACAAAAGTTAGGGCATTTTTTATTTGTAATCTTTTGAAGCTATTTAGAAATTCATAAAAATTAGAATTCATTCTGAAGTTCAGCTTTTAAATACTACTTTTTTTTACTAAACAGAGTTGAAATTATTTGGTGTTCTGTTGTTTTAGTTAAAATAGGTTAAGCTCGCTATGAGCGGGTTTTTTTATATAGAAGGATACTATTTATGTCTAAAACTAAGAGGTGTAAGTTTCAGAGTTTAAGGCTTTATTTAATAAGCTTTATAAATCTGTGTGTTTTTTTGATTTGAAGGACTTGATGCTTGAACAATGAGCGGATTAAGATTTGGGTTGTGCTAAATGTTATAGGTAATTATAGCAGTTGTTTAATTCAAATTAACTCAAAACCACGAATACAGACGATAGATAGGCTATATTTTTTTGAAACTAATAGAATCATTCACTGATAAGTTCCAGTTATCAGATAAACCCGCATTAACTTCTAAAACATATTTTGCAGGAGCTTCGGAAGGCAAAGAAGTTTCATCCATTGGTTTTGCGTTTTTCTGAATGCTTACGATTTGTTTGTCCTGGGAAATATATATGATGTCTAAGGAAATTTCGGTGTTCTTCATATAGAAACTTCTATAATCAGAATCAGGAAAGATAAATAACATGCCTTGATGGTTTTCCATACTTTTACGATACATCAATCCGGTTTGAGTCGAATAGTCGTCATCTGCAATTTCAATATCAAGGGTCGTGACTATAGAATCTGAATCTGCGTTTTTAATATGAAGTTCACCTTCGTTTTTAAAAGAAATAGGACTAGTTTTTACTGTTGTATTTTGCTTGTCTTCCTTGCAAGAAATACTAGAAAAACACAAAACACCAAATGCAGAAAAAGTTAAGACTCTAAGCCATTGACGTTTCATAACAACTAGCTTAATTTGCGCTTCGCTTTATAAACAAACATAAAATACAATCCTATTAAAATAAAAGGAATACTTAATAACTGACCAGTATTTAAAAGCCAATCTGTTCGTTCAACATTTTGAGGCTCTTTCACAAATTCAACAACGAAACGAACACTCCAAAGTAGGACTAAAAACAAGCCGAATAAGAAGCCTTGTTGCTCACTTTTATTTGTTTTCCAATAGACATACATTAATATTAAAAACACAAAGACGTAACTAAATGCTTCATATAATTGCGCAGGATGTCTAAATGGTACTTGCTCTAATAATTCAACATATTTAGGATCGTTACCTAATGCTGTATACGCATCCTTGACATCTTTAATGCCAGTTATTCTTACAACATCATATTTGTTGTATGTATCTTGAATAAAACGTATTCCAAATGAGGATTCGGTTACTTTACCAATAATTTCAGAATTGATAAAATTACCTAAACGCACAAACACTGCACCTAGCGAAACTGGAACGACAACACGGTCAAGAACCCAAAGCAAACTTTTCTTGATTATTTTTTTGTTGAACAAGTACATGGAGATAATCATACCTAGGGCAGCACCATGACTAGCTAGACCTTGAAATCCGGTAAACTCAATGCCTCCTTTAAATTTAAAAGGAAGAAAAATGCTAAAAAAATCATCATTGATTAATTCAGGTTGATAAAAAAAGACGTGTCCTAAACGTGCGCCTAACATAATACCAATAACAGAATAAATAAAAAGAGAATCTAAAGCTTCGTTGGTTTGGTTATCGTTTTTGAAAATACGTTTTACAATATAGAAGCCTAATAAAAAGGCAACAATCCACATTACACTATAAAAATGAAGTGTAAAAAAACCTAAATCAATTCCTTTAGAAGGGTTCCAAACGATATCTAAAGCGTGCATATTTTTTGTTTTGTTGGGTAAAGATAATATTTATGCTTGAATGGCAGTTAACCTTAAGATAGTTTTAATCTTCTTTCTCAGGAACAGGGTCATAACCACTGCGTCCCCAAGGCGACGGAACGAAATAGAAAATGTACAGGGTGCATTTTTAGTGAACGTGCGAGCTGGCGCGTTGGAAATTTTTTAGTTGTCATCTTTCTCAGGAACAGGATCGTAACCACTGCGTCCCCAAGGCGACGGAACGAAATAGAAAATGTACAGTGTACATTTTTAGTGAACGTGCGAGCTGGCGTGTTGGAAATTTTTTAGTTGTCATCCTTCTCAGGAACAGGATCGTAACCACTTCGTCCCCAAGGATGACAACTAAAAATTCTTTTAATAGCAAGTTTGCCACCTTTGAAAAAGCCATGTTTTTCAAGAGCTTCTTTACTATAATGAGAACATGTAGGCTGAAATCTGCAAGAAGCAGGCGTTAATGGTGAAATCAACACTTGATAAACTTTTATAAGAAATAAAAATGGAGCAATGAGTAGTTTTTTCATAACTATTGCGTGAAAGTAAATATAATTAAATATCCATTATGGACTTAATTTGTCGAAAATGTCGTGCCATCCTTTCCATCATTCAACTGAATTCCTTTTGCAGCTAATTCATCACGAATTTTATCAGACATTGCAAAATCTTTATTTGCTCTAGCGTCTTGTCTCAACTGTATTAATAAATCAACAGCTCCAGAAAGTTTATCCGTTCCAGTATCAGATTTACTTGCATTTACCAAGCCTAAAACATCAAAAGTAAAGGCATTCATTGTCTCAATTAATACGTTTAAATCTTCAGCAGTTAAAGACGCATTATTGTCTTTAATTTGATTGACTATTTTTGCCGCTTCAAAAAGATGAGCAATCAAAATAGGAGAATTGAAATCATCATTCATGGCATCATAACATTTTTGTTTCCATTCGGTTACATTAAATGTAGATGTTGTTCCTGCTTTTAAATCGTCTAAACCATTTATAGCATCCATTAATCTATAAAAACCTTTTTCACTCGCTAATAAACCATCATCAGTTAAATCTAAAACACTTCTATAAGATGATTGTGCATTAAAAAATCGGATAACACTTGGTCCATAAGGTTTACTGAAGAATTTGTTGTTTCCAGATAATAATTCATCAGGATTAACAGTATTTCCAGTTGATTTAGACATACGTTGTCCATTTAACTGAAGCATATTGGCGTGCATCCAGTAATTAACTGGAGATATTCCAATAGCAGCTTCGCTTTGAGCAATTTCACATTCGTGATGTGGGAATTTTAAGTCCATTCCGCCACCATGAATATCAAAATTATCGCCTAAGTATTTTGTACTCATAGCAGTACATTCTAGATGCCATCCAGGAAAACCATCACTCCAAGGAGAAGGCCAACGCATAATATGTTGAGGTTCCGCTTTTTTCCAAAGCGCAAAATCTTGAGGATTTTTCTTATCACTTTGTCCATCAAGTGCTCTGGTATTGTGAATTAAGTCTTCAAGTTTTCGCTTACTTAATTTCCCATAGTCATTTGTCACGTTAAACTTATGTACATCAAAGTAAACGGAACCATTAACTTCATATCCGAATCCGTTATCAATAATAGTTTTGATAAGTTCAATCTGCTCTATAATATGTCCAGTTGCTGTAGGTTCAATACTTGGAGGTAAGAAATTTAGTGTATTTAAAATATTATGAAAATCAACAGTATAGCGCTGAACAACTTCCATAGGTTCTATTTGCTCTAAGCGTGCTTTTTTTGTGATTTTATCTTCACCTTCATCTGCATCATTTTCTAAATGTCCAGCATCTGTGATGTTTCTAACATATCGCACTTTAAATCCTAAATGCTTTAGATATCTAAAGATCATATCAAAGGACATGAATGTTCTAACATTTCCTAAATGTACGTTACTGTAAACTGTTGGTCCACAAACATACATGCCGACATAACCTGTTTCAATAGGCTTGAAAACTTCTTTTTTCGCGCTTAACGAATTATAAATCTGAATGGTTTGGTCTTGGTATAGTTGCATGCTGAATAATTATAAGGTCCTTAAAATTAAAACGCTGTATCTAAATTGATGTAATCTAAAAATTCTCTTTTGGTGTCTTTTTCTTTGAATTTCCCACCGAATTCAGAGGTTACAGTACTGCTATCAATATCTCTAATTCCTCTAGAATTCACACAAAGATGCTTAGCATCAATAACGCAAGCCACATCATCAGTGTTTAGAACTTCTTGTAGTTCTTTTACAATTTGAATGGTTAAACGTCTGTCTCTTATACACATCTCCGAGCCCACGAGACTCCTGAGCATCTCG
>OLHJ01000644.1_pt1 | contig 10419 bp, 9 predicted proteins | sample 1609491 | NCBI WGS metagenome assembly OLHJ01 (sample SAMN05416861, study PRJEB24817) | seawater metagenome | isolation source: Sea water | place: Canada:Atlantic | collected 2013-11
ACCGATGACCAACTTAAAGAAGCTATTGAAGAAATTACCAAATTAAACCCAAAGCCTGGGAGTACAGGAAATCTTGGTGGAGCCGCTGCAACCGTTGTTGTTGCCGATTTTCATGTTAGCGTAGATGATGGAGAAGTAAACATAACTTTAAATGGCAGAAACGCCCCAGATTTAAAAGTAAGCCGTCAATATGCAGAAATGATTTCCGACTATCAAAGCAAAAAAGGTAAAGTCACCAAAACCGAAAAAGATGCCATGATGTTTGTCAAGCAAAAGCTTGATTCGGCTAAGTGGTTTATTGATGCCATTGTTCAAAGACAACATACTCTACTAGGTACCATGCACGCCATTGTTGACTACCAAAAAGAATACTTTCTTACAGGAGACGAAACCAACTTGAAACCCATGATTTTAAAGAACATTGCGGATATAGTTGAAATGGATATTTCTACTATTTCAAGAGTGGCAAACAGTAAATATGCACAAACTCCTTATGGTACTTTTCCATTAAAGTATTACTTCTCAGAATCGTTAACCACTCAAGATGGTGAGGAGGTTTCTACACGAGAAGTTAAAAATATACTTACCCAGGTAATTGGAGAAGAAGACAAGAAAAAACCGTTAACTGATGAAAAGCTAATGAACTTTTTAAAAGAAAAAGGATACAATATTGCAAGGAGAACGGTTGCCAAGTACCGAGAGCAATTAAATATTCCAGTAGCCAGATTACGAAAAGAATTATAAGATGAGGTTAGCAAAAGTTATCTCCTATCTCACCCATCCTATTCTTATAACCACAGCACTTCTAGTTTATGTATTGTTTCAAAAAAGCAGCTACATTTATTATAACATCACACCTTCTGGTCGACTAATATTCATTTCCATAAGTGTGGTATTAACCATTTTGGCACCACTTCTTTCTGTGGGATATTTGGTGTATCAAAAACAGGTGGAGAATTTTTATTTAGACAAAAGAGGCGAACGTATTCTACCCATGGCCATAGCCGTTACTTACACTTTTGGATTATATTACTTTTTACAGCTATTCAATTTACCTAAACCCGTATTAGCTACTGTAGGCGTATCTGTAGTTGGAGTAGCATTCACCCTTCTCATTACTCTTTTTTGGAAAATTAGCGCCCATATGATGGGGGTATCGGGTTTTACGGCAGTGGTATTAGCATTATCTCATATTCTTACACCTACCTCACCTCATTTTATTCTGGGTCTATTTATGCTTTCCGGTTTTGTAGGTACGGCAAGGCTTATTCAAAATTCACATACATTAGAACAAATCATTGCCGGATGGGCTCTTGGATTTATTGTTTCGTACCTTTCTATGTATTGGCTAATGGACGCCTTACCTTTCTAAAATGGCACCAATGAAATAGCCACTGAAACTTGTTTCATTTCAGGACCTCTTCCCGGTATAAAAAATTCTGTTAAGGAAAAAAAAGTAGTGAAATTAATCTTTCCATATCCTGCTCTCGCCACTAACCCAAATCTAAGGTTATTCATATCTGGAAAATAGTAGGTCTTATATTTAATGTTATTCTTGTCAACCATTTTATCGTGGGTATCAAACAAATAACCCATTTTAGCACCTACAGAGAATTTCCATCGGTATCCCCAATCGTCAATTTTTGAACGGTATCTCAGCTCTACAGGAACCTCCAACCAAGAAGTACTTACTTTATTTCTGTTATAAGGTTCTGGGTTTTTAATCCAATTTGAATACAAACCTGAGGCATTTGTATCCCTTCTAATCTGCGCATCCGAATAATAACTCTGGGTACTAAACCCCACTCCAATGGCTCCACTAAACCCACTTTGCCCGAACAACTTGTCGTAAAATAACTGAATATTTAACCCATTATTATACCATTGAAAATTTGTGAACCCAGGTCTACTTGTAAAAGTTTCATACCCAAAATCAATCAACATATGATCTTGATGTTTGTTACGAGGTTCTTTCTTTTCTCCCTCTTGGGCAAACAAAGAAAAGGTGGAAACCAAAAGAAATATAGTGACAGCAAACGCTTGTTTCATGATTAGAATTTAAGTGGGCAAAAGTACCCTTTTCAATTTAGCACAGCAAGTCTAAGCATTTAATAAGAAACCACCTACTTGAATCTCATCTCCATTAACGCTGCTTAACTTTTTTTATCGAATGGGAGACATCATTCAAACTAATTGCGGCAACTAAAATCAGTATTATTCGTCATCTCTAAAACAAAATTTGTTTTAACCTTATTTAAATGTAAACTTGTCACTAAAACATCCATACATGAAGAGTCTTTTTTCCGTTATTATTGCCATTTCCATTTCAACGCTTTCACTTGCTCAAACAGGAAAATTTAAATATGCTCATTCCAATGCTATTAAAGTCCTAAAAGGCAATACCGAATTAAAAGAACCTTGGGGAGGTGGTTTTAATAACCCTCAGTTTAATACGATGGATGTTAACATGGATGGAAGAATGGATTTGGTGATTCTTAACCGTGATGGTCAAACCCTAAAAGTATTCTTAAGAGATTCTGTGGTAACCAATGATGGTTACTATTTAAGTTATGAATCTTCCAAATACTTTCCTGGTGATATCAATGATTTCTTATTCCTAAGAGATTTCAACAATGATGGAAAGCCTGATATTTTTACTAGTAACTCTCCTTACATAAACAATGGTAACGGCATTAAAGTTTACAAAAATGTAAGTGATACCATTCCAAAATTTGAATTGGTTACCGCCCATTTACCAGCTATGAATGGCTCAAGCCAAGGTACCGTATATGTGAGTCCATTTGATATTGCCACCATTGATGACCTAGATGGTGATGGAGATTTAGATATCTTAGCTCAGGCTCAAATTTCTTTGAGTTACCAATTTTTTGAAAATGTTTCACCAAATCACGACTCTATTGATTTTATATACGGAACCTATTGTTGGGGACATTTTTTCCAGGCATTTACAGGTTTAGTCACCCTAAATTGGGATTGTCATAAAGGCCCTGTGCAGACCCCTCCTACAGGCCAGCGTCATGGGGGCTCTTCTATTACCACCTTAGATTTAAACGGAGACGGACTAAAAGATGTGATTATTGGTGACCCTGATCGTCAAAACATGATACGCTTGTTAAACAATGGCACTCAGGATACCGCTAAAATGTACGCTACACAATACCAGTTTCCAAATAACGGTGACTCTGTAAATATAACCAGTTTTCCTGCGGCATACCACTTGGATGTTAATGGAGATAACCGAAGAGATTTAATTGTGGCTCCAAACCAATTCCAAGGATCTCAAGATACTGGTAGCATTTGGTATTACCACAACTATGGGGCAGATAGTATTCCCAATTTTGTTTTAGAACGTAAAAACTTTTTAAGCTATGATCAAATTGATGTGGGAACTGGAGCCATTCCAACCTTTGCAGATATTTCTGGTGATGGCATAATGGATTTATTAATTGGAAACACCGGTTATTTTCAAAGCTATGATCCAGACTTTTTCGTTGTTACTTACCAATCTAGAATTTCTTACTACAAAAATATAGGCTCAGATAGCTTGCCAAAATTTGAGTTTATTACAGATGATTTAGCCAACCTTTCTGTACTTGATTTAACACGTATTGCTCCTTCTTTTGGAGATTTAGATAATGACGGTGATAACGATTTAATTTTTACAGAAACAGGAGGACAGATGTTTTACTATGAAAATACAGCAACCATTGGGTCAGAAGCTATTTTCACACCTTCTTTCCCAAATTTCACTAATCAAAACTACGGCCCAAATTCTAGCCCTTTGTTATACGATATCGATGCGGATAATAAACTTGATTTATTGATGGGCCAAAACAATGGTCACATTAAACTATACATGAATCAAGGAACTGCCGTTCAACCTGATTATACAACCACCATCACCGATACTCTTGGAGGTATTTTTCACTACGAACCGGGATATGATAACCGAATGGTACCTTGCGTAGCTCCACTAAATGGAGATACCAACATCCTGATGGTAGGTGGTTTTGATGGCTGGTTATATTTTTACCAAGGAATTGATGAAAACTACCTGGGTTCATTTACGCGTGTAGACAGAATTAGAGCCTCAAGAGGCCCTTTAGCCCCAGCAGCAGTGAATATAAATACAACAGATAGTATGGAGCTATTTATTGGCGAACAAACTGGAGGGGTCCTTTCCTTTGAAATGGGAAAAGGTTTCGTTCAAGATCCAGATGGAATTTTTGAAACCTCACAAATACAATCTAATTTGTTGATTTATCCAAATCCAAATAGTGGCACCTTCTCTTTTCAGGTATCTAATAAGTTGGGTAATGGAATCGTTTCAATTTACGATTTATCAGGTAAAAGTGTTTACCAATCTACTATTTATGTTACCCAAAACAACCAAGAATTTGAAGTTCTACCTTTAGATTTAAATTCCGGTATCTACTTGATTAACGTTCAAATGGAAGATGAAATCTTTCGTCAAAAATTAATTATTCAATAAAACTCCAGTTTCTTCTCCTGTTATTACATTATTAATTTCTTTGTAATAACATGGAGAATCAATGGTATTTTGTAATCAACCCCATTTCTGGAAAAGGAAAAGGTCTTAAGTTTTGGCATCAAGTCAAGAAGCTACTTGACCAATCCAATATTACCTATTCCTTTGGAATTTCGGAATATCACACCCACACCACTCAACTAATTAAAACCAAATACCAAGAGGGTATTCATCAGTTTATTGGACTTGGAGGTGATGGAACCGTTAACGAAATTTTGAATGGAATCTTCAACGCAGAATCACCTTCAGAATATATAAAAGCAACTATTGGTTTGTTTCCTATTGGTACTGGAAATGATTGGATCAGAAACCATCAGGAACTCACGGCAGATAACCTCATTGAAAGACTACGAACACCCCAAAAATCACCCCATGATGTGGGCGTAATTACCACCTCTAAAAACCATTACTTCTTAAATGTAGCCGGAGGAGGACTGGATGGAATGGTAGTAAAACGAGTTACCGAACAATTTAATTTAGGAAAAAAGAATGCGTTTTCCTATATTATTGGAACGCTAAAAGCCCTCCTTTCATTTAATGCTCCTCAGGGAATCGTTTTGATAGATCAAAAAGAAGTTTTTTCTGGAAAGATACTGCTCACAACGGGCTCTGTAGGAAAGTTCTTTGGCAATGGCATGCAAATAAGTCCAAAAGCGAAAACAGCCAACGGCTTACTTGACTTCAGCATCGTAAAGAAAGATTCTAATTGGGTCATTTTACCACAAATTTATAAGCTATTCAATGGAAAAATTCATTCGGCTAGCTTTGTCAAAAAGCAAGAAGGAAAGGTCTTAAGAATTACTTGTGAAAACGAAATTCCACTTCAAGCAGATGGGGAAGGTTTAGGGCATCATACGGAATTTGAGATTTCTGTAATAAAACATGGTATTATGGTTCTTGAGTAATTGCATTCGCCCTAGGAGTTGTAATTTCGTCCACTTAAAATATTCAAAGCAATGAACTATTTATCAGTTGAAAATCTATCAAAAATGTATGGTGACAAAGTGCTTTTTAGCGACCTTACATTTGGACTTAACAAAGGGGATAAAGTAGGTCTCATTGCACGAAACGGAAGTGGAAAAACCACATTACTAAAGGTATTAGCGGGTCAAGAGGAACCTGATAAAGGCGATGTTGTTTTTAGAAAAGACATTAAGGTAGGACTATTAATGCAAGACGTGGTTTTTGAGCCTCATCTTACCGTATTAGATGCTGTTTTCTCTTCCGACTCTGAATTATTCCGAGTAGTGAAGGCTTATGAACTTGCAGTTATTACGGAAGACCATGACCGACTTACCGAATTATATGAGTCTATGGAACGACTCAATGCTTGGAACCTAGAAAATCAAGTAAAAGAGATTCTAGGCAAATTAGGTCTTGACAGATTAGACGCCAAAGTAGGAACACTTTCAGGTGGACAGCAAAAACGTATTGCTTTAGCCAAGGAACTTATTGAAAATCCAGACTTAATAATTTTGGATGAGCCCACCAACCACTTGGATATTGAGATGATTTCATGGTTAGAAGGATACCTATCAACAAGTAACACCACCTTGTTTATGGTTACACACGATCGATACTTTTTGGATGCTGTAACCAACAAGATTCTAGAAATTGATAATGGTAATATGTTTCTTTACAAAGGAAACTACGGCTATTTCTTGGAGAAAAGACAAGAAAGACATGAGAATGTTATTTCTCAGAAACAAAAGGCTCAGGGACTCCTAAAAAAAGAACTTGAGTGGTTTAGGCGCCAACCTAAAGCACGTACCACCAAATCAAAGGCCCGTATTGATGCTATTACGGATATAAAGACCGCGGCAAACGTAAAAACAAAGGTTGAAAAAGCCCAAATTTCTAGTCAAATGGAACGTTTGGGAAGTAAAATTTTGGAATTTCATAACGCTTCAAAAGGGTATGGTGATAAAGTTTTATTTAAGGACTTTAACTACAAATTTGGTCGAAACGATTTTGTGGGCCTAGTAGGAAGAAACGGAAGTGGAAAATCTACGCTTATCAACATGATGCTAGGTAATTTACAACCAGATACTGGAAAAGTGGTGGTAGGTGACACCGTAAAGTTCTCTTTGTACTCTCAAGAAGGATTGCAAGGCGGAATGGACCAAAGAGTTATAGAAGTGGTTAAAAAAATTGCCGAAGTATTCCCATTAAAAGGAGGGAAAGTTATTACTGCCGCGCAAATGTTAGAACGCTTTCTTTTTCCGAGAGACACCCATTATTTACGTGTAGATCAGTTAAGCGGTGGCGAACGAAAAAGACTTCATTTAGTTCAAGTATTAATGAAGAATCCAAATTTTTTAATTCTGGATGAGCCTACCAATGATCTAGATATTCTTACCATAAACGTACTCGAAGAGTTCTTGCAATCCTTTCCAGGGTGTTTGGTAATAGCAAGTCATGACCGTTTCTTTTTAGATCGAATTATCACCCATGTTTTTGCATTAGATTTTGATGAAGGAATTAAAGATTTCCCGGGCAACTACTCGCAGTATGAAGAGTGGAAAGCCATTCAAAAACAAGAACGAAAGAAGGAGCACGTCAAAGTAAAGGAGGCGCAAGTAAAAATCGAAAAGAAAAAGACCAAATTATCGTATAATGAACAACGTGAATTTGATCAAATTGAAAAGGAAATGCCGATACTAGAAGAACGAAAAGTAAAACTTTCAGAAGAATTAACCCAAGCCAGTGATAACCATGAAAAAATTATTGAAATCTCTGCCCAATTGACAGAGATTGTAGATAAGTTAGACGAAATGGAACTGCGTTGGTTAGAATTATCTGAATACATCTAATGACTATTTTCTTTCTACCTGTCGATTATACATAATGTAATAATTCAAATACATATTTTCTGGACTCATTTCCTTTCTAAAGGGTGGTTTCATATCTTCAAAAACACCATCATTTATATTAAAAGTTAAAAATAATGGGAAGAAATTCTCCCCTTCCTTCAGATCCATTCTTTTGTCAAAATTGGGCCTTTTATATAACACAGTTACGTTTTCTCTATTTGAAAATACCACTTCTGAATAATCTTCTTGTAAAGTCTTTTCCAAATTTTGAAATCCATCTTTTTCGGCAATTTCCAAATACTGTCTAAAGGGCATCAAATAACTTTGCTCCAAACCACCATCATTATTTAATCGCAAAAACAATTGATCCTTATTGATCTCAACCATATCATTTTTAGAGTTAACCGAAACATTACTCCTACTAGCATATACTAGCGTTAACCCAGACTCTGAAACTTGGGAGCACCGAATTTCATAGTCATCCCATACCACAGGTTCTTGATTTTTTTCCTCAGAAAACCATTCATTTGAGTATAAATCAACCACCTCCAAAGGCACCATCGTTTCCCTGATTTTCTCAAATTCTTCCAAATTATAACTAGCAGCATACACATTCAAATATTTACTATCCTCCTTACCAAGGAAACCTGAAACTATAATTGAATTATCAAGTCCCTGAGATATATTCATTGAATGCAAAACAGTCTCTCCTGACATTACCACCTTCTTGGTATTATTTTTTTCACCCGACTTAAAAAACACAACAGAGCTTTGAATGGATTCTGAGTTTCCCTTTTCTTTTAAGTCATAAAACCCTACAGCCATTCCGTTAAATTCGCCCAAAAACACTTCCAATTCAACCTCAGAAAGCTCCTGTTCCGATAATTTATAGAAAGATCGACTTCCCGTCAACTCTACATCTCCTGATAAATTGACCATTTTCACATGAATATTGGTTTCTTTAGTCTTTGAATCTTGGGTAAAATAAGTAACGGCAATTTTATCGGTACCAATAGAGTAATGATATTTCAATTGATGAATAGGTGTTTTAGACGAATAATTTACCGAATTGAAATAAACTCCTTCTATTAAATTTGAGGCGCCATCATCAATTCTTCCAAAGTATTGCTCAATTCCATATTTGGTTTTTAATTCTCCAATAATTATCAATCCCTGTCTACTTGCAAAAGCATTCTTTATAGCAACTCTTTTGTTTTTGCTATTTACCATGGTCAATTTTTGAACAGACTCAAAGTGGTTACTTCCCGTAGAAAAAACACCAAATGTTAAAGCCCCATCCTTAATATCTCCTGCAAATGCAATCTCACCATTACTTCCGTATACCTCCGAGTATTTAAATTCTCCTGGATTAATTTCATTTTTAGCTTCTCCGATTCCCTGTGAAAATCCGAACCCACATGTAAATAGTAATGCAATGGTTAAAACTGTCTTATTCATATTGTGTTTTTATTAATTGGTAAAATACCTCTTCACAAAGCAAACCATTTTTTTATACTATCCTAATATTGGGTTGAAATTTTGATTTACTTAACGAATTAATAAAGTTTTATGATGATTAAACTATCTTACCCACATTTTTAATTCCTAAACCTTTAAAATGGAAAATATCAGAAACTACTTTGAACGCTTTGTTAATCTCAACGACTATCTCTGGTCACTTTTTACAGATAAAATTGAATTCAAAGAATTCGAAAAAGGAGACACTATACTCAAACATGGTGATGTGGAAAATTATGTTTATGTACTCGAAGAAGGAGCTGTTCGCTTTTTCTTACCCCAAGACGATAATGATACTACATTTGGATTTGGGTTCCAAGGTCACTTTTTCAGTGCATATGATTCGTTCATTTACCGAAGCCCGTGCGCCTATGAAATTGAAGCCTTAACTAATGTTAAGTCGTACCGTATGTCTCACCATGACCTAAACAACCTATTTGACAACATTAGAGAAGGCAACTCCATTGGTCGAAAAATGGCCGAGCAATTCTTTGTGGGAAAACAAAAAAGAGAACTGAGTTTACTCACTAAAACAGCGGAAGAGCGGTACTATAGCTTGTTTAAACATCAACCTCAATTAATCAAAGAAATTCCATTAAAATACATCGCATCTTACATAGGAATTACCCCTCAAGCACTAAGTAGAATTCGTTCTCGTATAAGTTAACATGCATTCAGCAAGTAAACTTTTAGTACGTTCCATCTTTGGCTTGAACCAATTAAACCAAAAAAAATGGAAATTTTAAAAGAGTACTTTAAAGACGTTGTAGAGTTTGATAATGAATTATTTGAAGCTTTCACTCAAAAGCTTAAACGTGTAGTTTACCCTAAAAAAACAGTTCTTTTAGAAGTAGGAGAAGTGGAGGATCACATCTGGTTTATTGAATCTGGAGATGTACGATTTGTGATTCCCACTTTTGAAGAAGACATGACTTTTGGCTTTGCCTTTCAAAATGAATTCTTTAGCGCGTATGATTCTTTTATTACTCGAATCCCTAGCGGATACCAATTGAAAACAATTTCTGAAACTGTAGTTTATAAGATTACTTATTCAGAGTTAGAGGAACTATACAAACAATTTGAAAACGGTGCAAAAATTGGTCGCCAAATGGCCGAAGCATCATTCATTAGAAAGAAAAATCGTGAAATGGCGTTTTTAACTCAAAGTGCCGAAGAACGTTATTTGGATTTATTTTCTTCTAAACCAACTATTATTAAAAACATGCCATTAAAATATGTAGCATCTTATATTGGAGTTACTCCTCAAGCTTTAAGTAGAATTAGAGCACGAATTGTAGCCTAACATTTACCTACTCCATATTCTTATTTAGCAATACACCTGCAGATAAAATTCTGGTAATGGGTATAACAGAAAATAACTTCACTTTTCTGTAACCCAAGTTCATTGTTTTCACCTCCTTTTAATTGGACGTTTGAAAAAACAAAAACGATGAAAACCTACACTAAAAATATACTACTTGGAATCTGTTTAATTTCACTTTTAGGATCATGTAAGGT
>OLHJ01000648.1_pt1 | contig 10367 bp, 6 predicted proteins | sample 1609491 | NCBI WGS metagenome assembly OLHJ01 (sample SAMN05416861, study PRJEB24817) | seawater metagenome | isolation source: Sea water | place: Canada:Atlantic | collected 2013-11
AGCGTCAGATGTGTATAAGAGACAGCTTTTACCAAAAATACCAAAGCGGCGCGAATATCACCGATCACATTTGGTGTTCCGGCTTCTTCGCGCGTGGCGATATCTTCTGAATAAGCATGCGCCCAAGGTGATACAAAAGTAACAGTGCCGCCTCCGGGCCAACTAGGTTGGGTGCTACGCACACTGGATTTGCGCAAGATCAAAATACCCGACGCCCCCGGGCCACCCGGAAATTTATGCGGCGAAACAACAATTGCATCTTTTTGTGCATCTCTACCACTGGCCATATCAATCGGCAGATAAGGCCCGCCCCCGGCAAAATCCCAAACTGATAAAGCCCCGTTTGATTTCAATACACGGCTGACCGCGTCACAATCGGTTATAACACCTGTAACATTTGAAGCCGCAGAAAAGCTACCGATCTTCAGATCGGAACTTGCGTGTTCCATCAGGGCAACTTGCAAAGCATCTAAGTCCGGCCCACCGGTTTCGGCTTCGGGAATTTCCACCACTTTGGCGCGGCTTTCACGCCAAGGCAGAATATTGGAATGATGCTCGTATGGGCCAATGAAAACCACCGGATCACGCGCCTGATCAACCCCGAACAATGTGACCATACGGTTCAATCCAGCGGTCGCACCCGCACCAGTGAAGATCACGCTACAATCATCACCTGCCCCCGTCAGCCGCGCAATCTCGGCGCGTGCGGTACGGCGTAGACCGGTCATGTAACCACCGCAATAAGACGCCTCTGTATGGCTGTTGGCGTAATAGGGCAGCACCTTTTGCGCAACAAACTCCTCAACTTGGCGCAACGCTCTACCAGAGGCAACATAATCGGCGTAAACCAACGGCACATCACCATCCAAGCCCGGGATCATCACCCCTTCACCGATTAAACCATCGCGCAAGTTCGTAAGTGTGTCTGGCTGGGCCAGCATTGCTTTGAATTCTGATAAGGGCATATGTATCTCCATTTGTTAATATCAGTATGACCTTCTATTTATAAAAATATTATCTTATTAATTTGCTTATCCTTAATTTTTGTTGTCATATGATATGTAATGAGAAATAATATAGATCATATTGACCGTCGCATCTTATCCGAGCTGCAAAGAGATTCCACGCTTTCGCAACGCGCTTTGGCAGATTTGATTGGTCTGTCGCAAAATGCCTGTTGGCGGCGCATTCACGCCCTAACCGCATCTGGCGTGTTGCAAGGCTCATCCGCGCGGGTCGACCGTAATAAGCTTGGGCTTGATCTGGTGGTCTTTATGATGCTGCGCACACGCCACCATTCTGCCGACTGGCTAAAGGCATTTCGTCGCCATGTCCTGACCATACCAGAGGTCGTTGATTTTCACCGGATCGGTGGCGATTACGATTATCAGTTAAAGGTCGTGACAGAAAACATGCAAAGCTATGATCGCGTTTATCAGCGATTGATCGAAGGTGTCGAATTGGACAGTGTAACCTCGTATTTCGCGATGGAAAGCATCGCCGAAGGCCGCCCCTTACCGATTTAACCAATAAAAAGGGCTGCCCATCAGGACAGCCCTTAAGAATTCTTTTGTGGTGGCGAAGATTAGTTCTTCGCGTAATATTCCACCACCAGATTTGGTTCCATCATCACAGGATATGGCACATCTGACAGGCCAGGTGTGCGCACGAATGTTGCAGACTTCTTGTTCTGGTCAACATTCAGGTACTCTGGCAGGTCGCGTTCTTGCGAAACAGCCGCTTCAAGCACCATGTTGATTTGCTTCGATTTCTCACGAACTTCAATCACGTCACCTTCTTTAACACGGTAAGACGGGATGTTCACTTTCTTGCCGTTCACAGTCACGTGGCCGTGGTTTACGAACTGACGCGCAGAAAACACTGTTGGTACGAATTTCGCACGGTACACAACCGCGTCCAGACGGCGTTCCAGCAGGCCGATCAGGTTTTCACCTGTGTCGCCGTTCACACGAACAGCTTCTGCATAGATACGACGGAATTGTTTTTCGGTCAGGTCGCCGTAGTAGCCTTTAAGCTTTTGCTTGGCACGCAACTGAATACCGAAATCAGACAATTTAGCTTTACGGCGTTGACCATGAACACCTGGTCCATATTCACGACGATTAACGGGGGATTTGGGGCGACCCCAAATGTTTTCGCCCATGCGGCGATCTAGTTTGTATTTGGCAGCTGTACGTTTAGTCACGGCTGGATCCTTTCAAGTTATGAAAGATGTTTTCCTTTCCCTAGGCTTTTATGCTTCGGGCGACAGGCGACCTATTACTAGGGCCACAAACACCAATATGGTCACAGCGAATAACTGCGATAGCGGGGGTATAGTGATTATTGGATCAGAGTCAACATATGAACCGCTTAAAAACTAATGCGAAAACTCAAACTGCCAACAACTTGATTTTCTGGTTGAGATGCAAATTCTTTCCCCAACCATGTTACACCGTAAAACGCATCAAATTTAGGCGCCTGATAGACTACACCTGCACGTGCCCGTGGTCGAAATTTCTCAAACTTTGAAGCACCAGAATTTGGCAGATAATTGCTATCAACAACATATGCCGCATCCGCACCGATTAAAAACCCAATACCTTTGCTATCATCTGTTTTGGAATGGCTGATTAATTGCCCGCTTACACTGTCGCGCAACAGGAAATCATTTATCATGGCTTTACCAAAAATGACATCGGCACCTACCCGTAGGAAAGTTTCTGCCCCTGCTTGTGCTTCGGCAAATGGGCGTAATAGACTTTTTGTTCCATATAGGTTTTTTGAAACACCAGCATGCACTGTCGGATATACGGCATTTGCAATTTGATTGTTCAATACAGCTGTAGAGGGTACGGCCAAATCCAACTCTTCGTGAATGCTTTTTTGTAACGATCCAAGACCAGTACTGTCGCCTACAAATACAAGTTCACCACCATATGTTACATCGTAGCCTTTTGTTTCAAAATGCGTAAACAAACCTAACCCAAGAACACCCGCATATTGTCGGTCATTAATCGCAGGCGTTGTTAAATTTGCAGGGGCTATAATTTCAGAGCGTACCCTTACCTGATAGCGTTCCCAAGGCTTGGTTGGCAGCTCACGCAGATCACCGCCCCCGAAAGTAAGCGATACATCCAACGATCCCGTTCTCCAACGGTCTTTGCCGTCGCCCAAAAAATCATTGGTCAAAACCGAAGACATTTGAATGGTTTTTTCGCCCGCTGGCTTTGATGCAAGCCAACTTTGAGCATTCACAAAAGTGGCTGGCGCAAATACGTATAAAAGTACCAGTAAAACAAATGATCGTAACAATATATATCCCCTGACCTATATGTAATGTCTGCAATAAGTCCTGAATTAGGCAAGAATAAGGCTGAAAATCAGTCTAAGCAGAAAAAACTTGAACAACGCGCCGTTTTATATGGGAAACCTTACCCTCTGTTACGCCATTGTTACTTAGTGCGCATATATTTGTTACTTAGCGCGGATATATTCAGGCACAAATCATATAATTGGCCTTGTCCGATTATGCAAATTTGAACGTATAAAGTGATAGTTAATATGTCCCCTAAGCAGCCACGCCCGAATAGAACTCTAGATCGCGATTTAAAAAGCCGCGTAAAGCTAGAACAAGCAAGCATTGCAACACGGCGCCCCTTTGTGGCACCCAGTATTGCAGGCGCGTTTATATTACTGGCTGGCGTTATCGCTAGTGTGGCATTTGGCTTAAGTTCCCAAAGCTATATCATAATCGCAGCCACTGCTGTTGGGGCATATATGGCGCTAAACATCGGTGCAAATGACGTAGCCAATAATGTTGGCCCAGCAGTAGGGTCAAATGCATTATCTATGACCGGCGCATTGATCATTGCCGCTGTTTTTGAAAGTGCGGGGGCCCTTCTTGCAGGGGGTGATGTGGTAGGGACTATATCAAAAGGTATCATTGACCCTGCATATGTGAGTGACCCACAAGTATTCATCTGGGCGATGTTTGCAGCCCTTTTATCCGCCGCCCTATGGGTTAACTTGGCAACTTGGATCGGCGCACCTGTTTCCACCACACATTCGGTCGTTGGTGGTGTTATGGGTGCTGGTATTGCCGCCGCAGGCTTTGCAGCCGTTAACTGGCCAACAATGGGGAAAATTGCAGCTAGCTGGGTTATTTCACCCATATTAGGCGGCTTAATTGCGGCCTTATTCCTTTGGTTCATCAAAACTACTGTCTCTGAGAAACAAGACAAAATAACAGCCGCGCGCCGATGGGTGCCCGTTTTGATTGCAATAATGGCTGGGGCATTTTCAACATACTTAGCCGTTAAGGGGTTGAAAAAAATAGTAAAAATTGACCTGCAAACAGCATTGTTTATAGGGGCCATCGCATTTACAATAGTTTACATCATTACCCGTCCGTTAATTTACCGCCAATCAGTCGGTAAAGAAAATACCAAAGAAACTGTACGCGGCCTGTTCAAAATCCCCCTTATAATTGCCGCAGCCCTTTTATCATTTGCCCACGGCGCCAATGATGTAGCGAACGCCATTGGCCCATTGGCCGCTATCGTACACACAGTTGAAGCAGGTGACGTACTTGCCAAGGTTGCCATCCCGATATGGGTCATGGTTGTAGGTGCTTTCGGTATTGCATTTGGCCTGATGTTATACGGCCCAAAATTGATAAAAATGGTCGGGGAACAAATAACCAAACTCAACCCGCTTCGGGCTTATTGCGTGGCCCTATCAGCCGCCATTACTGTAATCGTCGCCTCTTGGCTGGCCCTGCCTGTTAGTTCTACACATATTGCTGTAGGGGCTATCTTTGGTGTTGGCTTCTTTCGAGAGATCCATTGGCGCGTCACAGCAAAAAACTCAACTGTAGAAAAAACCATCGCCATAGAAACTGCAAAGCAATCCCAAGACAAACGTAAACACCGTAAACTTGTGCGTAGATCACACTTTTTAACAATCATAGCAGCATGGGTGATAACAGTTCCATCCGCCGCAATTCTATCTGCTGGCATATTTATGGTTGTTAAACTATTCGCGTCATAACTGCTTATGCATGGGTGTCGGGTAATCCGTCATGTTGAGCCAAAGCATAATCTTCACTATGGACAATAATATTTGGTCCATCGAACAAGATAACTCCATAAGCACCAGGTTGATCCACAAACTTAAAGGCATGTTGCTCTGTCAGATTTAACGTGTTCTGATGGCACGTGCTTTTAAAACTCGTATATGGCACGCCGCGCCATTGTCCTGATATTGTTCTGTGAACATGCCCAGCAAGAACATGAACAGGCATAGGATGCTCGCGTATTAAATCAATAACGTCTGATCCATTCCTCAATTTAATCCGATCCAACATAGGGAGCCCAATATCCCCTAAAGGATGGTGTGTACATAAAACAACGGGTTGCTCTTTTGCCTGCTCTAATTGGTCAGAAAGCCACGCCAATCTATCTTCACACAACATCCCAGAATGGTGCTGATCTGGGTAAGGCGGGCCATCTAATGTATCCAAAGTAATTGTGCGCCACTCACCAATATCAAAACTTGATTGAACGAAACCAGCAGAGTTTAAACAGGCCTTTGAGAATACCTGTAAGAAAGCTTCACGTCGATCATGATTACCCATCATAAACGTGATCGGTAAAGGGACATTTACAAGTTTGGTTTTCAATAAATTATATTCATCAACTGTACCACCATGGGTCAAATCCCCCATTAAAACGATACCTTGCGCATCTGAATGATGTGCTAATGCATGTGCTAAAGCCTCTTTAAAGCGCACAACGGGATCCAGACCGATGATAGTGTCACCCTTGATGTGAATATCCGTAAAAACCAGCAGTTTTTCCATTTGAGTTACCCCTCAAATTCAATCAACAAATCTTTTGCATCCACTTGAGAACCCGCAGGGGCATGGATGGTTTTGACGACGCCATCATTTTCAGCGGCGATTCCAGTTTCCATTTTCATTGCTTCAATCGTGCACAACAGGTCACCCAGTTTTACTTCTTGACCAATAGCCACCACAACGGATGAAATCACACCCGGCATAGGTGCGCCCACATGGGCTGCATTACCCGCTTCTACCTGCGCCCGCTTTTGTGTGGTCGCGGTAGCTTTGCGGTTGCGCACACGCACAGTACGCGGCTGGCCATTCAGCTCAAAGAAAACCCGTGCTTCGCCTGCATCATCGGTTTCGCCCACTGCTTGCATTAGAATTTCTAGGGTCTTCCCGGGGTCTATTTCGGCACTAATCTCTTCACCGGATTTCATACCGTAAAAGAACGTCTTAGTCGGAAGTGCTCGCACTGGCCCGTATTGACGGTGGCGGCCCATGTAATCTAGATAAACTTTTGGGTACATCAAGTAACCATTCAGATCTTCATCATCAATGGACAACCCTTCAAGCTCTTTTGATACTTCTGCGCGTGTCATTTCCAGATCAAGAGGCTCTAAATACTCACCCGGGCGTGACGTAACAGGTGCCTCACCTTTCAAAACTTTGGCAACAAATGCATCCGGAAAACCACCCGGAGGTTGCCCCAAATTACCCTTCATCATGTCGATCACACTGTCGGGAAAGGCCATATCCGTTTTTGCATCTTCCACTTGTTCGCGGGTTAAATCCTGTGTCACCATCATCAAGGCCATGTCACCCACAACCTTTGAACTTGGTGTTACTTTGACAATATCTCCGAACATCTGGTTCACATCCGCATAGGTTTTAGCAACCAGCGGCCAACGATCTTCTAAGCCCAAGCTACGTGCCTGTGCCTTTAGGTTAGTATACTGCCCGCCTGGCATTTCATGCAAATACACTTCCGATGCAGGGGCCGCAGTACCGCTTTCAAACGCCACATATTGCCCGCGCACGGCTTCCCAATAATCAGAAATTTCGCGTATCGCATCAATATCCAGCCCTGTATCCCGATCAGTATTGCGTAAAGCTTCCACAACCGATCCCAGACAAGGTTGCGAAGTACCACCTGAAAACGCATCCATCGCCACATCCACCGCGTCAACGCCCGCATCTGACGCGGCCAGAATAGTTGCAGCCGCAATGCCAGATGTATCATGGGTGTGAAAATGGATCGGCAGACCGACCTCTTCTTTAAGGGCTTTTACCAAAACACTCGCCGCCGCAGGTTTCAACAAGCCCGCCATGTCTTTTAGGCCCAAAACATGCGCACTCGCCGCTTTCAGGTCCTTACCCATGGCCACATAGTATTTCAGGTCATATTTTGCGCGATTAGGATCAAGAATATCACCTGTATAACAAATTGTACCTTCGCAAACCTTGCCGTTTTCCACGACCGCATCCATTGCAACACGCATATTTTCAACCCAGTTCAGGCTGTCAAACACACGAAACACATCCACGCCGGTTGTCGCCGCTTGGCGTACAAATTCCTGCACAACATTATCGGGGTAATTCGTATACCCAACCCCGTTGCTGGCGCGCAGCAACATCTGTGTCATCAGGTTGGGCATTTTGCTACGTAAATCGCGCAAGCGCTGCCACGGACATTCCTGTAAGAAGCGGTACGCCACATCAAATGTCGCACCACCCCAGCATTCCATACTGAACAGCTGCGGTAGATTGTGCGCATAGGCATCTGCCACTTTAATCATATCGTGTGAACGCATTCGTGTGGCCAACAATGATTGATGCCCGTCACGCATTGTAGTGTCAGTGATCAGCAATTTCTTTTGTGCAGCCATCCAGTCAGCAACAGCTTGTGGGCCTTTTTCTTCCAGCAAATTGCGCGTACCATATGCAGGTGCATCACACTGATTTACAGGTGCTTTGGGTGCTTTGGCATGCCTATCAGGTTTGGTGCGCCCCTCAACATCAGGATGCCCATTCACGGTTATATCGGCAATATAGGTCAATATTTTGGTCGCACGATCACGGCGCGGTTTGAACTTAAATAGATCTTTCGAATTATCAATAAACTTCGTTGTATAGCTGTTATCCAAAAACGTAGGATGCTTCAACAAGTTGATTACAAACGCAATATTGGTACTAACGCCGCGAATACGGAATTCGCGTAACGCGCGATCCATACGGGCAATCGCAAATTCTGGTGTTGGGCCGGAACAGGTGATTTTCACCAACAAGCTATCATAATAACGCGTAATTACCGCCCCTGAGTACGCCGTACCCCCATCAAGCCGCACGCCCATGCCAGTAGCAGAGCGATAAGCAGTAATACGGCCATAATCCGGGATAAAGTTATTCTGCGGATCTTCCGTAGTGATCCGTGTTTGTAGTGCGTGACCATTCAAAGTGATGTCGCTTTGCGAAGCTTTGCCTGTGGCCTCTGCCAGCGTTTTACCTTCTGCAATCAATATTTGTGAACGCACAATATCAATGCCCGTAACCTCTTCGGTTACAGTATGTTCCACTTGCACACGCGGGTTCACTTCAATGAAAAAGAACTCATCCGTGTCCATGTCCATCAAAAACTCGACGGTACCCGCACATTCATATCCTACATGTGCACAAATCTTGCGGCCAAGCGCACAAATTTCCGCTCTTTGTTCTTCACTTAAATAAGGTGCAGGTGCGCGTTCCACAACTTTTTGATTACGCCGCTGTACCGAGCAATCGCGTTCAAACAGGTGATAAATCTCGCCGTGGCTGTCGCCTAAAATTTGCACTTCAACGTGACGCGCACGTTGCACCAACCGCTCCAGGTAACCTTCGCCATTTCCAAAGGCCGCTTGCGCTTCACGGCGCCCTTCCAATACCAGTTCTTCTAATTCACCTTCATGCATGATCGGGCGCATCCCGCGACCGCCGCCACCCCATGAAGCTTTCAGCATGAACGGGTAACCAACTTCATCCGCCATACGGCGCACTTCATTCATGTCGTCTGGCAGCACTTCTGTTGCAGGTACAACTGGTACGCCCGCATCCATCGCCACATGTCGCGCCGATGCTTTATCACCTAACTTACGCATTGTTGCGGCTTTCGGCCCGATAAACTTGATCCCTGCCTCATCACAGGCATCAACAAACTCAGGATTTTCCGACAGCAAGCCGTAACCTGGATGGATCGCATCCGCACCAGACATTTTCGCTACACGAATAATCTCTTCAATGCTTAAATATGCTGCAACTGGTCCCATACCTTCGCCAATACGGTATGCTTCATCTGCCTTGAACCGGTGCAAACCCAGCTTGTCTTCCTCTGCATAAATCGCAACCGTACGCTTGCCCATCTCATTAGCTGCACGCATGATACGGATGGCGATCTCACCACGGTTTGCAATAAGGATTTTTGAAAAGTCAGTCATAGGGGCCCCCAAAGGCAAAGGAATCGCAGGTATATAGTGCTTACTATACACCTACGTTATACTTGCCGTTAAAGAATGCGACACCTAGTAGGTCAACTCCGAATTTATACCTATACGGACTTTATCGTTAACGAAGTTTATGCAGATTTCATCAAACCATCGGCTTTTAGTTGAACAAGCGTTGCATCCAATGCTTTTGTAGCCCGTTCAATCAGCAAATCCACCTCATCTCGCGTCAAAGTCAAAGGCGGGGAGATTATCATGGCATCCCCCACATGGCGGATAATCACATTATTTGCAAAACAATGCTCACGACAGATCAACCCGACCGTACCTTTATCACTTGCAAAAGCCGCACGATTGGCTTTGTCAGGTGTAAGCTCAATCGCCCCCATCATGCCGACAATACGTGCCTCGCCCACCAAAGGATGATTGGCCAACGCGTTCCATTTTTTCTGCAAATATGGGCCAATGTCGTCATGCACATAATCAACGATGCTTTCTTCTTCAATAATACGCAGATTTTCCAATGCCACAGCACAAGCTACAGGATGGCCCGAATAAGTATACCCATGGGCAAACTCATCCCCACCGATCACGGCTGCCACTTCATCACTGACCATAGAACCACCGATTGGCATGTAGCCAGAGCTTAGCCCCTTAGCGATGGTCATAATATCTGCCTTGATGCCAAAGGTTTCACAGCCAAACCAGTTGCCCGTACGCCCGAAACCGCAAATTACCTCATCAGCAATCAATAGAATATTACGTTCCTTGCAAATCCGTTGAATTTCAGGCCAGTAGGTTTCAGGTGGAATGATCACAGCACCCGCACCCTGCACAGGTTCACCGATAAAGGCCGCAACATTGTCTTCACCAAGACGGTCAATTTCTGCCTCCAATGCGCGTGCGCATTGCAAACCAAACTCATCGCGCGACATGTCGCCGCCTTCGCCATACCAATAAGGTTGCGCGATATGTGTGATGTCAGGAATTGGCATACCCCTGTCTCTTATACACATCTGACGCTGCCGACGATCTACTCTGTGTAG
>OLHJ01000652.1_pt1 | contig 10343 bp, 7 predicted proteins | sample 1609491 | NCBI WGS metagenome assembly OLHJ01 (sample SAMN05416861, study PRJEB24817) | seawater metagenome | isolation source: Sea water | place: Canada:Atlantic | collected 2013-11
GAGTCTCGTGGGCTCGGAGATGTGTATAAGAGACAGATTGAAGTGGCCTTGAACAATTTCAACCAAAGTCAAATCAAACCAGAAATTCAAAATAGAGCACCCCAGGATTCAAAACCGCTGCCTACGAGTTCAACCGATGTTTCTGTAGGAAATGATCAAACCATTTATCTAAAGGTGGATAAAATTTTTTATAAAATCAAGCTTTCCGAGATTTCGTATGTAAAATCAGATAGTAATTATGTGGAAGTATTTTTGGAAAACAAAAAGCATTTAGTAAGAAGTACGCTAAAAAATTTCTCAGAACTTTTACCCAAGCACCAATTTATTCAAGTACACCGTTCCTATATCGTTAACATTAACCAAATTGAAAGTTTGGGAGACGGAGAGGTACGATTAATTGGAGATAAAAATGTTCCTCTTTCTGCTAATTTTAAGGAAGCAGTAATAAAAACTGTGGTTAAGTAAACCCCAAATGATGAAACGTATTTTAATATTCATAATAGGATTTGTAGGATTCGCAACTTCACTTCAGGCTCAAAATAAGGAGGTGTCAGCGTATATTCAACAATTATATACCACCTGGGATTCTACATATTCCAATTATTCCATTTCTCACGATGGAGGTGATTCTATTACGGCCATTAATTTAATTAAATCATTACCCTTACAAATTCAAGATTCCAATACCGCTATAACACCTGAAATGTTAGAGCAGCAGGTTCTATTTCAAGAGGCCAAAGCAATTGATGGTGATATTGGCCTGAATATGAGAGGCGATTATGCGTACAATTTAGATCCGGGAATTGGATTTGAAGACAACCTTTTTTACACCCAGAAATTTAGAATGGGATTAGAAATGGATTTACTTTCCAGTGGATTATTCGCCAATAATACGAAAGCACAAATCAAGCGTAACGAATATAAAATTCGCAGATTGCAATCTCCAGAAGAAGAGAAACAATCTCAACGATACCTTAAATGGCACAATATCATTTATCAATTTAACCTGAAAAAAATTGAAGTGTTAAAATCACGAGAAAAACTAGCTGCTGAGAGGGTTCATATGGCCACAAAACTAAATCACCTTAAATACTTATCGCAGAAAGATCTACTTCAAACTATTTCCAGTCATGCTGAAATTCAAAGTATGCTCAATATCTATGAGAGTTACAATGATCAACTGGCCTCAGAATTAAAAGTTACTAGCCAGCAAACGGTTGAATTTCCTCCTATTGATATAAATTATTCTTATTCCTATAAACTGCTTACATCGGAAGAGCCTGACTCTATAGCCTCTTTAATGATAGAAAATATTGAATTGGCCGACAAAACAATAAATGAATTTAAATTGAAACCTTTTGTTGCTTTTAACTTTTTTGATTTGGTAAGTAATAGTCCATCCTATAGAAATTATTTTGCCGTAGGATTAACGGTTGGCGCACCACTAAATTTTAACTCTAAAAACAGAGCAGAATTACGGGAAGCTAAATCGCAACTAGCTTTAACACCTATGGGCAGCAGACCAGAGGTGCAACAGGACGTATTAACCCAGTTCTACGAGTTTAGGTATAAGTTAAAGCAATATTCCAATTTGTATTATAAACGAAAAACCTACACTGAATTACTGCGACAAGAACGAGTTAAATATGATATTTCACCACTTTCATTTAATCCTATATCTGCCTTAAAACTGATGGATAATTTGATGCAAATAGATATTGAAATGATAGATACCAAACAACAAATGTATTTAAAGGCTCTAAATATTTATACCGATCTTCCTTACAGCAAAGCTAACAAGCTTATCCGTCCTATTAATTTAAATCAAATTGATGGGCAGAACAACCATAGTAATAGTATATATGTGTGGAGTAACACGCTATTAAAGCATGACCCTGCCGTTTTGGCTCATTATATTAAATTAAATCCTTTTTCCAGAGTTACGGTAAGTTTTAATACGAAAGCAGCAGCGCAGAAACAGGCCAATTTATTTATCGACAACGTGGTGGAAGAAGGACTAGATGTGGAACTCATGATCGGTAAAAACCAGCTAATTAATGGTGGATTTACAGAATATATGAAACAAATGGAGCCCGCCATGCAGTTATCAAAAATCTCTTCTGTCAATCTAGATGTTGAACCGCATACACGTGACGATTGGCATGAAAACAAACCTGCCTATATGAAAAAATACCATGCTTTAGTTGCAGAAGCACGCGAATATTGTAACACCAAAGGCTGGCAGTTAAGTGTTAGTATACCAACACATTATCCAAAAGAAGATATTGACAAAATATACACCCATGTTGACCGTGTATATTTTATGTGTTACGAAAATGTGAAAACAGATTTCATTGTCCGTAAAACAAATATTTACCCAAAAGAAAAAACATTTATTGCGCTTAGAACAAATGACTTCAATAACAGACTTGAAATGGAAGATAAATTCAAGGAACTCAATTTCACGACTACTGTAGCTGGGTACTTGGTTCATGATTTAGGGTCGTTACTGGAGTTTGACACCAATTCACTCAACAAGAAATAACTTTCACTATAAAGCATACATTGTGAAGTCACTAAATTTCAATAGGAAAGCTTCCATGCTTAGAAACATGGAAGAGGAAAAGGTTTCGATTAAAACCAAAAACTGGGATAAAATAGTTTATTACCTCGTTTTAGGATTGATTAGTTTTTTCATTTTCCGATATTTCATAAATCGCGTTTTCTATGTACATGGAGAAGGACAAGTATTATTTAATAGCATCAAAGTACGAGTACCAGATGATGTTACCATTCATTACTTTAAGGTGAAGGAAGGAGATACGGTATTATATGGAGATACCTTGTTTGCTTATACAGCGGCTAGAGATGAGCAAAGCCGAGGAGCCTTTGCATTTCAGATCAAAGATGATGATAATGGTAATTCCAATTCATGGCAACAAAGAGAAGTCTATCAGTTAAATAAAAATATTAGTCTTAATCGGTTACGGATTGGTGAAAACATAAACCTCATAGCTTGGTATAAATCTGAAATTCAAAAACTTCAAAACCAAGTAATTTTAGAGGTGAGCACTAAAAATAAATTAGAGCAATACGAAAGTCAACTTGAAAAACTGACTATTGAGAATAAAAAATTTTATAGCGAAATAGCGGTATTCAACAATATGATCACCGAACTAGGCGGTGAAGCAGACACTTCAGTGGAAGATGATTTCACGGAAAAATCTACACCTTACTCTGGTGGAGGTGCTGGGTATATGTCTATGAAAAGATTATATGTAAGTCCGATGAGTGGCGTTATTACTCGGATTTACAAAAGTTCAAATGAGGTAGCTTTAAAAACAGAAGATATTATGAATGTGCATCAAGAGGAGAGCATTTATATCAAATCTTTCTTTTTACCGGAAGATTTAGGCTCTATTACTGAAGGGAGTGAAGTCACCGTCATTTTTCCAGATGGAACAACCAGTCATGGAATCTTAAAAAGGCTATACTCTGCCACATACCGACTTCCTCCTGAATTTCAAAAGAAGTATGAATCCACTACTCGCTCTATTGCTGCAGACATTTATCCTACTGATGATAGCGAATTAGCCGAATGGGAGAAATTCTATAAAATTCCAGTACAAATCAGAAAAAATCGTTTTGCATGGTAGAAGATTTCGAAAAAAATCAAATTATTGTCGATAAAAACGTGGTCACCTACCACAGTTTAAAATACTTTATTGTCGAATTAAACGATAAGTTAAGACCTGATTTATTTATTAAATATGATGTAATTTTAATCGATATAAAGGAGGAGGAGCTCGTAAGCTATGTGGTTAAACAAATACGTACTCATTTAAATCCAAGGATTTATTTAATGCCTATTTTTTTACTTTCCACTACTGACTTCCATGAAGTGGTTATTAACGAATTAACAGATGGAGCCCTACCTTCCATTAACCACTTAGACTCTATTGAGACTAAAGTTTTAGATATTCAAGCCAATATTGAAAGAATTAATCATCCAAAGGTTCTGAGTTTCGAAGCACAAATGATTAATCGCACATTAAATTTAATGTACACACGAAATAAAAAGGTTTTAAATCCCCTTCCCTATTTCCATTCTGGAATTGGGTATTATTACCCCGAGCTTTCTATTAACTTTAATCACCGAGATGAAAATGGTGCCTTAAAAATTTTAGACATGGCAGAACAAGAAGGCCTTTTTCAGTCAGAATTTTATGAGCGTGTTTACGTATGTAATAGCTGTAACGGGGGCTTTTTAAACTACCGTGAGGTATGTCCAAAATGTAATTCATCCGATTCTGTTTCTCAAGATTTGGTACACCACTTCCCATGCGCCTATGTTGGGCCTATTGAAGATTTCCAAAACACTATTGACGATCAATTAGATTGTCCTAAATGTAATAAAACCCTTCGTCACATTGGAGTGGATTATGACAAACCATCGGTACTATATACCTGTAACAGTTGCCATCATCGATTTCAAGATTATTATACAAAAGCAAAATGTACCACTTGTAGCACCGAAAATGATGTAGAGCACTTAGTGCCATTTTCCATAAAGCGTTACATCATGACAAAAAAAGGGGAAAACGTTGCCATTAATGGATATATAAATATTGAAAAACAACTAGAAACCTTATCGGGAACTGTAACCATTGATATTTTTAAGGTATTGTTGCAATATGAAATTCAACGCCTACATAACATTGGCTACTCATCCAATATAGGGTATGTACATCTAGAGCATGCGGCAGTTGTTGCCGGTATACTCGGACTAGAAAAGCAAAAGTCGTTAATGAATGACTTGGTTCAAATGCTTCGAAGTAATTTAAACCCATCCGATTTTGTTAGTTTCTATAATTCTTCTACCATTTTATTTTCGTTTGTAAACACCGAGTTTAAGGATGCGCAAGGTATCATTTCTGAGATGAAAGAACTTTCAGAAAGGTTGCTTACCAAATCATTTGAGAAAGTTCGAATAGAAATCCGTACAGATGTCACGGCTTTAAACGTAAGTAGCAAAGTAGAAACGGCCATTAATCATATGGTGTTTCCTTTGGCAAAAATGTAATGACCCATGGACATCTTTGGAGAAGAAATACATGAGTTTATTCTGTACTTAAGTTCTGTTGGCTTTAGTAAATTACTTCGTGTTTTCTGGTTTTTCTTCTTTTTCGAGTTCTTTAGATATGTATTAGTTGACCTCATAACGCTAACTTTTATTAAATGGGACAGAGATAGAAATCACTATAAATATGTGGATGCAAAGAGAAGAATGTGGCTTGAATTGCCCTTAGTATCTATTATTGTGCCCGGTAAGAATGAAGGAAAACACATCTATAAACTCACTACTTCTTTAAAAGAACAGACTTACAAAAACTACGAGTTAATTATTGTAGATGATGGGTCAGATGATGACACAGAAATCATTTGTAAGAGTCTAAAAAAAAACGGCCTAATTGATTACTTCATTCGTAATGAAGTTCGGGGAGGAAAAGCATCTGGAGCAAATACCGCCTTGCGCATTGCAAAAGGGAAATATGTAGTTCATTTAGATGCTGACTGTTCGTATGATTTTGATGCCATTGAAAATATCATCGTTCCATTTTATGAAAGTCCCAGAGTTGGTGCCGTAGGTGGAAATGTAATGGTAAGAAACTACAAGGAAAGCATAGCCACCACTTTACAAAGTTTTGAATATACTGATGCAATTAGTATTGGTAGAATGGTAGCGAGTTACTTAGGTATCTACAGGGTAGTTTCTGGAGCTTTTGGTGCCTTTAGAATGGATTTACTGCAACGCGTTCAAGGATGGGATATTGGACCCGGTTTGGATGGTGATATTACCGTGAAATTTAGAAAACTCGGTTATAAAATAAAATTCGAAGATCGCGCGGTATGCCAAACCAGTGTTCCAAATACTTTTAGAAAACTGACTAAACAAAGGCTGCGATGGGATAAATCATTAATACGTTTCCGACTCCGAAAACACTCGGATGTTTTCTTCCCTTCTCAAAACTTTAGCCTAACCAACTTCATCTCCTTTATGGAGAACATCACCTACACCCTAGTTCTCAACATCAAATGGTACATTTATGCCGCAGATATGTTATTCAATTTTGCGAGTTTATTACCGTTTATAATTTTGATGAATATGTTCTTATATACCACTACAAATATGTTTAAACTTTTAGTTTTTAATATATTCCGAGAACGGACCAATGCCCCGTTCTCTTATTTCATTCCCTACGTTCCACTCATGGTTTTTTATCACGGGTACTATTTACGATTTGTAAGAACTATTGCCTACATTAAGGAGTTCTTCTTTAAGGAATCTTATAAAGATCCTTGGAACCCGGAAAAAACATCAGTCAAAGCGTTAGAAATTGGTATTTAGTGAACTACTTCAATCTTCCTCGTCAGTATAGTTTCATTTGTACTCGAAATTTTAATAAAGTACCATCCAGCAGGGAAACTACCCACTTTTACAAAAAGGGTTAATTTCGAACTTTGAACGGGTTCCTCCCAAACTGACCTACCTTGTAAATCAAACATTTCCAATTGACTGAGTTCGCTATTATGCATCTGGGTTAAATCAATTTCGAGCACATCTGAAACGGGATTTGGGAACACCCTAACAAGATTACTCGGATCATTTTCTTGCACACTCATCACAATTGAAACCGTATCAGTGTGCACCGAAAATTGGCCACAACTAATTGCATCAAGAGTTACCGTGAAGTTACCCTGATTTAAATAATTATGTGTTGGATGCTCTAAACTTGAACTATCACCATCCCCAAAGAACCATAAGTATTGTGCGCTTTTTACGGATTGATTTGTAAAATTCACCGTGCTTCCAGTACGCGAAAAACTAAAGTCAGCAATGGGGTCATACGCTCCTATATTCCATTGCAACAAATTATCATAAACAACTGCTTTAGCAGCCGCTCTAATTTGTTGTGCTTGTGTTGCGGACACCCCTGCATTTTCAGAAATAGCCGTAGGATCCTTTCTAAGAATGGTCACGTAAAATGCACAAGCTGCGGCATAAGAACCGGCCAAAGAAGGATGGGATTCATCAGGAGAATACAAATCAATACCCGGATGATTTGCACGAATATATTTCCAAACGGCACCTACCGGAGAAACCAAAGCATCATTGTCATTAGCCATAATTTGATAACGTTCGCTTAGTAAACTATCCATTCCTTGATACGTGCAAACGGGTGGCCAATTGGGGCAATTGGATGCATCACCATTTTTTCTTCCCCAAGTCATATAAAACAAGGGCATGGAACAAGAAGAACCTGAGCGAATCGAATCACATAAAATAGCGGCATAGGGAAAAACATCATTTTGTACCTGAGTAATTGGCCAAGACGGTTCTTGACTTTGTGCTTGAATGGCAACATAATCCCAATTTTGAGATGCAATTTTGGCTAGGGTTTGCGGATTAACCGCATGATTTAATAAACGCGCTCCTCCCGGAGTATAACTGTCAATATTCAAGGTATCTCCAGTACTTATAGCCACATTGGCCACCATTTGGGGTAAATTGTTATATCCTGTATAACTGTTACCTATAAATAGTACAGATTTTTGCTGCGCACATAGCTGACAAGACCAAAGCAGCATACTATATAAGATAATTCCTAAACTTTTTTTCATCTTTAAATTTTGAATGTGTACTAACTGACAAAATGTTTATAAAATGGTTGCTCTTTTTTAAGACCAATTTATCCCAACCATTATTTTTGGCCATACGAAATTGATGGATAAACTGTCATCCCAAAGCAAATCAAGAATTCCGAAATTAATGATTTTATGTCTTGCCGAAAAACCAAGTGTTGCTAAAGACCTCGCTAAAGTGCTTGGAGCAAAATCTCGTATGGATGGATATTATGAGGGAAATGGCTATTGGGTATCTTGGACTTTTGGTCATTTATGCACGCTGAAGGAGCCAGGAGACTATACCGAAGTTTGGCAAAAATGGAATTTGGATGCCCTACCCATGTTACCTTCAAATTTTGGAATCAAGCTAAAAAATGATGCTGGTATAAAAAAACAATATGCCACTATTGAGCGACTTTCACAAGAGTGTGATGAAGTTATAAACTGCGGTGATGCTGGGCAAGAAGGAGAGTTGATTCAGCGATGGGTTTTGGCCAAAGCAAAATTTAAAAAGCCGTTAAAGCGTTTATGGATTTCATCCCTTACCGAAGAAGCTATTAAAGAAGGTTTTACAAAATTAGAAGACGGAAACAAATACAATAATTTATACGCTGCCGGTATTGCCAGAGCGGTTGGCGATTGGGTGCTTGGAATGAATGCTACGCGCGTTTTTACGTTGAAATTTGCTGATTTTAAACAAGTGCTGTCTATTGGCAGAGTCCAAACTCCTACTCTGGCGTTGATTGTTGAACGTCAACATGAAATTAATAAGTTTACTTCGGAGGTTTATTACGAGTTAAAAACGAAATACAGAGATGTTTTGTTTGCTGCCGATTTAGGGAAAATACCTAAAAAAGAAAAAGGTCAAGAACTTATGGCTTCCATTAAAGCCTCTAATTTTGAAATAGTTTCTTATACCCAAAAAGAAGGAAAGGAATCGCCACCATCCTTGTATGATTTGACATCTATTCAGGTAGAATGTAATAAGAAGTTTGCCTACACCGCGGAGCAAACTCTTAATATTGTTCAAAAGCTTTACGAACAAAAGTTGGTGACCTATCCCAGAGTAGATACCACCTATTTGAGCGATGACATTTACCCTAAAGTAGAAGCAACTTTACGAAATTTGACACAATTTACCGAAATTGTAAACCCATTACTTGGGAAGCCTATTTTAAAATCCAAGAAAGTATTTAATAATAAAAAGGTAACCGATCACCATGCTATTATTCCAACGGGAGTGCAAGCCTCAGGATTAACACCTGACTTTCAAAAGGTATATGAGACCATTACAAGGAGGTTTATTTCTGTATTTCATCCAGATTGCATAGTAAGTAACACAACGGTAATAGGAAAAGCATCAGAAATAGAATTTAAAGCTACTGGGAAACAAATTTTGAAGCCTGGATGGCGTGTGGTTTATCCTAAAGTCAAAAGTCAACCTACACCAGAAACAAAAGACACCAAGAAAAACATCGTTAAACCTGAGGAGCAAGTAATGCCCGTTTTTACAAAAGGGGAAAGTGGTACTCATCATCCAGAACTTCAGGAAAAGAAAACAAAAGCTCCGAGTTACTTCACGGAGGCTAGTTTACTAAGAGCAATGGAAACTGCGGGCAAACAAGTAGACGATGAAGAACTTCGTGATATCATGAAGGAAAACGGTATTGGCAGACCCTCTACTCGTGCCAATATTATTGAGACGCTTTTCAAAAGGAATTACATTATTCGCCAGAAAAAAAGAATTTTAGCTACCTCTACGGGTATTCATTTGATTTCGCTTATTGAAGATGAAACTTTAAAATCAGCTGAACTTACCGGGATCTGGGAAAAGAAGTTACGGGATATTGAAAAAGGAAAATTCTCGGTAGATGAATTCAAGGAGGAACTATTTCAAATGGTAAATAATCTAATTCATCGTGTGAAACATCAATCGCCAAAAGCGAAACATATTCCATGTCCTAAATGTAATATTGGTCATTTAATAAAAGGGAACAAAGCTTGGGGCTGTTCCGATTGGAAACAAGGATGCAAATTCAAAATTCCGTTCGAGTACAAAACCATAATTTTAAGTGAAAAAGATATAGAGAGTTTGGTCCACAACAAAGAATCTTACTACAGTTACCTTATCCAGGGTTCTGAAGAAAAACGGAAAATTAAATTTTCACCAAAACTTACCTTAACCTTATAATTCCTAAAGTTTTAAACTACTTTTACCTTATCAAAAATAAACCAACAGTTATGACTGGGATTTTTCTCAAGCGATTAACTACTACACTGCTTTTTCTTTTTATTTCTACTTTCGTTTGGAGTCAGTTTTCTTTTACTCCTAAGCGTACCAATATTAAATTTTTCCATTCGGATTCTACCGGATGGAAAATCACAGACATTACAGGATCAGAGACGCTAACCACCTTTAATCACAGTAATGCATACGTACAAGTTATTAATGGTTCGGTCATCGTATATACTATGGTTGAGGGGCTGTGGAATACGCATCCTAACCCCCAGTTCATGGACAAAATTCACATTCCGCACAAGGAATTTAAGGTACATAATGACCCCAGCAGATTTGATAGCTATAGCTCTTTCTGGATTTCGTCTAAGGGCTGTCTCTTATACACATCTCCGAGCCCACGAGACTCCTGAGCATCTCG